>ERZ772928.1471-NODE-1471-length-10238-cov-5.816164_pt1 | contig 10238 bp, 9 predicted proteins | sample MGYA00511686_ERZ772928 | MGnify/ENA primary metagenome ERZ772928 (study PRJEB29015, sample SAMEA2738063) | human oral metagenome | biome: human oral; feature: human-associated habitat; material: saliva | place: China | collected 2219 ... | reverse complement strand
CTTAAAATACACAATATGCTTGGGCAATTATTGCCCAAGCCCGCAACAAATTCTAATTATTTTGGAGTCTTAGCCAATTGGCGTCCGTAAAAAATATGAGCTCTCGAACTACTAAGGTTAAGATTAGGTTTCGCAGCCTGATAATGTGAGTAATTTACTGTGCCATTTGCATGACCACTAGGTCCATGTCTAAGAATATTATTTCTTCCGTGAACTTGCGCTGCCAAATTTTTTGCTTGATTAGCACGTGCTACATGAGCAGCTTGATATGACCCATTACGCAACAGGCTGGCTGCAACGCGTGGGGTTGCATATCTTGCAGCAACGAAAGTACCTATCCTAGTTAAATACCCAAGTGCCACCAACGGCGCCATCGCCCCCTCAGTCTCTTTCATCTCCTCCTGAGAAAGCTCCACCAACTGCATAGGCGTATCTGCCTGCATGTGGAACACTTGGTTTTCAAATACCTGATTCTCCATGCTGTTTGCCAGTGCGGGAGCGGCAATCATCGTCAGAATCATCATGGCGGCGGTAATTTATTTTTTCATAATAAGTCCCTTTTTTACAAGGTTGGAAAATCAAAACCTACTTAAAACGTATGCTGTACGCCCAATTTCAGTTCGGAGCTGCTCTGCCCTGAAATATTGAAGCGTGCAGCAAGTTCGGAACGGCTGCTTTCGCTGTTGATATAGGTAACGGAAGCGTCGAGTTTCAATTTGCCCTTGTCCGTCATGATTTCTTCAATATTCAAAGGCAGGTCGGCACGGACAACCAACGGAGCAAAGATAACGAATGAAATAAGAATATTTTTCATATTGTTGTTTTATTGTTTTAAATTAAATTTTGCGGATATTAATGAAATTTAGTGTAGTTTGTCTAAATGATATTTTTGATGACGCCTTAAAATCTGATTTTTTTTCTATGAAGGTTTTATTTTTGCGTAAAATGCCGTTTGAAGCGGCTTATAAACAAAAGGTCGTCTGAAAACCATATTTTCGTTTTCAGACGACCTTTTGACTTTTTCAATTCAAACCAATCAAGCGGTTTTATTTCTTCATCGCATCAGTCAAGGCTTTGACGTTGTAGCGGTACATGCCGATGTAAGTATTGGCAGGTGCGCCGCCGAGTGCGTCGGAGTAGAGTTTGCCGCTGACGTTGACGCCGGTTTCTTTGGCGATGCGGTCAACCATGCGCGTGTCTTTGATGTTTTCAGTGAACACGGCTTTGATGCCTTCGCGTTTGATTTGGCGGATGATGGAAGCCACTTGTTTGGCGGACGGCTCGGCTTCGCTGCTCACGCCTTGCGGGGCGATGAACTCGATATTGTAGCGTTTGCCCATGTAGGAGAAAGCATCGTGTCCGGTCAGGACTTTGCGCTTGGCAGCAGGAACGGCGTTAAACGCAGCTTGAGCGTCGCTGTGCAGTTTTTTCAGTTGCACTTGGTAGTTGCCCAAGCGTTGTTGGTAATAGGTTTTGCCTTCGGGGTCTGCCTGAATCAGGGCGTTGGCGACGTTTTGGGCGTAGGTCGTCATCAAAACGGGGTCGTTCCAGACGTGCGGGTCAAATTCGCCGTGGTCGTGGTGGTGGCCTTCGTGGCTGTGGTCATGATGATGGTGGTCGCCTTCTTCGGCTTTAAGCGCCTGTATGCCTTTGGTTGCTTCGGCGAAGGGGACTTTGCTTTGTTTGACGGCGCGCTGAACATCAGCCGCTTCCAAGCCCAAGCCGTTGAGCAGGACTAATTTTGCACCGCGGATTTTTTTGATGTCGCCGCTGGTCATGTGGTAGGCGTGGGTGTCTTGGTTGGCACCGACCAAATTTTGCACGGCAACACGGTCGCCGCCGATTTGTTTGGCAACATCGCCCAAAATGCTGAAGCTGGTAACGACGTTCATCGGGGCTGCATAAACTGCGCCGGACATTAATGCAGCGATGACGCCGAGTTTCCAATGTTTCATGTTTTCTCCCTCCAATTGATATAACGTAACAATCCGTCATTTTAAAACAGCAAGACAGAATCTTCAAGCAACCTCCGCTTATAGAGGGTTCCCTAGCCTAAAAGTTTTTAGGTACTGCAATTTTTAGTTTTCAGACGACCTTTGTGCCTATTTGTTTTCGTGGGCGAAATCCACGCTACGGCGCTCGTTGCCAAAAACTTTGTAGCGTGCACTTAAGATTCCAGACGACCTGTCCGCTAGTCAGCTTCGTGGGTAGAACCCACACTACGGATACCGTGCCAACCAAAACCGATACGCAGTCCAAACATAAAAGGTCGTCTGAAAACCCGATTTTTAAGTTTTTCAGACGACCTTTTTGTGTCAATCATTTTCGTGGACAGAGTCCACGCTACGGCACTTGTGTTGTCAACAAACTTTGTAGCGTGGGCTTTGCCCACGAATCGCTAAATATTTCAGACGACCTTTCCTACACCTTCCCGCATCGGCAATATCAGGCTTCACTTCTGTCCGCTTTGTTCCACCTGCCGTTTGAAGCGTGTGCCTGCGGCGTGGTAGAAGGGGCGGGGGGAGAATTGGCGGGAGACTTGTGAGGCGAAGATGCAGGCGATGAGCAGCCAGAAGAGGAGGTTTTGTCCGCCGGTCATTTCCATCACGACGACGGCGGAGGTGAGCGGCGATTGGGTGGCACCGGCGAGGAAGGCTGCCATGCAGATGAGGACGAGGACGTGGGTGCCTTGGGCGAGTCCGGTGAGGACGGCGATGCGTTCGCCCAAGACTGCGCCTATGGTCAGGGAGGGGGTGAAGATGCCGCCGGGCGTACCTGTCCAGTAGGTCAGGACGGTGGAGAACCATTTGGCGACGGCGAGTCCGGCGGGGGCTTCGTGGATGCCGCGCAGGGCTTGGGCGGCTTCGTGGTAGCCTGTGCCGTAGGTTTTGCCTTGGTAAAGCGTGCCGATGGCGGCGAGCAGGATGCCGATGAGGGCGGCGGTAATCAGGGGATGGCGGCGGATGTGTTCGCGCCATTTGGCGGGGGCGAAGGCGGTGGCGCCGAGATACAGGGTGCGTCCGAACAGTCCGCCTGCGATGCCGCACGCGAGTCCGCAGCCCAATACCCAGCCGAGCATATTGTCGAGTGCGCCGCCGCTGAAGCCTGAAAAATAGGGATTGTTGCCTTGGATGGCGACTTGGATGAAACCGGCGGCGAGGACGCCGAGCAGGATTTGCCGCTCCCAACGCAGCATGACTTCGCGCCCGAGTTCTTCGATGGCGAAAATCACGCCTGCCAGCGGGGCGTTGAACGCGGCGGCCAGCCCGCCTGCCGCGCCTGCGGCGATAAGATCGTTTTCCTGCATGCCGCGAAAGGCGAAGCCGTGTTTTTTGCACCATGCGCCCCACGCGCTCATGACTGCCGCGCCGACTTGGACGGACGGTCCTTCACGCCCGACGGATGCACCTGCGCACATGGCGAGGAAGGTCAGTGGGATTTTGAGGAGGGTTTCGCGGAGGCGGATCAGGCGGGTTTTGTTGGCGCCGTAGGGCAGGGCGAGGCTGGCGAGCACTTGCGGGATGCCGCTGCCGGAGGTGTAGGGGGCGAAACGGCGGGTGATCCAGACGATGAGCGGCAGCCCGAAGGGCAGGGCGACCCAGGCAAACCAAGGATATTTTTGCACCAGCTCCGCGTTCGTTTCCAACGCGAAATCCGCCATCCAGGCAAACAGGAGGGCGGTCAGCGCAACCAGTGCCGAACCTGCCAGCAGGAACAGAAAAGCAATGCTTTTACGCGAGATGCGGCGGGTTTGGCGGATTTTGTGCGTGATGTGGTAGGCGGGCGGTTTGGTCGGCATGGTATGCGGAAGTGTGGAAAAGGTCGTCTGAAAAGGGTTATTGCGGAAGGCGGTTCGCAAATAAGGTAAAAATAGCCCGTAAAGAAGGGCGGCAAGCGGGTTGAAAAACAGTATGGGTTTTCGCAGATAAAGCCCGCGTTACGGTTTGCGCTTGGTCTAAAGGTCGTCTGAAACGGTTTTCAGACGACCTTTTTTCGTGCTGCCTTAACCTGTATTGCGCAAACCTTGTGCCACGCCGTTGATGGTCAGGTGCACCATCAGGAGGGTGTGCGGGTCGTGCGGGTCTTTGCGCAGGCGTTTGAGCATGGCGACTTGCAGGCCGTTGAGCGCGTTCAGGTACGGAATCCGCAGGGCGAGCGAACGGGCGAGGCTGCGGTTGTCGCGCAAGAGTTCGTCGGTTTGCAAAAGGTCGAGCAGGGCTTTGCGGCTGCGTTGGTATTCTTCCTTAATCATGCCGAAGATGACGGCGGCTTTTTCGGGCGATTCGCTCAAGCCGGCGTAGTTTTCGGCGAGGGTGATGTCGGTTTTCGCCATGACTTGTTCCATATTGGAGAGCATGGCTTGGAAGAATGGGTTGTGCTGCGCGTGTTCCCGCAGGGCGGCGAGGGTTTCGGGTTTGCCTTCGCACAGGCTTTCCACTGCGCTGCCGAAGCCGTACCACGCGGGCAGCATGAGGCGGTTTTGCATCCATGAGAACACCCACGGTATCGCGCGCAAATCCTGTATCCGCGCCAAGGTCTTGCGGCTGGCGGGGCGGCTGCCGAGGTTGAGGGTGGCGATTTCCTGTATGGGGCTGGTTTGCAGGAAATAGTCGATGAAGTCGGGGTGGGTAATCAGCTCGCGGTAGTATTTGAACGATACGTCCGACAATGCCTGCATGAGCGCGGGTTCGGGGTCTTTTTGATCGGGCAGCAGGCTGGCTTCGAGCGTCGCGGCGACGAGGGTTTCGAGGTTGCGCACGGCGTTGCCGGGGTCGGCGTATTTGGCGGTGATGACTTCGCCTTGCTCGGTGATGCGGATTTGTCCGGCTACGCTGCCCGCCGGTTGGGCGAGAATGGCTTGGTAAGACGGGCCGCCGCCGCGTCCGACGCTGCCGCCGCGGCCGTGGAAGAGGCGCATACGGACATCGTATTTTTTGAAGAGTTCGACCAAGCCCAATTCCGCCTGATAGAGGCACCAAGAGCTGGTCACGTAGCCGCCGTCTTTGTTGGAATCGGAATAGCCGAGCATGATTTCCTGAATGTTGTCGCGGCTTTGCAGCAGGTCGCGGTACCATTCGTTGCTGAACATGGTTTCCATGACGGGGCAGGCGTTTTCGAGGGCTTCGATGGTTTCGAAGAGCGGGACGATGTTGATGCGGCTTTGCGGTTTGCCGTTTTCAACCGTCAATAAGCCGCTTTCTTTGAGCAGCAGCGCGAGGGCGAGCAGGTCGCTGGGCTGTTCGCAGTTGGAGATGATGCTTTGGGTAACGGCGTTTTCACCGAATTCGTCTTTGATGTTGCGCGCTTCGTTGAAAATCGCCATTTCGCGGCGGGTGTGTTCGCTGTAAGTGATGAACGGGCTGGACAGCGGCCGCTGGTGTTTCAGCTCGCGCAGCAGGACGGTTTGTTTTTCCGTTTCGGAAAGGCTGCCGTAGTCTTCCAAACCGGCGTGTTTGAAGAGTTCGGCGACGACATCGGCGTGTTTTTCCGCGTGTTGGCGCAAGTCGAGCGGCATCATGTGGAAGCCGAACACGGACACGGAGCGGATCAGGTCGGCGAGCCTGCCTTCGCCCAAAAGCGCGCTGCCGTTGTCGCGCAGGGAGCGTTGCAGCTTGTGGAGGTCGTCTGAAAATTCTTGCGCGGAGGCATAAGGCATCATGAAGCCGAATTTGCAGCCCATACCCAAGCCGAGCGAGCGGGCTTTGCCCATCACGCGCGCCATGATGTAGGCGATGGCGCGGCGGTACGGCTCTTCGGTGCGGGCGATTTCTTCGTCGGGCGATTCGTCCGACAACGCCATTACGTCGTCGTTGACTTTGACGCGGCGGACGGAAAGCGGCAGCTCGCGGTAGAGTTTGTCGAGTTCGCCGCGGTAAAAACGGAACACCGCGTCGGCATGGCGGCGGAAAGCGAAACGCAGGGTTTCGGCGGAGACAAACGGATTGCCGTCGCGGTCGCCGCCTATCCAGCCGCCGATTTTTAAGATGTCGGGCACGTCAACATCAGGATAGGTCGTCTGAAACTCGCGTTCCATGCTGCGGTAGAGTTTGGGCAGCGCCTCGAAGAAACTCATCGGGAAGATGGATACGCCGTTGTTGATTTCATCGTTGACGCTGATTTTGTGGTGGCGCGTTTCGCTGGTCTGCCACAGGCTGAGCAACACGGTGTCGATTTCACGGCGCAAATCCGTCAGCGCTTCTGCGTTGGTGCAGCGTTCCCGCATTGATAGCAGCGAATGGATGCGGCGGTTGAAGCCCAACACCGTCTGCCGCTGCACTTCGGTCGGATGCGCGGTCAGCACGGCGGTGATGCTCGTTCCGTCGAGCTGCTTCTGCACGGTGCTGCCTTCGATTTGATTGGCCTTCAACTTGCGCACGGTTTCCGACAGGCTGCCTTCGGCGGCATTGTGCCCAGCGTCTTCGTGAATCTGGCGGCGGCGTTCGTGGTGCACGTCTTCGGCGATGTTCAGAATCTGCGCAAACAACCCGCAGGCCAGCGTCAAATCGTGGGTCTGCTGTTCGTCCAGTTCCGGCAGCACCTTTTCGATAACCGCGCTGCTGTCGTCGGAAGAGGCCAGCAGTTTGACCGTTTCCACCACCTGCGGCGAGGCTTCCTCGTGCAGCAGGTTGAACAGCGACTGCTTCAGAAACTCCGCATCCGCCGCCAACGGCGCGTCTTTCGGATTATTGAGGATATGGAGCTGCATGCCTTTTCTCGCTTTCCTTTACATTTGAATGAAACCATTGTATAGCAGGCACACCGAATCTGCCACAAGCGTAAACAATGTAATGCAACGTAATTTGATATAAATCTTACAAATCAATCAGTCATTAAAAAGCAAACCAAGAAAAATACATTTTTTAACCGTATTCCCGTATTTACCTTCTTTCACACCAAACCGTCCGGCATAAAAATCCAGCCGATTATCATAAAAACAACAACGACGCCCCTCATCATGCAGAGCGGTAAGCGTAAAACCGAAAAATGACTTAAAATAGTCCCGATTTTACTCATAAATAAACCTCACATTCGCAGGAACCGAAAATGTTTGATTTAACCCACTTGAACGAAAACGGCGATGCCCACATGGTCGATATTTCCGGCAAAGCCTCCACCGAGCGCACCGCTATCGCCAGCGGCGTCATCAACATGAGCCTCAAGGCCATCGGCATCCTTGCCGACAACACCGCCGAAAAAGGCGACGTACTGGGCACGGCCCGCATCGCCGCCATCCAGGCCGCCAAGCAGACCGGCTTTCTGATTCCCCTCTGCCATCCGATCGCACTGAACCATATCCGCGTCGACTTCGACATCGACAAAGACCTCGCCCGCGTCAAAGCCACCGTAACCGCGTCCACCGAAGGCCAGACCGGCGTGGAAATGGAAGCGCTGATGGGCGTCAACATCGCGCTGCTCACCATTTACGACATGATGAAGGCGGTCGACAAAACCATGATTATCAGCCAAGTGCATCTGGAAGAGAAAACCGGCGGCAAAAGCGGCAATTTCATCTTTACCGATGACTACGAAAACATCGACTTCTGATTTCCGCACAATACAAACAGCCTGCACGGGTTTATAATCGTGCAGGCTGTTTTGCCGGATAAGACATCCGCCGACCAACCCCTTTTCAGGCCGTCTGAAAACCGCAATAGTGTTTTCAGACGGCCTCATCCATCACCATGAACGACCACCAACTGCTCCGATACAGCCGCCACATCCTGCTTGACGAAATCGGTATCGAAGGCCAAGAAAAACTGCTTGGCGCCCACGCGCTCGTCGTCGGCTGCGGCGGTTTGGGCGCTGCCGCCCTGCCCTATCTCGCCGCATCGGGCATCGGCCGGCTGACCATCGCCGACCCCGACGCCATAGACGACACCAACCTCCAGCGCCAGATTACCTTTACCGAAGCCGACATCGGCCGATCCAAAGCCCTGGTCATGGAAGGCCGTCTGAAAAACATCAACAGCCAGGCCGGCATCACCGCGCTACCTGAAAAGCTCACCGAAGCGCGCCTGACCGAACTCATGCGCGCCACCGACATCGTCCTCGACTGCTGCGACAACTTCCCCACCCGCCAGGCCGTCAACCGCGCCGCCGTCGCCACCCGCACGCCGCTGGTTTCCGGTGCCGCCGTGCGCTTCGACGGCCAAATCGCCGTGTACCGTCCCGACCTGCCCGACTCCCCCTGCTATGCCTGCCTGTTCGACGGCGACACCGCCGACGACGGCGCCTGCGCCCTGTTCGGCGTATTCTCCCCGCTGGTCGGCATCATCGGCGCCACCCAAGCCGCCGAAGCACTGAAAGTATTGGCAGGCATCGGCACGCCGGCACACGGCAAGCTGATGACTTACGACGCGCTGGCGGGGGAATGGCACACCTTCCGGCTGGAACGCCGCCCCGGATGCCGCGTCTGCGGCGGCAGACGCTGAACGGCAAACCATACTGGAGGCCGTCTGAAAACGGAAAGCTGTTTTCAGACGGCCTCTTTATATAAAACGGTTACTTCCACAAAGTCTGAAACGCCTTCACCGCAGCTTCGGGATTTTCGGCCTTGGTAACGGCGCTCACCACCGCCAGCGAAGCAACTCCTGTCGCCAGCACGTCGGCGGCGTTGTCCAGCGTAATCCCGCCGATGGCGACCACAGGCGTACCGCCGGCCCGCACGACCTGCCCGCGCAGCCGCTCCAATCCCTGCGGCGCGGTGGGCATGTCTTTGGTGGCGGTCGGAAACACCGCGCCGCTGGCCACATAGCTGGGATGCAAGGCCAACGCCCGGTCCATCTCTTCGAGGGAATGGGTGCTCAACCCCAACCGCAAACCCGCCGCTGCGATGGCGGCGAAATCGGCGGTATCCATGTCCTCCTGCCCCAGATGCACGCCGTATGCGCCCGCCGCCACCGCTTCGCGCCAGTGGTCATTGATGAAAAGCTGCGTGCGGCTGCCGCGGCAGGCGGCGACGCAACGCTCAATTTCCCGTTTCAATCCGTCGCCATGCAGGGTTTTGCAGCGCAGTTGAACCGTGTCCGCCCCCGCCTTGACCATACGTTCCACCCACTCGGCGGTGGGGACGACGGCGTAAAATTTCAGCGGGGATTTCAAGGGGGGAAAACGCATGATGTGGCTCCTTAATGATTTACCTGCCGGAATTTTAAAACGCCCCGATACGGAACGGTAGCCTTTTTCGCTACCTTCCCGTCAACCGCGTTCCGCCATCGCTTTCCGGTATACGTCCAGTTTGCGTTCTAGAAATTCCTGATGTTCCGCCAGTTGCCGCTGCTGCGCCGCCAATGTTTCCTTGTGCGCCTGCAAAATGGCGAAGCGTTCGGGGATGGTGCTCTCGCCCAAGTGCCGCAGGCGGGCGTATTCTTTGATTCGGGCAAGCGGCACGCCCATTTCTTTCAGGCGCAGGATGAAGCCCGTCCATTCGGCGTCGCGCGCGCCGTAAACGCGGTAGCCGTTGCCGTCGCGTTCCGGCAGCAGCAGCCCTTCTTTTTCGTAGTAGCGCAGCGTGTCGACCGACAGCCCCGTCTGCGCGGAAAATTCTTTAATATACATAAACCCAGCTCCTTGCATTGGAGTTTGCTCCATAGTTTAACCTGTCTGCGCCATTTGGCAAAACAACCTGATTTCAAAGGACTTATCATGTTAAACGACGAAAAACTGCTGCAACGCGGTATGCAGACGCTGAACGACATCGACGGCGAACAGGGTGCGAAGGTGATGCAGGCGCTGGCGGACATTGCGCCCGATTTGGGGCGGTACATCATCGGTTTCGGCTTCGGCGAAATCTACAACCGGCCCCATCTGGACAATCAACGGCGCGAACTGGTTACGCTGGCGGCCCTGGCGGCGCAGGGCGGCTGCGAGAAACAGCTTGCCGTCCATATCCATGCCGCGCTCAATGTCGGCCTGAGCCGTGAGGAAATCGTGGAAACCTTTATCCACTGCGTGCCGTATCTGGGTTTCCCGAAAGTGCTGAACGCGGTGTTCGCCGCCAAAGAAGTGTTTGCGGAAGGCTGACGGCGCGGGGGTGAAGGCAGGCCGTCTGAAAACAATCCGTCCTTTCAGACGGCCTCAAACATTGTTATGATTCCCCATCAATATCCTTCGCCCCGACCGCCATGAACCGCCTCGACACCGCCCGCCGCCATTCCCTGTTCCTCGCCCGCCAGCTCGACAACGGCAAACTCAAGCCCGAAATTTTCCTGCCCATGCTGGACAAGGTGTTGACCGAA
>ERZ772928.1470-NODE-1470-length-10242-cov-7.207618_pt1 | contig 10242 bp, 9 predicted proteins | sample MGYA00511686_ERZ772928 | MGnify/ENA primary metagenome ERZ772928 (study PRJEB29015, sample SAMEA2738063) | human oral metagenome | biome: human oral; feature: human-associated habitat; material: saliva | place: China | collected 2219 ... | reverse complement strand
TGGATTTACGTGCCTGGTCTTTAAGACTACGTGCATAGATAGAAGAATACCACTATGGGAAGGCGCTTTTCATACCCCACGCGCGAATAAATTTGCCCCCCACTACATCCGAATAGATGCAGTGGGGGGCACGCTAATGAAGTGGTGACTGCAGCCTTAGAGGCGACGGCGGAGCTCACCGAGGAGGAGCGCCGTGGCGATGGCTACATTGAGGGATTCGGTATGGGAGTTCTCCGCTGGATAGGGCGGGATCGTGATGCGGCGATCGATGTGCGGCTCCAGATCGGGGTGGATGCCTTGACCTTCGTTGCCCATGATGAGTAGCACGGGCTCGTCCTTCCCCGTGGGAAGCTCCGTCGTGTAGAGGTCTTCGCCCCCGAGGAAGGTGCCGAGGCGTGACCCCGAGAAGCCCTTGAGGAAGGTGACTGTATCGCTTAGACGATGGATCTTGACACGGGTGAGTGCGCCCATCGTAGCTTGCACGACCTTCGGTGCGAAGGGATCGGCGGTGCCTGGAGCGAGGTAGAGGTGCTCGATGCCGAACCAGTCCGCCGTGCGGATGATCGTACCGAGGTTCCCTGGATCTTGGATGCGATCAAGGAGCAGACTGACGCCCGAGGCGATGGGACTTCCCTCGTCCTCTTGGGGGAGGGCGAAGACCCCAAGAAGGGGCTGAGGCTGGCGCTGTGAGCTTATGCGCCCCCAGTCGAAGCTCTCGGGCACGACCTCGATGCGCTTGGGGCGGAGGGCTTGCGGTAGCTTGTCGAGCTGTCGGCCGATGTCACGTGCCGTCTCTTCATCAGCAAGAAGAAGCTCACAGGGGAAGGCGCCGAGCATCTCCCCTGTGAGCTTAATTCCCTCGGCGATGAAGCGCTGCTGCGATGAGCGGCCCTTGGCATCGTGGAGGCTGCGGATGTCCTTGATCTCTGCCTTACTCAGCATCGAAGCGGACTTCCTTGAAGGCATAGGCACGCTCCCAGCCATCCTCACGCTGTAGGACGAGGCGGCCTTCGGGAGTGACGTCCTTGATCTGTGCGCGGAACTGCCCCTGGATATCGGTGAAGAGGAAGAAGCCGTCTCTGCGATACAGATACTTCATATAGTGGCGGTGCACATCTTGGTAGCGACCGAGGAGGAAGTCGGGGAGCAGCTGCGAGAGCTCGCTATGCAGACGGATGAGGACTTCCATGGGCTCGAGGCTTCTGCCCGTGATCATGCGCAGGGAGATAGCTGAGGGGAGCTCGGGTGGGAAGGCTTCGTCATTGATATTCATCCCGATGCCGATGACCGAGTAGTCTACTCGGGTCCCCGTGAGGCTGTGCTCGATGAGGATACCAGCGAGCTTGCGGTCGCCGTAGAAGATATCGTTGGGCCACTTGACGCGGAGCTGCTGCTTCTGGTCGTCGGTCATGTAGGAGGCGAAGGTGCGCATCACTGCCCAGGCTGCCAGCTCCGAGACGGCGAACTGCTGCTTGCCCTGCAGCATGTCGGAGCGCAGGAGGATGGAGAAGGTCAAGCTATCTCCTGGGCGCGAGGTCCAGGTGTTGCCTCGCATACCACGCCCTGCCGTCTGCTGGCGGCATACGACGGTGTGGAGCTGAGGGAGGTCACGCCCCGAGGCGATCTGACCTGTGAGATAGGTATTCGTGCTGTCTACCTGGTCGATGAATTCAAGCAGTGAAGTATCCATGTGCTTAGGTAATATTGAGGGTGGGTGAATAGGTGGGGTTAGTCTTCTTCGGGTAGGGGAGTGATACCGAGCTCAGTGCGTACCCGCTTGGTGAGCTTAGCTGAGGCCTCATTCCACGAGTGGCGGATGAGGGAGCTGAGGAGCTTCGGTGGGAGGTGCTGATCGAGGAGCAGGGTATTCCAGTACTTTTTGTTGAGGTGGTAGCCTGGTATGATGGCAGGGTAAGTAGCTCGGAGATCCTCAGCTCTTTCGGGATCGCACTTGAGCGAGAGCCGAGGCTCGCCCCCGTCTGGAGCCATGATAGCGAATACGCGATCCACGACTTTATATACGATATATCCGTCCCCAAAGGGCATACCCTCACTGCTGTGAGGGAGCGAGAGACAGTAGTCGTGCAGCTGCTCAATATCCATAGATATGTTTATTATCCCTAAATTTGCCTCACTCATGAAGCCTGACTGGTGAGTTCTCAAGCTCTATGTGAGGCTGTGCTTATGAAACAAATGTATGAAAAAGCTGGTATTTGCGAGCAATAATGCTCATAAGCTGGAGGAGGTCCGTGCCCTCTTCTCTGGACGTCTGGAGGTGGTCAGTCTCGCTGACATCGGGTGTCACGAGGAGATCCCTGAGACCGCCGATACGCTGGAGGGGAATGCCCTCATCAAGGCGCGCCACGTGTGGGAGCGCTATGGGCTTCATTGTTTTGCCGATGATACGGGGCTCGAGGTCGAGGCTCTTGATGGAGCTCCTGGAGTCTACTCTGCGCGCTTCGCAGGGGAGCATGCTACCTTCGAAGAGAATGTAGCCCTCCTTCTGGAGCGTCTCAAGGGGGTGCCTGCCCCACGTCGTGCCTGCTTCCGTACCGTCATTGCTCTTATCGACGAATACGGGACGCACTTCTTCGAGGGTGCAGTCAATGGCGAGATCACGCTCGAGCGCTCGGGGGACCATGGCTTCGGCTATGACCCCGTCTTCCGCCCCGAAGGATGCCAGCAGACTTTCGCCGAGCTGAGTAGTGAGGAGAAGAATGCGATGAGTCACCGCGGACGTGCTGTCCAGCGCCTGGCTCGCTATCTCCATGCTCTGCCTCTCGACGAATAGTGATAAGGTGAATGCATAACTAGTCCTATGAAGTCTCTCACGCTCGGTCGCATCGTCTACCTCATCTATTTCTTCCTGATAGGTGGACCGCTCCTTGTCTTAGCTACGATCGTCTGCTGCCTTACGATCATCATTGCGAGCTATACAGGGGCACCGGCATCCTTCATTAGCCAAGCCACCAAGCTCTGGTCTTGGACGTGCCTGGCCGTATCGCTGTGCCGTGTCGAGGTGCGTGGGCGAGAGAATCTACCGACATCCGATGCGCCCTGCGTAGTGGTAGCCAACCATCAGAGCGCTTACGATATATTTGTCCTCAATGCCTATATAGGTATCCCCTTCAAATGGGTGATGAAGTCCGAGCTACGCCGTCTCCCGCTTGTGGGTAAGGCGTGTGAAGCTGCACACTTCATCTTCGTCGATGAGACGCGTGTCTCTTCGATTGCACAGACGATCGAGGATGCCAAGAAAGTCCTGGCTACAGGCAACTCTATATTCATATTCCCTGAGGGAAGTCGTACCGAGACGGGGCGTCTTACCCGATTTAAGAAGGGAGCTTTCGTGATGGCCTCAGAGCTGGATGTCCCCATCCTGCCCGTCACGATCGATGGGGCCTTTGAGGTCCTACCGCGTGGTACCTACCTGCCGCATCCACGTCGCGTGGTGCTGACGGTACACCCCGCTTTTCATATGAGCGAGCAGGGCACTCCGCCGGCACATATCCCGGCCTCAGCACGCCTTGCACAGCAGACCATCGCCTCGGCTCTGCCCGCTGAAGGGTAGTTCCTCGTAGTGTGAGACATATCTAAAGACATCATAGCGTGGGTGGAGTGACTCTTGGAGTCGCTCCGCCCACACTTGTTTTTGGTCTCTTCCCTCTCTATGGGTAGGGGCGCTTTGCTCATAAAAGACTAATTTAAGGGTTCGGTAGCGCATCTTATTGGTAGAGGAATGTACTATACTTTTAGTATAGACGTTCTATATACCGTGGGTGCGTATAGAGTATTTTCCCTGAGAGCAGTATCTTCTCTTTCGTACCACACACCCTACTAACATTGTAAGGGGCTTCGCCACTGCACAGCCCCGCTCATCCCTAATCTCATCATGTTTGGTTCTTATTACCGTATGATCCGGCCTTTGGGCCTAATGTTTGTCCTTTTCTTGCTGGCACTTCGTGCTCCAAGACAGCAGATGCACCTACCATCACGCCTGCTGAGGACAACAGTCGAATTACCCTGTCATCTACCAACACTGGGGAGTCCATCGAGCTGGATATCGAAGCATCCGCCGAGGAGCTCCCTGTCCTTGGCTCTGGTGCAGAAGCCAAGTCCCTCGGCTTTGCCTACAATGGTCCCAAGAAGATTGCCCTTGAGCTCGATGAGAACAAGACCGAATACAAGGGGCTTGTGATCCTTCGCACGGTCGGACAGAATCAGCCCAACGGCCAAGCTCCCTACATCTACTCCCTGATGAAGTGGAAGCGCAATGGCAAGAAGGCCCTCACGATCCGTGGGGAGTCTATCAAGCTTCCTACCCACATTCCCTTCGAACGCTATGAGTGGGAGGCTATACTTTACCTCGTGCCCGATGACTTCGAGCTGAATCTAACTCCTGCTGGAAGAGTCCCTGCCTCGAATCTGATCCTTACCTATAAGTCTCTACGTGCTGGGGGTGCCCAGGGCTTGGTCAATACGACGCAGAATCGCACCTTCTCTCTTGAAGTGCCTTATGGCTCTCCTTGGACCCGCCTCGCTAAGACGAAGGTTGCAGGGGGCAGAAGTAAGCTCGTGAATCCTCGATTCAATCTCCGTCCTCTCGGGACGATGGTAGCCTACACCGTACACAACTCCCGTAAGAAGGCGATCAGCCTCTCGGGGATCAAGGTCGTCTCAAACGTCCTCCTGCCTGAGGCAAAGATTGACCTCAACCCAGGCCTACTGGATAAGCTCGGTGCTAATGAGCTTCCCTCTTGGTTTGGCTATAGCTCCGACTACGAGAACAACCCCTACTCTTACGACTTCCCCGTCTCTAATCTGGCTTCGGGTAGCACGACCTCTGATGCGGTCGTCGTGTGGTATCCTACCTCACGTGCTGCTTCTCGCACGAGCTTCGGCTACAATGATGGCACAGCTGAGTCAAGCCCCAGCTATCAGGTGATCTTCCCAGACGCCTCTCGCTCTATCGACCCAGAGGCCGCCTCGCGCTATGCCACGACGCACGTCTATGCTGTCGGTGCGAGCGAAGGTGGACAGAGCATCGCTAAGCCCAACATGGCGATCGTGCCTATTATGGGGACAGACCTCAACCTCAAGAGTGGGAAGGCCTACCATATGAACTGCGAACTCTATGAGCAGCCCAATATCCAGCTGGGCTACATGTCGCGTCGCCCCCTCTCCTATGCCGCTGCAAGAAGCAAGCAGCAGACCCAGCCTCGTCTCTTCTTCCTCCCTGAGACCAAGGAGCAGATCAATGAGAATGTCAGTCTCTTCACTCTCGATCAGCTCAGCCGCTATCTGGATCGCTCTAATCCCGCACAGCCACGTCAGACGACTCCTATCCAGATCGATGGGACGAACTACTATATCCCTGACCACAACACGCTGGCGTTAGCAGGGATCACCCGTAGCAATGCCGTCTTCTATCGCAACTGGCGCTATGATGGGAATACGCCTCCAGCCGTCTCCGATGGCCGTATCGTCATGGCTGATCGTGCCTTCACTCCGATCGAGGGTGGTAAGCTCCAGCAGCCTCGTCGCGAGCGCGTCATCACCTATTCTGATGGAGCTAAGCACGTCTCTACCTCACTGCTCTTCCGTCACGACACGCTCGCTGCTGTCGCAGGCCGCCCTGTGCGTAGTGAGCATCAGGCGGTCTACCGCTTCAAGCCCGTCTTCTTTACGGGCGTAGGCTCCAATATTAAAGACCCCTATATGTGCTATATCGAGGCTACGGCAGTCTATCTCGGGAAGTACTTCGTCGGGGATATCAAGGAGTTTATCCCTCAGTCCTTCTGGGATGATCAGCAGAATACAGCGAATAAGGTCGTACGCTGGTTCTTCGTCCCAGGTACGCATGAAGAGGGTCATATTGAAGCCACGCAGCGTGGGGTACGTGCTGCTTACTGGTCGCTTGATCCCTCGAACTTCAGTCCAGACAGCCGCGGGCGCTATGTCACGGCTCCCTGTATCGGGCGCTATGGGTTCTACGGTAATGAGGAATATAGCTCTGCTTCGCAAGCTGCTAAGTGGAGTGCTCGCGTCCTGCATCCCTATTCGCTCACCTATCAGGGCGACAAGCACTAAGGGCTCCGTGAAGTCCTAACGATCTGCTGCGGGCGGGGTGACCTCTGTGGTCGCCCCGCCCGTACTGCTTGGGGACTCTGGTATCAACCTATATTGGTCACTCGTGCGACCAATACTGCTTCGCACGCGAACCTATATAGGTCACTATACTCAACCTATACTGGTCGGATTGATGACCTATATAGGTTGCTTTGAAGGTGCTCTATATGTATGTTCGATAGCTGGTTGTGATGGGGGGATTTTCGCAGGGAAAAACCTTTTCTCTCCGCTTCACGTTATAGCGATGGTAATACACCACATTATTCACCCTCAAACTAAGTAATTCAGATTATGAAGAGATTTCTGTCCTTGACCCTCGCTCTCCTCGTACTCGCGACTCTCAGTCTGCGTGCAGGTAGCGACCGCGTCATCCAGACCAACCAACTGCCTAAGGCCGCCCAGCTCTTCCTCGCGAAGCACTTTGCCGGACGCACTGTGTCCCTGGCGAAGGAAGATCGTGACTTCTCAGGGACGACCTACGATGTACTCCTTGCCGATGGCACCGAGATCGAGTTCTCCTCTCGTGGTGAGTGGAAGGATGTCGACGGCAAGCGTACCGCCCTGCCTACGTCATTCATCCCCGCTCAGATCATCAATGCCCTGCGTGCTCAGCATGCTGGCGAGTCCATCGTACAGATCGAGCGCAAGCGCCGTGGCTACAAGGTAGAGCTTAGCTCTGGCCTTGAGATCCAGTTCGACTCGCGCTACCAGATCGTTGGCTACGACGACTAAGCTGCTATCACCTATTTACCCTACCACCTCCATCATGCGAATCAGATCCCTTGCACTGCTCCTCACGGGAGCCCTCGCCATCAGTTCACTCTCAGCCCAGACGAAGACGACGAAGGCTACAGCTACAGCACCTGCCGCTACGGCAGAGCCTGCTAAGCCCGCCTTCCAGCTCTTTGACCTGCCGTATGCTACCGATGCGCTCGCGCCTGTCATCAGCCAGCGCACCGTCGAGCTTCACTACGGCAAGCACGTCGTGGGCTATCTGCACAAGCTCAACAAGCTCGTGCGTGAGAATGATATCAAGGAGCGGGATCTGGCGCGTCTGGTACGCTTCTCCTCGGGAGCGATCTTTGATAATGCAGGTCAGCTGCTGAATCACCTCCTGTACTTCAAGCAGTTCCGCCCCTACGAAGCAGGTCGCGTCACGGAGCCCCAGGGGGCTCTGCGTGCAGCTCTACTGCGTAGCTACAAGGACTTTGATGCCTTCAAGGCGGACTTTGAGAAGGCTGGTGGTGAGATCTTCGGCTCGGGCTGGCTCTGGCTCTCTACCGATGAGGCTGGTGATATCTACGTCGAGAAGACCTCGAACGCCGGTACGCCCGTCACTCGTGGCCGTGTGCCCCTCCTCGCTATCGATATCTGGGAGCACGCCTACTATCTCGACTATGAGAATCGCCGTGCCGACCACCTGCGTGCCATCTGGCAGATCATCGACTGGGAGGTCGTAGGGCGTCGCTACGAAGCTCGCGCTAAGGGCGTGCAGCTGTAGCCGACTCTTTCCTCTTACGATATAATGACGAGGCCCACCCTGCTGATGCGGGGTGGGCCTCGGTGTGTGATGGGGTAGAGGAGGAGCTACTTTCCTTGCCTACGGAGGAGGGTGAAGCGTGGCGAGATGCTCAGGTAGGCCTCGATGAAGGAGCTCGTGCTATGTGCCGAATGTGGGTGGATATAGAGCCCAGCACTCACGCCGAAGGTGTAGGCCTCGGACTCGATGATGCGGTAGCTCCCCTGCCAAGCGGTGTAGCGTGGGTGATGTGTGAGGAGGTGGCTTCGTCCCGCACGCCCGACACTCTGCGCAAAGGGGATACCCAGCGGGCTGATGAAGTCGTGCCCGTAGAAGTGGCTTAGCTCTGTCTGCCAGCGTCGCCAGCTCAAGCCCGCTGTGGCGAGGAAGCCCCAGCCCTTGTCCGAAGCATAGTGCTCGCCCCGCTGACTGTAGGCAAGGCCGTAGAGCCCTGCCTGTACCATCAGGGGGTGCTTAGGATGGGCGAAGTGATGGCTGTACACGGCACCGAGGGCGGCATTGAGCCAGGTGTGCACGGTGTCGGCTCGCTCATTCAGCACGCCACCACGATGGTGGGCGACGGCTTGGAGCTGGAGCTCGAGGCGGTCAGCAGGGCTGACGTCAAAGGCTTGGGCGGTGCTGAGCCCGAAGACGAAGGCCTCCTGATGCTTGTCGCCTCGGAAGATGAAGCTCTGCCAGTCGACCCAGGTGTCCAGTCGGGTACGCTGTCCTTCGTAGCGGATCTGTAGGCCCATCTCGGGGTCTGCGGTGAGGTTGAGCTCAGGATTGTAGAGCGGCTCGATGAGTCGGTGCTTCGCTCCGCCCTGCAGATGCCCCAGGAGAATAGCCCAGCCTGCTGCTGGCTGTATCGACGCCTGGAAGTAGGGGAGGAGGCGCAGGCGTGTATAGCGGTCACCATCGCCCCGCCAGTAGGGGAGATCCTGATAGGCCAATGCGGCGGGGTAGCGCGTGGCACCCCAGTAGTAGAGGTTGTAGACACCGAGACGTAGCTCAATGGGAAGGCGGGTCTCGGGGCGGTAGCTGAGGTTGGCTCGCAGGCGATAGCCTGGGAGGGTATAGTCGGCGACGAGGTCGGAGGCATATTCGTCATTGCGGAAGAAGCCTTCGCCGACGACGTCCAGACCGAGGAGCGTCGTGCTATCCTTCGGGGCGGTACAGTGAGGCTCTTCACTGCGGTAGTAGGTCTGTGCTCCGAGGTCGGATGCAAAGAGGAGCGTGAGGAGGAGAGGTAAGAAGTGGAAGTATTTGGCCATGATGACGGGGCTAAGTGAAGGGCTTCTTCACAGCACAAAGATAATCCCTTCGCTCCGTCCCCGTGAATCCTGCTCTGAGGAGCGGGAGGATAGATGTGTACTATTGTAGGGGAGGATAGGGCGGGTCTGGTCTTTTTTGAGGTGAATTCGGGGTGAATTTGGTGATTTTATTCGCTGCAGCAGGTGCGGGCTCTACCTTTGTGGTGATTTATCCAAGACGGTGCGCTGACGGAGTGCCTTTGCCCGAGTCAGCGGATCGCCCTTAGCTTCATGATCCCCAATGCTTATCAAGAATAAGAAACAGCTACTTGTATTTCCGCTCTTTGCGCTCGGCTTCATGGCTATGCCCATGAGCCTCCATGCAGAGGAGCAGGATAGCATCCAGACCAATCCTATCGAGCAGGTCGTCATCCGCTCCTACGTCCCCCAGCGCCCTACCGCTCCCTCAGTAGGTCAGCCTGCTGCGCTGACGTGGATCACGAGCCGTGACCTCAGTCAGTATCGCATGCAGAGCATCACGGACCTCACGGGGCGCGTGCCCAGCCTTTTCGTACCCGACTATGGCTCGAAGCGCAGTGCCGCCATCTACCTCCGTGGGAGTGGTGCACGTAGCTCGGGGCAGACCATCGGGCTCTACGTCGACGGGGTGCCCGTGCTCAATAAGTCGGGCTTCAACTTCGATATCCCTGGCATCATGGGTGTCGAGGTGCTACGTGGCCCACAGGGTACGCTCTACGGGCGCAATGCTATGTCGGGCATCATCAACTACTACACGCGCTCAGCCTTCGAACAGCCCGGGGGTGAAGCAAAGCTCACAGCAGGCTCGCACCGCCTCCTACGTGGCTCCGTCGAGCAAGCCTTCCGCCTCTCCGACAAGGTGGGGCTGAGCTACGGTCTCTCGGGGACGACCCGCCGTGGCTACTTCTACAATGAGACCCGTCAGGCCTATCAAGATAGTCTGCGTATGGTAGGTGGCTTCGCTAAGCTCGAGTATCGCCCTACGGAGCAGCTTGAGATGGCGCTCTCCCTCTCGGGCGACTACGTCCAGCAGGGAGGTTTCCCCTATCGTACAGACGACCCTCGTACCAAGCAGCCACTTCCGCTCTCGGCCGATGCGCCCGAGAGCTACAAGCGCCACACGGCTACGCTGCGCTATCTCCTCAGCTATAAGTGGGGTGGGGTACAGCTCCAGTCGGCGACGAGCTATCAGTACCTCTTCGATGAGACGCAGATGGATATGGATGCCCTCCCTGTCTCGTACTTCTACGTCACGCAGGGCCTGCGTGAGCATGGGCTGACGCAGGAGTTCATCCTCAAGAA
>ERZ772928.1467-NODE-1467-length-10252-cov-10.847112_pt1 | contig 10252 bp, 22 predicted proteins | sample MGYA00511686_ERZ772928 | MGnify/ENA primary metagenome ERZ772928 (study PRJEB29015, sample SAMEA2738063) | human oral metagenome | biome: human oral; feature: human-associated habitat; material: saliva | place: China | collected 2219 ... | reverse complement strand
TATGAACGAAATTTTTAATTTTCACGGGCAGGAAGTCCGTACTTTGACAATTGATAATGAACCATGGTTTGTGGGAAAAGATGTCGCAGACATCTTAGGATATGCTAAACCTCTGGACGCAATTTCTCGGCACGTTGATGAAGATGACTCCGTGAAATACGGACTCACCGACAATTTAGGCAGAACACAAAATACTATCATCATCAATGAATCTGGTCTCTACTCTCTTATTCTTTCAAGTAAGCTTCCGCAAGCTAAAGAGTTCAAGCGCTGGGTGACATCAGAGGTCTTGCCAGCTATTCGCAAGCAGGGCGGATTTATCCGCGAGGACTTGGACGAGGATGCCTTTATCGCTCTGTTTACTGGTCAGAAGAAATTGCGTGAGCAACAGGCAACCATGCTGGAAGATATTGACTATCTCAAGAGTGAACAACCGATTCATCCAAGCTATGCTCAATCGCTCCTGAAGAAGCGTAAGGCTCGTGTAGTGGCTTGCCTGGGTGGTATCGATAGTCCAGCTTATGCGGATAAGATTTTCGCTCAGTCGGTATTTAGGCAAGCTGAGATTGATTTCAAAGACCACTTCAACATCAGTCGCTATGACTTGCTACCGAAAAAATTTGCAGAAGCTGCTCTTGCTTACTGGATGACGTGGGAGCCAAGCACCAATACCAAGATGAAGATTATGGAGCTGAACGCCTTTAGTCAAGCGTAGGGAGGAGGTATGGAAGATAAAATCATTGAACTTGCTGATTACTTCATCAGTGAATCTACAACGTACAGAGAAGCTAAGATAGCGTGTGAGAAGCTATTGAAACAAGTCAGCCATGAGATTGAACTCAGAGCTATGGAAAGTAAAACAGTTTGACAACAACGCAAAAAAGCCTGACGGAAATCAGGCGCACACTTAAATTATTAAAACCATTATATCACAAAAATGCTTGCCCGCATAGTTGAGAGGATGTAGAAAATGGAAGGTATCACGTTACAATTACGATTGGACGGCGAAAGTGCTGAATTATTCACAAACCAATTACTGGCCTTTGCTGAAAAGCAGGTCAAGGAGCAGTTAGAGAATGATCGCATGCCAATCAATCAACAAGCTTTGATGAAGAAGTTCGGCTTTAATCATGCCTATGTTAAGAAGTTAGAACGAAAAGGCTTAAGATTTCGTAAGCAAGGGAAAGATATTATGTATGATGTCAATGATGTTTATGAGATTTTGGAATTAGAAAAAGAAGTACGAAAATTAAGAGCATAAGGAGATAAAAATGTTTGAACCACCGATTTTAGACCAGCTGATGGGTGTTGGAGCCTTGCTGCTTGGATTTGCAGGGCTTTGCCGTCATATCAAATTGCAGGAAAAACGCAAGGAAGAAGAGAGACAAAAAGAGCAAGAATTTGTGTCTAAGATTATCCAAGGCTACAATCACGCATTCGAACGTGGTAGAGAGGACAAATGGCAAGAGATTCGCAAGAATATTCGCCGTGAGTTCAAAGGCTTCACATATGACAACGAACCGCCTCAAGGATTGCGACCTGAGCCATTAGCTTTACCAGAACCACGAAGAGCACGCTATGCAAAGTATTTGGGGTAGAGCAAAGGAGACGCTGATGACTAGAATTGAACTTGAAAACCGTGTATGGCTTTTGGCCAATCATGAAGAAAAAAACGAATTACTGGATCTTGGACTAACATCCAAGGCCAGATATGTGAAGCGAGTGCTGGAACTTGGAAAGGTGTATGCTCATGTTTGATTACGACAGAGATATGACGCAACCGCCTGAAGAACGAGAAGAACTTGACCCAAGCGAGTATGTGGACATTGGATGCGGTAGACGTCGATATGTGGGTGATGAAATATGATTGAAGAACTACTTGCAGAAATCGACAACTGGCGAGCTGAGTATATGCATCTTGGAATTGAGCTCGGAGAAATCATCAACGAACGGCAGGATATTATTTTAAAATTGCAAAACGAAAATAGACGTATAAAACGTGAAAATTGGAATTTGAAGAAAACGAAAGGAAGAAGGAAATGACAAACGAACTGACACAAAAACAAATTACATCACCAGTTACAGCACGCATTGGAGAAATGCAAAACGAGGGGCTAATGATTGCACAGAATTATAGCGTTAGCAATGCACTCAGTTCAGCATATTACGCTCTAAAAAATTCCAGTAGTGGGAATTTGCTCCAGATGTGCACTCAAGATAGTATCTACAATGCACTCCTTGACATGGTAACTCAAGGGCTTAGCCCGGCAAAGACTCAGTGCTATTTTATCCCTTACGGAAATACTGTTAAGTTGACTAGGTCATATTTTGGCACTATGAAAGTTGTTAAGCAATTACCAGAAGTGAAAGATATTTATGCAGAAGTTATCTATGAGGGCGACAAATTCCAAATTAAGAACGAAAACGGTCGGAAAGTTTTTGTTAGCCATGAAACGGATTGGGTTAATGCAGACAATCCAATCGCAGGAGCTTATTGCATTATCGAAAAAGAGGATGGGGAGAAAATCCTGACTGTTATGACAAAAAAAGAAATTGACAAGTCTTGGGCGCAAGCTAAAACTAAGAATGTTCAGAATAACTTCCCTCAAGAAATGGCTAAGCGTACAGTTATCAATCGTGCTGCGAAACAGTTCTTTAATACTAGTGATGATAATGATTTATTTATTGATGCTGTGAACCGTACTACAGAAAATGAGTATGATAACGAGCGCCAAGTGAAAGAAGCTGAACCAGTGAGAGAAGAGGCTGAAACATTGGATAGCATCCTTGGAGCTTCTGAAGAAGTGACTGAAAAACCCAAAAAAGAGGTTATCAACCAGGAGTTGACAACCACAGAAGCAAGCTCCTCAGTAAGTGAAATTCCAAGCTTTGACGAAGAAACAGGCGGAGTAATTGACCAAGAGCTAGCAAATGGTCAAATGGACATGCTAGAAGGGGAGGATTTCTAAAATGGTTGAAGAATTAAAAGATGTGACAGATAGCTTAGAACTCGTTCCAGTAACAGATTTAGAGATTGGTTTTGTTCTAAAAGCTGCTGAAATCGAAATCCAAGGTAAAGAAGTTTTGGAGCAAGCTTTAGAGTCTTATAAAAAGAAATACACTGGCTATATCGTTACAGAAGAAACTTTATCAGATGACATTAAAGTCAAAGATGAGTTGGGACGAGTACAGCGTCAGATTGAACAAGAACTTAAAAACCAGCTTTCAGAATACTCTAAACCTCTTGATGAAGCAAAGGCTTGGGTTGAAAGCATATTAGACCCTATCAAAACTTTGCAGACAGACATTAAAAATCAAATCAGGGAGTTTGAGGAGAGAGAAACAGAAGCCCGAAAGGAAACGGTCAGAAAAGCTTTTGAATCTGCAATCGCAGAAAGTGGAGTTGATCTTGACATCAAGCTGTTTGCTATTTACTTTGACGATTTTAGCAAGAAGAAGTGTTTTATGGCCGATAATGTGCGAATCAATCAAGCTACTTCTAAGATGATTGTCGGATTGGTTGCAGAAGAAGCCGCTAAGAAGCAACAACGTGAAGCTGGACTTATACAGATTACAGAAGCGGCAGCTAAAGCTGGTCTCGGACCTACTGTCTACATTCGCAGTTATGACAAGGGAGCGAAACTTGCTGATGTTTTGCAAGCAATTCTTGATGATAAGGCATTAGCTGAACGAGCTAAAGCGGAAGACGAATTGAAAAAGCGTATAGATGAAATGACTGCTATCGCGGTGGCTAAAGGTTTGAACCCTGAAAAGTACGTTGATTTGCTAAGAGAGGGTCGCTCTGCTTTGGATACTATCGATATCCTACATGCAGACGCAGATGAGCTTAGACGGACTAAAGCAGAAGCGAAACAAGATACTCAGGGTCAATTCTGCGCCCAAAATCAGCCTGAATTTGGGTCAGAAAGCAGTTCAGGGGGTAATCATACCATCGAGCAAGAAATAGGCCGAAAATCGCAAAATATGGCTTCTGAGGATGGCGTTAAAAAATATGGTTACAAATTTACTGTAGATTTAATTTTTCCAGCAGAGAACGCAAAGGAAACAAAGGAGCAATTTAAAGAATGGCTCAATGCTCACGGCGTTCAATTTGAGCCACAAACAAAATCAGTAAAGGTGGAGATGAAATGACAATGGATTTACTTGGAGAAGATTACTACTCAGCAGCTTCTGCACGTCAATATTGGTCTATCTCGCAATACAAGCGATTTAGGGAGTGCGAAGCACGGGCATTGGCAGAGCTAGAGGGAGAGTGGGAAGACCAACGAGATAACACAGCTCTTTTGGTTGGTAACATGGTTCACAGCTATTTTGAAAGTCCAGAAGCACATAAGAAGTTTATGGATGAAAATGAAGATGCCATGATTTCGAAAGCTGGGAAAACCAAAGGTCAGTTAAAATCTGACTTCTTAGTTGGTCAGCGCATGATTGAGCGATTGGAAGCTGACAAGCAATTTATGGATTACTATGTCGGCCAGAAAGAGGTTGCTGTCACAGGCGAAATCGAAGGAGTGGAATTTAAAGGCAAGATTGACTGCCTCAATGTCGAAAAGGGCTATTTCGTAGACATTAAGACCACAAAATCAGATATTGACAGCATGGTTTGGGTTCAGGATGAAGCAAGCGGACGAAATATTCAAGTCCGCTGGTTTGAAGCTTGGGGGTATGTCCTTCAAATGGCGGCTTACAAGAAGATGCTAGAAGAGAAGTACGGCAAAGAGTTCACCCCTATTATCTACGCAGTGACAAAAGAGCCGTACCCTGATACCAGAGCGATTGCTTTTGAGTCGCAGGAAATACTCGATTATGAGTTGACCAAGCTGTCCATGCTTATCCAGCGCCTTGACAAGGTCAAGCGAGGCGAAGAGAAGGCGGAGCCGTGCCGCCATTGCGAATATTGCAAATCGAAAGCGTTGACCCAGCGTGTGGAGGTGATTTGATGAGTAAACAAGTAAAAGACATACTAGAAACTCACGACACAGGTTGTCCTCATGGCATCACATTTGCAATACATCAAGATAAAGACGAGTGTATTGCTTTGTTTGGTCGTTCTGGATGGCCTGGTCTCAAACCTCGATTTATTCGTTGGAATGAAAGTGTTGAAAACCAAACAACATACAAAACTGAGGAATCCTTACTTAATGCCTATGTTTGTGATGTTAAAAAAACATCGGAAGATTTTATTGTCATTCAATTATTGCCTTTTTAAGAGGGGGAAATAATCAAAAACCAACTATTTCCATTTTGGAAACAACTCAAAAACCAACAAGCCGGGCATTCTTGTAAAACTGCGAACTAGAAAATGCGTCAGTAGAGGTCATGTGACTTTGGACGAATGACGCAAAGAATTTCACTCACGCTTGCCTTGCTCACAATTTGGCAGGCGTGGGATTTTGGTAGGAAATATGACTGAAGTAGTAAAAGTAGATGTGCAATGTCCGTTTTGTGGAATATGCTATACACGATTCGCAAAACTAAAGCCTTGTTCAATTAACTGTCGTGGATGCAGTATGTCACTTCACTTGAAATGGGTAGGAGACACACCGACAAGCATGAATAAGGCGGGTTTTGGGCGGTTAGCTTACGAACCTTTCAATCATAATGAAGACGTTAAAGATTTGAATGAGGTGTTTGCATGAATAGATTGAAAAAACTAAGACAAGAAAAAAAGCTAACTCGAGATAAACTCTCACAAGAAATTGATATAAATTTAAGAACTATTCAACGTTGGGAAAGCGGAGAAAACCAAATCAAACCAGATAAAGCTAAAATGTTAGCTGACTTCTTCGGGGTAAGCGTAGGTTATCTACTGGGATATGAACCAGAAGGTATGCCAAAGCGGTCAATCTATGAAGAAGTTTATTCAGCATTACTTAGAGTGAAATCTGAAAATCCTAAGCACGATGACCGTGCGGCAATTCGTGAAGTATGTATGGAATTAATCGAAGCGACGCTTGAGGGGTATTGATGAAAGAAAGATTGATTTTAGAGATAGAACCTAAACCACAATCTAGACCAAGATTCGCAAAACGTGGGAATTTTGTTAAAGCATACGAAGAACAAGATATGAAAATCTGGCGTGATTATTGCCAGTTACTGATTGCTAAACAGTACGCTGGTAAGTCTATGCTTGAGGGAGCACTGAAGGCACGACTTAGATTTTACATCAAACCGCCTCAGTATATTTCTAAGGTCAAGAAGAACCAGCAAGCGCTAATGGATGAAGTGATTCCAGTAGACAAGAAGCCTGATATTGATAATTATGAAAAAGCGCTATATGACAGCATGTCAGGGATAGTGTTTAAGGATGATGGGCAGATAGCTATGCACGATGTAGGCAAGTTTTACAGCCTGAATCCGAGGATTGAAGTAGAAATTGAGGAAATAAAGGAGGTGGAGTAATGAGTTATGATTTGGAAATCTTAGCGAAAATAGAAAACGGAGATTATATTTGTATCGCTGAACCTAGATATAGTTCTCCGACCTACAATCTCGGGAAGATGTTTAGAATTGCTATGGATTGGGATTTTGACCAGGACACTACGTACAACATTGCTGACATTTTAGATAATATCCAACGCGGTATATCTGAATTGGAACAGTACCCTGAAAAGTATGTGCAGTATGAACCTGAAAATAGATGGGGAACAGTTAGGGGTGCATTGGATGTTTTGAAGTCATTGAAAGAGTGTATTTTAGAACAAGATATTGATACGAAATATTTATATATGAGGTGGTAATATGAAACGACCAAACAGATACCCGTACACACGAAGTCAATGGGCTGAAGAAACTGTTAATCACTATACATATAAAAGCGATATTTGCTATACAAGTCACATTTTAGAAAATAAACTTACTGGAGAAATTAAGAGCAAGGAGGTGGAGTGATGGAAGATGAGCAAAATATTTTAGAGACACAATTGATTTTAGGTAAGCAAGTTTTAGAAATTGTATTTGATTTGCTAAAAAGTGACTCAAAAACAGGGGCAGTTCTACCTTTAAACATAAATGACCGTGAATTTACAATTACTGTAGAAAAGGAGGTCATAGAATGAAACGACCTGAACGATACCCATCTGGATACTTCATTCCTGAACTTATTGAAGATGAAGATATTATCTTTAATAAAGATAGCGATTATCAGAAGCAGAAGAAAAAAGAAAAGAAGAATACTATTTTCAAAAGAAATAAGCCCCGAAATAGATGGGCGCTTTAAGGAGGTAACAGAATGAAACGTTTTATCGCAATCTGGATATTATTGTCTGCTGGATTGAATATCTGGCAGATGGACAGGATTGCAGAGTTAGAGAAAAAGCGTCCGATTGTCGTCTACAAGGCGGATAACGCAGGCGCTGAGATATTCGGTAAGGTCGTCGAGAAAGGACGACATGGCAAGCTATACACGCTTACGATTCGTGACTACGGTGTGTTTGTGGTTACGAAGGATGTGTATGACAAGGTTAGATTAGGAGATGAGGTAAGAATATGAATTATAAAGTAACAGTCGATGGTAAAGAAATTGAATACGGTGCACTGGTTGAAAAATCACGTTTTTCAGAAAAAGAATGGTCTGCTATTTATGCGGAAATCGTGAAACAAAATCAGCCAGAAGTTTTTGAAAGCAAGAAAGCAGATACTGACTACATTGATGTATTTGGGGCTCTGATTGCTCTTGAAGAGCGATATGAAGCATTGCTTGAGCTATTACCTCAAGATCAGTTCTCTAAGGCTGGCACACATCCAAAATGGGTAGCTGATGCAGTCGCAGAAAACACTTTGAATAAAGAGGACACGGTGCTAGATGTATCTGATTTGATTGGACGATGTGAAACTCTGGAAGAATTGAAAAATGAGCTGACAGAGTATTTTGATTTGGAAGAATTGTAGGAGTTATCATGAAGCTAAGATTTAGAGCGTGGCTAAAGCAAAAGCAGAAAATGAATAATGAAATCGACCATATCAGTTGGCTTGAGGATGAGTTATATTGTATTGGGGATGGAATTACTTACATGGTTTCGGCAGAAGATTTAGTACTCATGCAATCAACAGATATGGTTGATAGGAATGGCAAGATTATCTTTGCAGGCGACATAGTCAAAATGGCTAAGGATGTCTATTCTGAACCGACTTATTACGAGGTTGTAAGGCATTACGGTGGAGCGTATCGTCTTGAATCTAAACAACACGGATGTGAATTGTGGCTACGACATACTGATTGCGAGGTTGTGGGGAACATCTACGAAAACCCAGATCTTTTGGAGGATAAATAATGAACGAGGAGATGGAACATGAGAATTAAAACATTAATGGGAACAATCATCAATGTTGATAGGATAAAGCGCAGTATCACAGTTGAGGGTATTGAATTAGGCTCAGATTGTCGTGCTTTAGTATCTAAACACAAAGATGGTACAGGTACAATAACACTAGTTTTTGATGGGAAAATAATTTAAAAAAGGAGTAAAATCGATGTTTACACAATACAATCACGAAACAGGAAAAACGACACTTACAAAACTTGCTAAGGGCGGTATCATTACAGTTGCAGCTGTTGCTTCACTTGGGATTTTTCGTCTCACGGCCGTGAAGCGTATCCCAGCTAATACAGTTGGAGTTAAGGTTAGCGCAATTGGTGGTGTTCAAGAAAATACCCTGCAAACAGGATATCATCTAAAAATGCCATTTATTGATAAAGTCTACACCTTATCTACATCTGTTCAAACTAAGACAATGGAGAAAATCACGACTCAGACAAAAGACGGTCAATGGTTGAATACGAATATCGATGTGAAATATCGTGTCAATAAGGAAAAAGCCATGACGGTATTCTCTAACTACACTACCTTGAAAACAGTAAATGATAGTGTAGTATCTCCAGCAGTGCAAAGGGCAATCGAGTCTGTAACGGGTAGTTACGATATCTATGATGTGCTGGGTGACAAGCGTACTGAAGTTTATGAGGCGATTGATAAGGCTCTAAAAGAAAAATTTGAGTCTTACGATTTGGAGTTTGTATCCTTTACCATCACAGACCAAGATGCAGGCGATGAAATTGAAGCAGCAATCAAAAATGAATCGGTCAAACAAAAGGAAATAGACACAGCTAAACAGGAACAGGAAAAGGCTAAGGTTGAAGCTGATACCAAGAAAGTTCAAGCTCAAGCAGAAGCAGACGCAGGTATCATTAAAGCAGAAGGTGAAGCCAAAGCCAATAAAGCTAAGTCAGACTCAATCACAGATAATCTTATTCGGATGAAAGAAGCAGAAGCCCGTGAAAAACATGGCTGGGTTACTGTCAACGGTGCAGGTAGTGTGATCACGAATAAAGAATAAAATAAAAAAGCCAGCACAGCTGACTCCTTTGTGATATACCCAATAAAAATATTATATCATAAAGGAGCTATGTTGTGAGGTTATTAAAAAAGGTTGACGTGCAATTCACCAAGAAAAATGTCTATGACGTTCTAGAGAGTTATCGCTCGTATGTCCGAATGGCAGGCGCTGAGTATTTGCCTAAAATCACAACGACCTACTCATTTGAACCAAAGACATTTACTGGTAAGAACACAGCTACTGAGAATATGGTTATCGAACATGTGGATGCAGAAGCAGAGGTTTTGGAGATTGAGAGAGCAGTCAACTGCATTATGGATCCATACGTTCGGCAGGTTATCGCAAAGAAGTACATGGATATGAAAATCCAATTATCAGACAAGGCTATCTATATGGATTTAGGCTATTCTGAGAGTGAGTTCTATCGCATGCTTAGTAGAGGTGCTTTGGAATTTGCGGAAGCCTATCGAAAAGGTAAGTTGATTGTCTTTCGTAAATTTTTGGGAGATATTTGCAAGTAAATTGCTAGGAAATGGCTTATTTTACGTGGTAGAATAGTATTGTCAAGTGATGGGTTATTTGACGTCTCCTTTATATTTTTCATTTTATTTCTGAGGCTTCGGCCTCACATGGCGGTGACAGGTAATTGGTTTTATCTCCTATGTATTTTTTCGGTTCGATTCCGGACATCGCCGTTAAAGACTACAAAAAATAAAAAAGGAAAACTTTCAAATTGATTACTAATTAACACGCAAGGTAGTAGTCGTCTTGCATTTTTAGGGCTTAGCCTAGATAATCTGTGGTAACTCAGGAAAAGGATGTTTTTAAATCTATCAAACATCCTGCCAGCAATGGTCAATCTAAGCAATTTAATCTTAACTATTTCAGTTTTGGA
>ERZ772928.1460-NODE-1460-length-10288-cov-3.983485_pt1 | contig 10288 bp, 7 predicted proteins | sample MGYA00511686_ERZ772928 | MGnify/ENA primary metagenome ERZ772928 (study PRJEB29015, sample SAMEA2738063) | human oral metagenome | biome: human oral; feature: human-associated habitat; material: saliva | place: China | collected 2219 ... | reverse complement strand
ATTTCCCCGTGCGTATCGAATACATATCCCGCGCCCGTTCGGCCAAGGATATTAAAGCGATTCTGCACGATCTGGCAGAAGGTCGGATCGATATAATTATAGGTACGCACAGGCTCGTGAGCAACGATGTCAGATTCCATGACCTCGGCCTCCTTGTGATCGATGAAGAACAGAAATTCGGTGTGGCAGTAAAAGAAAAGCTGCGCAAACTACAGGTCAATGTCGATACGCTGACCATGTCTGCCACACCTATCCCCCGTACTTTGCAATTCTCTCTGATGGGAGCACGCGACCTCTCGAATATCAACACCCCACCGCCGAATCGCTATCCCGTTGCCACCGAACTGGCACGATTCAGCCCCGACATTGTTCGGGAAGCTGTCAATTTCGAGATGTCCCGCAACGGACAGGTCTTTATCGTCCACAACCGAATAGATAATATAGAAAAGATCGCCGGCATAGTACAACGCGAAGTCCCCGATGCACGCGTGGCAGTGGGGCATGGCCGTATGTCGCCCACAGAACTGGAACGGCTTATCCTCGATTTTGTTCATTACGAATATGATGTGTTGGCCGCAACTACAATCATTGAAAACGGTATCGATGTGCCCAATGCCAATACCATTATCATTGACGATGCCCACCGATACGGTCTGAGTGAGTTGCACCAACTTCGCGGACGTGTGGGACGGAGCAACAGGAAAGCCTTTTGCTATCTTTTGAGTCCGCCGCTCAGTGTCCTGAGCGACGATTCGCGCCGTCGGCTCCAAGCCATAGAGAACTTCAGCGACCTCGGCAGCGGTATTCGCATTGCTCTTCAGGATTTGGATATACGTGGTGCCGGCAATGTACTCGGTGCCGAGCAGAGCGGATTCATTGCCGATTTGGGATATGAGACGTATAGCAAGGTTTTTAATGAAGCCGTTTCCGAACTCAAAGCGGATGAGTTTGCCGATCTTTATGCAGAGAGCCAAGAAGCTATTCCTTCAGCTTCCCGGTTTGTAGTGGAGACAACGGTTGAGAGCGATTTGGAACTTTCCTTCCCCGAAGAATATGTGCCGTTGGATTCGGAACGCATTCTTCTTTATCGGGAGTTGGACAATCTCTCCACGGACGAGGAGCTCGATGCATTCCGGCGCCGTATGCAGGACCGTTTCGGTAAAATTCCGCCGGAGGGAGAGGAGTTGATACGAGTACCTCGGCTGCGACGCCTCGGCCGTTCGCTCGGTATAGAGAAGATCGTATTGCGTGGGGAACAGATGAGTTTCCATCTGGTCGGCAAGGAAGACAGCCCTTACTATCAGAGCGAAGTCTTTGGCATGTTGTTGGAATATATCGCAGCGCACACACGTCGGTGTGAGATTCGTCAGTCCGGAGGAAAGAGGATCGTTCGCTTGCGCGAGGTGCCCGATGTGCTCACCGCTTGTGAACTCTGTACAGCCATTTCCACTCGATCGTCAGCGGAAAGGATAGAATTGTAGTCCGACTGCAAACTCAAATCCCCGGTAAGGTACGGTAGCTCTCTTTTTGATGATCGACCAAGTGGATGTTTCCTCCATAAGATGGTAGACTGCCTCGCCAAGCTGATACCCTGCATGAGCTTCTATACCCATGTGATCGGATACCCTGTATGCTACTCCCACTTGGAACGCCGGTTGGAAACTCGAGCGTCGGTGTAACTTCGAAGACATTTCGTCCGGCTCGTCTTGGGCATTGGTAAAGTCTGTACGAAACAGTATTGAGGGCAGGATCTCTGCCCAGACGGATGCTCTCTGCCATGGATGCCATTCTACACCGGCAGAAAGTCCGAGTGAGATGGCCGGAGCTACGAAAACTTTTGCCGGCCTTTCTCGCGTAAGGACTTTCTGCTTCTCTGTCGAAACGCTGAATTGCGATCCGATTCGTACCCAGCGAGCAAAGCTCGGATTGAAGGTCGTCTTCAGGTTCATGCCGAAAGCGTCGGTACGTTCTACTGTCTTGCTTTCAAAGTCCATCTGCCGGTTGATGTATCTATTCCCGGTAGAAAGAGAAATGACCATGCTCTCCAGAGTTCCTTCTTGTTTCTTGGTCAGCTTGTAGTTGTAGCCCGTAGGATCGCGGAAGATCAGATCGCTGATCCAATAGCCTAATTCTCCGACCAATATCCCTACGGCAGCTCCGCAAAGCACATCGCTGGCCCAATGCCGATTGTTCACGATACGGCTGATCCCCGTAAAGGAGGCTACGGTATAGCCTGCCATGCTATACCAAGGGCTTCGGGAGCCGTATTCGAGATGAAAAAGTGTGGCGCAGGCGAAAGCCGTTGCCGTATGTCCTGACGGGTATGAATTGGCAGCAGTTCCATCCGGACGCAACCGTCCGAACGAATATTTTCCGGCATTGACCATTCCACCCATAAGTGCCATACCCAAGGCATCCGACACAAGCATTTTTCCCCATGATTTGCTGCGTCCCTTATAGCCGAATCCCCTCATCGAAAGCTGTGCCATAAGAGGAACGAGCTGACTGACGTTGTCTATCTTGGTATGAAAGCTCCCGGCACCGGTAAAGCGAAGCTCTCGGATATTGTCATCCACGTTGAAAGTGAGGAGAGAAGCAGCTACAAGAGGCAGGGAATGCCGCAATGTGTTTTTCATCGGTTTTACATGGTAAACACCGATGGCAGGAGGAAACATTTTGGCCGAATCGGATATACAAGTCGTATCTGCCATGTTGTTGCATGGAGACGATGCTTGCAGATGGAGTGGGAGAGCAAATAAGAGAGCAAGCAGGAGTAAAAAGCTTTCTCGATTCATATTGCCTCCGGAATTAAGGTATGGAGCATTTGTGCGGATATTATTTGCACAACAGGCCTTATCATTCCCCTTTTTTCGGAAGGGCTGTATTATCCTTCTTAAAAACTTTCGAGTAGTAGCGGCAGAATGGTGCTATGCCACAGTCTGCACATTTGGGCTTGCGAGCCAGACAAACGTACCGTCCATGCAGGATCAGCCAGTGATGAGCTTTCGGTATCAGCACATCCGGAATATAGCGAACCAGCTCTCGCTCCGTCTCTAACGGAGACTTCGAACCGGTGGTCAGGCCTATCCTTTCTGATACTCTGAATACGTGCGTATCTACGGCCATGGCCGGTTTGCCGTAGACGACGGAGGCTATCACGTTGGCTGTCTTACGGCCTACGCCGGGCAGTTTGGTTAGTTCCGACACCTCGTCCGGTACCACTCCTCCAAAATCAGAGCAAAGCATCTGCGCCATCCCGACCAGATGTTTCGCTTTGCTGTTCGGATAGCTGATGCTTCCTATATAAGACAACAAATCCTCCACCGTGCTCCCGGCCATATCCTTTGCTGTCGGATAGGCAGAAAAGAGAGCCGGTGTCACCATATTGACGCGCTTGTCGGTACATTGTGCCGAGAGAATAACGGCCACCAGCAACTGGAAAGGATCCCGGTACCGCAGCTCCGTTTCGGCCACCGGCATATTCTCGGCAAACCAATCGATAACGGCTTTGTATCGCTCTTCCTTGCGCATTCGATACTGATCAGAGGGTTAGTGCACGCTCTTGAACTGTTCCAAGAAGTTGAGGTCGTTCTCCGAGAAGAAGCGAAGGTCTTTGACTCGGTACTTAAGATTGGTGATACGTTCGATACCCATACCGAGCGCATAGCCGCTGTATTTCTTGCTGTCTATGCCGCAGTTGTCCAATACGTTGGGATCCACCATGCCGCATCCGAGTATTTCCACCCATCCCGTATGCTTGCAGAAGTTGCAACCTTTACCCCCACATATATTGCAGGAGATGTCCATCTCGGCAGACGGTTCGGTAAAGGGGAAATAAGAAGGGCGAAGGCGTATTTTGGTTTCGGCTCCGAACATTTCCTGTGCGAAGTAAAGAAGCACCTGCCGCAAATCGGCGAAAGAAACATCCTTGTCCACATACAGTGCTTCCACCTGATGAAAGAAACAATGCGCCCGATAGGAGATAGCTTCGTTTCGGTAGGTACGCCCGGGGCAAATGACGCGAATCGGCGGTTGTGTCTTTTCCATCACCCGGCTTTGGACACTGGACGTATGCGTGCGAAGGATGACATCGGGGCGATGCTCGATGAAGAATGTGTCCTGCATATCACGAGCAGGATGGTCTTCGGCGAAATTCATCGAAGAGAATACATGCCAGTCGTCCTCTATCTCCGGCCCGTCGGCGATACTGAAGCCGAGGCGGGCAAAGATCTCGCAGATCTCCTGCTTCACCAGGGAGATCGGATGGCGTGTTCCGAGTCTCGTCGGGTATGATGTTCGTGTCAGGTCGGTTTCTGCCGAAGCTTGTGCAGAGCCTGCCTGTGCCCGCTCGCGAAGGGAGTTGATATGCTCCTGAGCCTTGTTTTTCAGCTCATTGAGCATTTGTCCGATTTGCTTTTTCTCTTCGGACGGTACCAGCCGGAAGTCATCGAACAGACGGGCTATTTCGCCCTTTTTGCTTAGATACTTGATTCGCAGAGCTTCGGCTTCCTCCACGGTGGCAGCCACACACTGACCGATTTCCTGTAGGAGTTGATTGATTCTTTCTTTCATATCGTTGTCGATAGAAGTGCTGTTTTTATAGGAAAAACAAAGGTATAGGATTTTCCATTACCTTAGTTCCGATAATTTACAGACGAGAAATTCGATTCTCTTCACTAATACCGAGTAGAAAATGAGAAGTAAAATCTTTTTCTCCCTCTTGATGGCTATCGTTTTCTTGAGTGGGGGATGCAGAACGAATCAGACCAACAGTCCCACAGAAATGACGCAGACTCATAACCAGAAGCCCCAAAACGATTTCCCGAAACCTATCCTCATCGGAGGAGAGGAGGGCAACGGCCACGATGGAGTAGCACCCATGACGCCGGCTATGGCATTGGCTCCGATCATCATCTACAAGACGCGAGGCGACTATCGCAATCTCGTGCCTATCACCCTCTCGGCTGACAAAAAGTATGTGGTGGCACGTCCTGCCCCTTCCGATCTTCGTCGTGGCGATGGTTTCTGCACTCCGGTGGAGCTGGCCGACGGCTATCTCCTCGACCGCCGTGGCATCGGGCCTACCACAGCTTTCGTCGAATACACCTATGAGCAGTACTTCGCCATCAAAGGCATTCCCTCCCAAAGCGACCTTTTGCAGAGGATCGTCGATGCAGATCCCTTCACGGAGCTGTACCGCTGCGACCGTAGCCGCTGCAACCCGAACGACATTAAATCCATGAACGCCTACATCAAAGCAGGCAAACCCGGAGCCGTATCGCTCAAATAAAGAAGTCTGCGAGATTTTTCCTTCCGTTTCTTTCAAGAAGTTTCACGGTTAAGAAACTTTATTTTCACAGTCGAGAAACTTTAGTTTCACTACTACGAAACTTTAGTTTCATGGCTGTGAAACTATCTATTGCTGTCCGGGAAAATTTGGACGGTTAGGAAATTCGAAATAAAATCTCCCTTTCTTAGCCATTACTGTTCTATCAAGAGTCATTACGAAGGGGAAAACAGCCTAACCACATATAAATGGCAGTAAAGCAGACTCCATTATTACAGTATATTTTGAAGAATCTTCATTTTTTTACCGACAGCAATAGAAACTATCCTTGGCCGACTACAGACGAGAAGGATTAGGAGAAAGGATGCATTTGTTCCTCCTCATTCGAGGCATTAGCGGAGGAGATGGGCGAGAGAAGAAACAGTGGGGAAGTGGTAGAGATGCACGGGGACGGTCTGTAGCAAGTGGAGCCGGCTTTGCATTTCGGACAGCGTGACACTTTGTGTATCGGCAGGGAGGTGAGGCGACAGATCAGCCGGACAAAGCAAGAGACTCCCCGACAGAAAAACAACGGCCTCGGATTCGTGGGAAAAAGAGCTTAGCTCCCAGCATCCGGATGTAGTATCCAATCGGAGAAGCGGGTAAGAGAAGCTCGTCTCGCTGATAATCAGGCGATGGGCGGCAAATGATGGCCGGCGTATGTATGTGCTATCCATCGTCTTAAGCCTTGCCCCAGTTTTCCCGGTCGAGATTGCGGTAGCCGATGGCTTCTGCGATGTGTTCGCCACCCACATCTTCGCTGCCGGCCAGGTCAGCAATGGTACGAGCCACCTTCAAGATACGGCCATAGGCACGTGCAGAGAGGTCGAAGCGTTCCATAGCCGTCCTCAATCGTTGAAGTCCCTTTTCGTCGGGCAGTGCATAGCGGTTCATCAATTTGTCGTCCATCTGGGCATTGCAATGGACACCGGAGTAGTCGGCAAATCGTTTGCTTTGGATTTCGCGTGCTGCAACCACTCGCTGGCGGATTTTCTCGCTGCTTTCGGCCGGCCGGCTATCGGATATTTTCTCAAAAGGAACAGGCGTAATCTCTACCTGTATATCGATCCTGTCCAGAAGAGGCCCCGATATGCGGCTGAGATATTTCTCCACCTGTCCGGGCGCGCAGGTGCAAGGGCGTGTGGGATGGTTGTAGTAGCCGCAAGGACAGGGATTCATGGCAGCCACGAGCATGAATCCGGCAGGATAATCCACCGTCATTCTGGCTCTCGAAACGGTGATCTGCCGATCTTCCAAAGGCTGCCGCATCACCTCGAGAACGGAGCGGTTGAACTCGGCCAGCTCGTCCAAAAAGAGCACGCCATTGTGCGCCAGACTGATCTCTCCGGGCTGTGGATAAGTGCCGCCACCCACGAGTGCCGCGGAAGAGATGGAATGGTGGGGCGAGCGGAAAGGGCGTTGGGTCAGGAGCATCGAATTGACTCCCAGCTTACCGGCCACGGAGTATATCTTGGTCGTTTCGAGCGATTCGCTAAGTGTAAACGGAGGAAGAATTCCGGGCATTCGCTTAGCCATCATGGATTTCCCACTGCCGGGACTCCCGACCATGATCAGATTGTGTCCGCCTGCGGCCGCCACTTCAAGGGCGCGCTTGACCTTCTCCTGCCCCTTCACCTCCGAAAAGTCGAAAGATACCTGCTGCTGATGGTCGAAAAATTCCCTGCGCGTATCGACTATAGTGGGCTGTAGCTGATCGCCCCCATTGAAATGGCTGATCACTTCTGCAATATGCTTCACGCCATAGACATTGAGGTTGTTCACGACGGCTGCTTCACGTGCATTTTCCGCAGGGAGGATCAGCCCGTCGAACCCTTCGGCACGTGCTTGGATGGCAATGGGCAAGGCTCCTTTGATCGGACGGAGCGATCCATCCAACGAAAGCTCGCCCATAATCATATAGCGCGGCAGAGAGTCTGCTCCGATAATGCCATCTGCAGCCATGAGTGCAATGGCAAGGGGCAGGTCGTAGGCAGTACCTTCTTTTTTGATGTCTGCCGGACTGAGATTGATCGTAATGCTCTTTTGGGGAAAGGCGATATTCAGACAGTCGTATGTGGAGCGAATCCTATCCAGACTCTCACGGACTGCTGCATCGGGGAGTCCTACCATACTGAGATAGCAACCTCGGGTGATATTGACTTCGACGGTAACGGTAAGGGCGTCTATGCTGTGCAGAGCAGCGGCAAAGGTCTTTACTAACATAATAAAGAAACAGGGTGCGAAGGGACTATTGGAGACTGTAGCCTGCATGGCGGCTACGGATATTTCCGGCTGTGTCGATGTGGATAGTATATGGAAGACTGTCTATGCCATATCGCTCGAGAAGTGTCGATACCTGTCCGATACTATCCGATGCCACACGTCCGGGCAAAGCCAACTTCCTGATGAGTTTACGGAGAGATGAGTCCGGTGCAAAGAGCGAGAGAATAAGGGTTTCCGGCTTTGTCTTTCCTTCTTTATCTCTCCATACTTTCAATGATGTAGCGGTAGTGGAGTCAGGCTTGTTCGTGAAAAGCAAAAGCACATCTTGTCCCCTATACCAGGAAAGAGTGAAAGATCGCTGATCAATATCCTTGACAAGGAAGTCCGGAGCCAAACGGCCGACTGCGTACGACTTATTCCGGCTAAGGATGGAATCAAGAGACGGGGGAAGCCGGTGCATCGAGATACCGGAGCGGTGAATGAGGCCTATGTCGAAAAGGTCGTACTCCTCCGCTAATCTGTTTATTCCGGTGGCATCGGGATGGGAAAGATAGAAGTCAAGGGCTTTGAGCCGCAAGTCTCTGAAGGCTTTTGCTTTGGAGGGGAAGTCGGTGGTTCGGAGATGATCCTGATAGCGATGGATCTCCTCCTCTGCAGTTTGCATGAACTCGTTCAGTGTGGCATGTGTGCTTCCTCCTTTTATTTTAGGCAGGAGGGGTTGGTCGGCATCGAGAGTGATTTTAATATCTTCTCCCTTTTCAGGATAGAGCCGAAGCACGTTATTGCCCTCGTTGAAATATAATAGAATGCGACTAACATCGCCTTTGATTTCGTGTCGAATCTGTGCCTTGGGCGAAGTAACGTGTATCTCTTCTGTGCGAAAGGAGCCTTCCCCTTCAATTCGCAGAGCCAGAACCGAATCGCCTCGGCTGAGATTGGAGAGATTCAGTTTGAGGTGGCAAACATCAGATGCTCTACTGCATGAAAGAGAAAGGAGCAGGACAAAACCTGCTACTATATAATATAGTATGTTGGATGGCTTGGACATTGGGACGGAGTGTTTCATGATTCCGTAGGAAGTCGGAGCAGGTATTCCTCTATAGCTTCCGGATAGTGTGCATATTCCAAAGCGTGGATCCTTTCGGCCAGCGTATCCGGAGTATCTTCCGGAAGGACCGGACAGACTGCTTGACGGAGGATTTTGCCGTGGTCATAGTGTCCATCGACAAGATGAATGGTGATACCGCTTTCTTTTTCCCTTGCAGCAAGGACGGCTTCGTGTACGTGATGTCCGTACATTCCTTTTCCGCCGAACTTGGGCAATAATGCAGGATGGATATTTAAAATCTTAAGCTCATAACGTTCAATGAGCTTAGTTCCAACTATGCGCATGTAGCCAGCTAATACAATACCATCTATCTTATAGGGTTCTAAGGCATCTAATTGAGCTTGTTCAAAGCTAGCTTTTGAATCATAATCACTACGCTCAATAACAACAAGTGGAATATTCCAAGATTTGGAACGTTCTACAATTCCTGCTGTACCATGATCCGTAATGATTACAACAAATTCACCATTAATATAGCCTTCTTGCATCGCCTTATACAGTGCTTCCCCATTAGAACCACGACCACTGGCAAAGAGGGCTAATCTCTTTTTAGAATTACGCATCGAACTCAGCCCCTTTAAGGACAACAGGACCATCACCACTTACGATGCGGCCAATTTCGTATACTGCTTCACCACGGCTAGCAAGGTTTTCTTTAACCTGTTCCACATCCTTTTGATCAACCATGAGTATCATACCAATACCCATGTTGAAAGTACGGTACATTTCAGGCCAGGCAACATTGCCCCATTCTTGTAGTTTTGTAAATACAGGAAGTCGTGGCCATGTAGTGACATCTACCTCTGCAGTAACGCCTTTTGGCAATACGCGTGGAATATTTTCGTAGAAGCCACCACCGGTAATATGAACCATGCCTTTTACAAGTTGTTGTTCAATCAACGGCAATACAGCTTTAGGATATAAACGTGTAGGCGTCAATAATTCTTCGCCTAAAGTTTTACCAAACTCTGGAATTTTTGTATCGATAGATAATTGTTTATGGTCAAATACAATTTTACGAACCAAGGAGAAGCCATTAGAATGTACACCAGACGATGGCAGACCTAAAATTACGTCGCCAGCTTTGATACTTTCACCAGTAATCAATTTAGGACGATCAACGATACCGACGGCAAAACCAGCCACATCATAATCATCGTTATCGTAGAATCCAGCCATTTCAGCAGTTTCACCGCCCAGCAAAGCACATCCGGACTCTTCACAAGCCTCTGCTACACCGCGCACAATATCTGCTACTTTCACAGGATCAAGTTTACCAACTGCAATGTAGTCGAGGAAGAATAAAGGCGTTGCACCTTGCACAAGAATATCATTAACACTCATGGCTACGCAGTCTTGACCAATGGTATCATGTTTATCCATCATGATAGCAAGGCGCAATTTAGTACCTACCCCATCCGTACCAGATACGAGCATAGGCTCAGACATAGCATGACCAGCTAAGGAGTAGAGTCCCCCAAAACCACCTAAATCACCTACAACACCAGGGGTATAGGTACGTTTTACAGATTCTTTCATCAATTCGACGGCACGATTGCCTGCATCGATATCAACACCTGCATCGCGATAGGTTAAACTAGTTTTATTCGAGCACATATTTGACCCCTTCC
>ERZ772928.1458-NODE-1458-length-10305-cov-3.310829_pt1 | contig 10305 bp, 8 predicted proteins | sample MGYA00511686_ERZ772928 | MGnify/ENA primary metagenome ERZ772928 (study PRJEB29015, sample SAMEA2738063) | human oral metagenome | biome: human oral; feature: human-associated habitat; material: saliva | place: China | collected 2219 ... | reverse complement strand
ATACAAGACCTACAGGGCTTAATGTAGATAATGGTGCTTATAAGCAATATGCTGTTACCTTTGTTGAAAATCATGATGTTCAAGATAGAGGAACGACGAGCGGTTATACCCCAGACCCTATCCGTAAGGATACGTTAGCAGCCAATGCTTATCTCTTGGCAATGCCTGGAACACCTTGTGTTTTCTATACTCATTATCTTGCTTATCCAAAGGAAATAAAGGCAATGATTGATGCTCGTAAATTAGCTGGGGTAACGAATACGAGCAGTTATCAGGTCTATCGTACTTCAAAGGATTATTATGCCAATGTTGTTACAGGTACGAATGGAAAACTCTTGGTTGTTGTGGGTAACAATGCTAACCAACTAATAGTTCCTACTTCACGTTATACAAAGTTGTTGAGTGGTTATCACTATGCTTATTATTTGGCTAATGATGCTGAGACCCCTTGGGTTGATAAGGCGAGTGGTCAGTATGAAGTAGAGAACTTAAAGGTTAAACTAACTGCAGTGTCTGCCAATGCGGGAGCTAAACTTATTTATACAACGGATGGTACAGAGCCAACGGCAAGTAGTGCGCAGGTGTCTTCTGGAACGGAAATCACTCTCCCTGAGGGTGAAACAACCTTGAAGGTGGCATTGTTGGCTGGTGGTGTAGTGGGTAAGGTTATCACTCGCAGCTATCAGGTTACAGCTCCTGTCCCCTTCACACCAGAAACGATTCGTGTCTATGTGAATACTGATCAGGTGAATTGGAACGCATACGTGAATTATCATTCATGGGGTGGTACGCACACAGCAACGGCATGGCCCGGTGATAAGGTTACTTCAAAGACAATCCTGAATGGTAAGACTTGGTTCTATAAAGACTATACGCTCACAAAAGCTGATGACTATGTGAACTTTGTTTTTAGTATTGGTAGCGCATCAAATGCCAGTGATAATCAAAGTTTAGACATCGAACGCGTGAAGAAAACGTCTTACTTTGTTATCTCATCAACAAAGGAGAATGGTAAGTATGTAGTCAATAACGTGACGAATGATGTTACTGGTATTGAGGGAGTTGAGGCTGATGCTCAGCAGAGTAAATCCGACAAGTATTACTATACGCTCTCTGGTCAGCGACTCACTGGTAAGCCTACGCAGCGTGGCGTTTATATCCATGCAGGCAAGAAGATAGTTGTAAAGTAAGTAAAGCTATCAGGTAAAAAGAAAAAAGCATACATTTTTCTATGTAATATCCTATATTTAGAGGTGTATAAACCCTGAGAAAGTAAGTCTTCTTATCACATTAAGTAGACTTACTTATTGTTTTATATGGTTTTTCTAACGTCATAGGACACTTCTTTATATGATGACTTCTTTGGTGTTTAGCCCTCCGCACATCGTGTGCTCATGGTTCGCACCATTGGTGTTAGGCATCTTTACGATGGTAAAAGGTGGTGGGATAGGGTAGAGCTGATAAAGTTTTGATTGCTAATAAGGTAAGATATTCTGTAAATACAAGGCAATCATAGAGGCGAGGAAAGTATTAAAGAATGTAAATTTTGTAATGTTTACAAGAGGAAAGTTTGTTTCTTTCGGAAAATAGATATATCTTTGCAGACATAACATTAAAGAAATAATTTATTATGGCAAAGAGAAACGAAGTATATAAGTGTTCAGAGAGTGGTCAGATCGTTGAAGTATTAGTAGGCGGTGAGTGTGGTGTTGCTGGTATGGAGCACGTAGTTGAGAATACTACTGATGCTGCTACTGAGAAGCACGTACCTGTTGTTGAGAAGATTGAAGGTGGTTACCGTGTAACTGTTGGTGAGGTTGAGCACCCAATGACAGAGGAGCATCATATCGCATTCATCTACCTAGAGACAGAGAACGGTGTAACTCGTAAGGATCTAGATCACACAGGTAAGCCAGAAGCAGTATTTGCACTTGCTGAAGGTGAGAAGCCAGTTGCTGTTTACGAGTACTGCAACCTACACGGACTTTGGAAGAAAGAGCTTTAATCCAAATACTTAATTTAACATATAAACAAGTCTGAATATATTCTAGCCAGAGTATATTCTTTGATCCAAAATAAGATAAATACCAACATAGGTGTACAGATATTAATATTTGTACACCTCTTTTTATATCAAAAAACCAGTGCAAATTGACACTGGTTAATTCATTCTATAGTTGATTTTCAAGCCTTAACTAGCTTGCCTTGTATTTCTTCACTATCCTTTGCGCAAATATGCTAACTAGCATTATCGCCGCAAATATGGCTAGAATCCAGCTAAAGAAATCAGCGCGGTTATCATATATTATACCAAGAACTAGCATGGCTGCCATCCCTAGTATGCAGCACTGATGCAAGATGAACATTCCTAGGCTCTCGCCCTTTGCTTTATACTTACCGTTCATCTTATCTGCCTCGCAATCATCAGAGTTCTTAGTAGCAGAGTCTCCAAATAGAAGCGCCGTTCCTGCACCTACAAGCACTAGGCCAGTCAAAAGACTAGTAACTTTGATCATTCCCGAAAGGACAACTACATAAACAATCACTGCACCGATAACTGCGGTTTCAAATCCGATTAGGTTGCTTCCGCTGACCATACCCTTGAGCTTGTTCAATCTCTTAAATTTTAGCTTCTTTAACTTGTCAAATTTTAGTTTTTTCATTATACTATTCCACCTTGTCTGCAACATTTAGCGCTTCAGCTATGTTCAGAAGGTGATCCCCTATTCTCTCAAAGTCGATCAAGAGCTCAGTATAAAGCACAGCAGTATCCTCACTGCAAGTAGCCTTGTGCATACGTCTTAGGTGATTTGCTCTATACTCTCTCGTCAAATCATCTATCTTCTGCTCTATGGCAGCAGTCTTAACGACCTCTTCGCTATTCATCTTATCGAGTGCACTAATTGTTTCCATTCCAAGTACGCTGTACTTCTTCATGGTATCTAGCTCTTCGTAGGCCTCTTTTGTGAATTTAACTTTGTTCTCAGCTAGTCTAAGTGAGTACTCTGCTATATTCATCGCATGGTCAGCCACACGCTCTAAGTTAGTACATATTCTAAAGTAGGCATTTATCAGCCTGCTATCTTTGACATTTGTCTCATAGACCATAGTATTGGAAATATATTTAGAAATTTCCTTGTTCAGATAATCTATGTAATCCTCTTTATCGTTTATCTTCTTTAGCATCTTTGTGTCGCCACTTATGACTACATCAAAGCTTGCAATCACGTTATCCTTAACCATCTGATACATGCGAAGAAGCTCATTTCTGATGCCAGTCATTATGATTGCTGATGCACCGATTGAGAAATGTTCTTCATGCTTCATTGAAGGATTTAGGAATTTTAGTCTGAATGTATCTACTTCCTCTGTTTCAACCTCTGGCAGTAATTTCTTTGATAGAATAGCTAGGTAACTTCCGAAAGGAAGAAGTAGTAATGTTGTTACTACATTAAAGAAAGTATGCATATTCGCAATCTGTGCTGCCGGCTTAGTCGGAGTCCAAGATGCAACCCAGTCTGTGAGCGGTGTTGCAATACATATTACCGAAAACAGCACTGCACCTATCACATTGAACATCATATGAATGAGCATAGCTCTCTTCGCATTTCTGTTAGTTCCAATAGATGCAAGGAGTGTCGTTACGCAAGTTCCAATGTTTCCACCAAACAAAACAAATACAGCACTGTGGAAGCTTAGCGCTCCACTAGTTGTCAAAATCTGAAGGATACCAACCGATGCAGCTGATGATTGAATGATTCCTGTAAATACAAGACCAAACAAAAGTCCAAACAGTGGATTCTGGAAGGATGTCAGCATTTCTTTGAATGCAGGTACTTCCTTGAGTGGCTCCATCGCCTCACTCATTAAGTTCATTCCTAGGAAAAGGAACCCTAGGCCTGCAACTATATAACCGTAGTTGTGAAGTTTCTCTCTCTTGAAAAATACCAGGAGCACAACACCCGCCATTGCAAATAGCGGTGCTATCTCGCCTACATCCAAGGCTATCAGCTGTCCAGTAATTGTGGTACCTATGTTTGCCCCCATTATAATCCAAACAGCCTGAGTAATCTTCATCAGTCCCGAGTTTACGAATCCAACAACCATGACAGTTGTCGCAGACGAACTCTGAATCAATGCTGTGATTCCCACACCTACTAAGATTCCCATAAATCTATTAGATGTAAGCCTCTCTAAAATATTTTTCATGCGGTCACCGGCTGCCGCCTCAAGACCGGTGCTGGTCATCTGCATGCCGTAAAGGAATAGGGCAAGCCCTCCCATAAGGCCTAAAAAGACCGAAAATTGCATAGCTTATCCTCCATAAAACATCGCATTAGTCTACGAATACGCTTCCGCCAATGAATTCTCTTATTATCGAGTTATTAACTATAATATCATCGTTTTCTATAATACGGAAAAACTGCATAAATTGCAATAGCCTTTGTGCTTCTGCATACTCTTTATCCTGCTGAGAAATCTCTTTAATTAGCGGTTCCGCATACTTTCTCAAAACAGAAATTTCATATATATGATATGAGTTAAATAAGATATCAGCCTCCCCACTGTAAGGAAAGATATTTTTCTCCTCGCCCGCTCTCACCTTTGGCCATGTTGCGATAGTATCCTTTGCACTGTGCCCTCTAAATAGATTATCTCTAACTATTCTTCTAAGCATTCTCTCAAGAGTCGTCGGAACTCTGTTGTGAACATCGATGTTTATTTGTGCAAGTGGGCTAATGTAGATTTTAAATTTCTCTTCCTTTGGTATGAACTGCGTGAGCTTTTCGTTAAGCCCATGAATGCCTTCTATAACAATAGGTTGATTCTCAGAAATCGAGGTGATTCTCTTACCAAATATCTTCTTACCCGTCATAAAATCAAAACTTGGCAAGTCTACACTCTTTCCTGCAAGCAGATCATTCATATTGTTATTGAATAGCTCTATATCTAGTGCTTCGAGATTTTCGTAATCCTTTTCGCCATGTTCATCAAGCGGTGTATCTTCACGGTTCACAAAATAGTCATCAGTACCAAGGTACAATGGATTTAGTCCATTTACTCTAAGCTGTACACAAAGTCTCTGAGCAAAGGTAGTTTTGCCTGAAGATGATGGACCAGCAATCAAAATAATTCTCTTGTGCCCCTTATTAATCATGTCCGCAATCTGAGCAATCTTCTTCTCATGAAGCGCTTCAGAAAGCTGAATCAAATCCTTGGCCTCATCGTTTGCAATTTTCTCATTTAGGTCAGCTACATAGCTAACTCCCAGGAGCCTTTCCCAAACAGTCTGTTCTGCGAACGCCTGATACATCCTTGTTTCATCAACAAACTCAGGTACGACGCTTGGATTTGACGGATGTGGAAATCTTAGCAAAATACCATTTCTATACTTTCTGAGCTCAAATAAATCTATATATCCAGATGATGGCGCCATCAAAGTGTAATAGAAATCGCGATAGCCATCAAGCTCATAGAAGAAGACCTGCCTTAGGTTTGGAGCAGTTTCAATTAGCCTAGCTCTTTCAAATCTACCATCCTTATGCAAGCACTCTATAGCGCTTTCCCTAGATAGAACTTCTTTTTTAAAAGGAAGGTCAGCCTCAACGATTTCTCGCATTCTCATCTCAATCTCAGATATAAGCTCAGCTGTAAGCTCTTTACTTGTATTTATCTTAGTATAAAAGCCCTTATTCAAAGAGTTTCTTATACTAACATTTGCTTCCTCTCCAAGCACATCGCTGACCGCTTTGACATAAATCAAAGATAGGCTAGCCTGATATAAAATAGTAGCTACCTCAGTCCTCATATCGAGAAGCTCAACTGTACACGGCTCATCAAGCGTATAATTTAAATCTACAATTCTATTATTAACCTTAGCCGCAAGAATCCTATAGGGAAGCCCCTTTATTTCATAGCAGAGGTTCTCTATGGATATACCTTGTCTTACATCACATTCCCTACTCTCGCCCTTTGGTTTTGTTATCAAATTAATCTTCATATTACCACATCCTGAATCCCGTAAAATTTGCTGTCCATTAGATAATATTTTACCACAAAGCGCAAAATGAACAAGATTTCAGGCCTATTTTGTCTTCTATCAAAAGAGCCTTGACCGTTCGAATAAACTTCAAAAGATAAACGGTGTCATTTATTAAACACTCCTTTTCTTGAAATCCTCTCCGTCGGCAAGGCTCTGATGTATTTAACTATTTAGTTTTTGTACAGGCTATTTAGCAGCTTTCTTTCTTCTTGAAAGTGCAGCAAAAGCAATAGCTGCGCCAGCTCCTAGCACTGCGAATCCTGCAAGACCGCTTCCATCAAATGTGTTAGGTCCTGGTCTGTTAGCATTTCCTGATCCGTTTGCTCTTGGGCTAACATTTGCAAAGTAGTAAACTGAGAAGTCATCGTTCTCAAATGTTACAGTCTTGCCGCTTATTGAAGTAACCGGAATCTCCTCAAGAGTTCCATCATGCTTCTCGTGGAAGATGTGTAGATTCTTTGGCTCAAGATTCTTAAGCTCAACAGTTACGCGCTGCTTTCCATTTGGCTTAACTCTATCGCCATTTGCATTCACGAAGTAGATATCGTATGCTTCGTACTCGCCAGCCTTGTATCCCTTAAGATCCTTCTCTACCTTCACAATCTTAGCTGTAAGCTGCACATTATCATTGTTGCCTGGCTGTGGCTGTGGTTCTGGCTTAGGCTCTGGCTTAGGTTCTGGTTTTGGTTCAGGCTTAGGTTCCTCCTGCTTCTTAGGGGAAATAGTTGCCTTTACGCTTGGATAACCATCTGAAACAAGCTCAATCTCATAACTTCCGTTCTCACCCTTTGTGAATATAGGAGTCTTTACTCCTCCTCTTCCTGTAAGTTCAGCATTGAAGTTTACAGTCTGATCATCTCCAAAGATTAGCTTAGCAAGGTCACGACCTCTTAGTGGCTGTCCGTCTACAAGCACACTTGAAATGCTTGCATAGTATGTATCCTTATCAAGGTCAGCCGGTAGAACAAGCTTGTTACCCTCAATCTTAACAGATCCATCTGCGTGATTTGACTTTAGCTGGAAGTTTGCCTGAATATCACCATAAGTATCTGATGTGAATACTGCAGTGTATGCACCTATACCAGTGTTATCTGTTTTCTTAAATGTAATCTTATCCCCTGAAACAGTGTAATCCTTACCTTCCTCTAGAACAGTTTTACCCTTTTTAACTGCGCTTAGCTTATATGCTGCGTCAGCTGGTGCATTTACCTTAGTTGTAACTGCTACACCCTCGCTAAATACAGCATTGTTTACACTTGCACTAGCATCTGCGCCTGGAATCTTCTTGCAGAGAAGCGAAGTCTTTACGATTACGTCATCTCCACCATGCACTAGATATCTAATCTCTGTGATTGTCTTACCCTCGATGCTTGTATATGCCTTGTAGTTTACATGGTTACCATGTGGCTCTACGAAGTCTGGCTTAACTGCAAATGAAATCTCATTTGTTTTAACCCAGATGTTCTCAAGATGCTTCATAGCATACATGCTGCCATCAGAAGTCTTTAGGATAACTCCATCTACATCCTTAGCTGCAGGTATTCCCTCTCCACTTAGTTTGATACCGTAGTTTCCGTATCTATTTATTGTGCTGATTGTTGCTGTAGCTGGGCTTACAACTGTTCCGTCACCCTTTGTTGCTGTTAGGGTTCCGTCTCCGTTGATTACCTTGTATTCCTTAGGCTGTGCGTTATCTGCATTTAGCGTCATATTCTTTACGATATCAAAGAGCGGGTTCTTAGAAGTCTTGCCATCAGCAATAGCCTTCTTAACCTTGTCGTAAAGAGCCTTGTCTATTGCAACATTTACATCCTTAACACCTAAGATCTTACCTGAGCCATCCTCGTTTGCTGAGTTATATGTAGTTGGGAAGAAGCTCTTGAACTTATTCTTAGTTGAGCTTGTTACCGCATCGTACATTCCATCTGCTCTTAGACTTGCCGCCTTATCAACAGCATCTGCATTAAGATCATTTGACACTGCTGTAAGGTTCTTTAGCTCTCCATAATAGAAATCTGCATATGGAAGATTTACCTTTCCATATAGAGTCTTAGCTTCTTCTACTGGTTCAGCCTTAGGCGCTGCAGCAGCCTTCTTTAGCTCTACTCTAATAGCATCCTTGCAAGCCTGAGTTGTATATGTAGCTCCAGTCTTCGCATCTAGTCCATTTATTGTCTCTAGTGTTGCTGGCTTACCCTCAAGGGTTTTAATTCTCTGCTTTGCCTTTACCTTGAATCCCCAGTTGGAGCTGTCCATTCCTGGAGTATCAATATTGATGTTTGCAAACTTTCCGTCCTTTACATCAAAGCTTACATCTACTCTATATCCCTCCCAGTCACCGCCTGGTTCTTCTGCTCTAGTTGATGCTGCTGTGTATGACTTATCTGCTGCAACCTCATCACCAGTTATAGCATACGCGCCCTGAACGCCTGCGCTTACAAGCATTGCGCATGAAAGCAAGATCGCCAGAGGTCTCTTTCGCATTCTTACCATAAAATTCCTCCTGTGTAGTTAAATCGAGATACTTATTGTTAGTTATTTTTAACTTATGTTTGTATAAGACAACTATCGTTTGCCTTTAGCAACTATTGTTAGCATTAACTAACAGTCATATCATATCACAATAAAATCTAAATAAGCAAGTGAATTTTATAACGAGGTTTGCTTATATTCTCAACCAAAGCGCGCAGCTCAAACACTTGCAAAACTAACTATTCTGATTCATTCTGGAACGCCTCTACAACGCTCTCAATCTCCTGTCTTGTCAAAGTGATTCCACGGCTCATTCTCTCATGCTGCTCGTCCCAATCTCTGATATCATATTTGGGCGGCTGATCATTCCATGATACGATGTTTAACTCCTTAGTCCAACCTCTATCATTTCTGTTTATAACTCCAATGTGCTTTACTATCTCAAATTTAATAGGTGTTCCTGCCATCTTATTTCTCCTTTTCTTACCATTCTCTCATCCCTATGATATTAATATCAACTTCCCCATAGACGGTCAAGCAAATAACAAAAATCCCCAAACAATATGAATTCAGCACATGCGAGCTTTTATGGATAATTCTTCACTTGATTAAAGATATAACAAAATATATAATATGCCTAAAGTCCAGCGGTGTGATGTCATCTGAAAGAAAATATAGAAAATGAATCTGATTCATTTAAAGAATTTTTTGCTATTCGTATAAGAGCTGAAGGTATAGAATAAAATAAGAAAGGAAATATATGGATTTTATAGTAGCCGAAGAAGGTGTACCTGTAAGTGTAGGTGCATATGGAGCGAAAATCGTATATTATGGAAGTGAGATTGTATTAAACTATGAGACTGAGCCGCCAATGGGGGATTTTATTTTTTCGGCCAAACTTCCCTTATTGAATAGAGAAATTCCTTTTTGGATGTATGGAAGAAATCTTGTATTTTTAGATGCATACTATGTTTTGGTAGAGAAGGTTGAGAAGAAAACCTGGGATCCTATAACAACTGTAATTATAAATATTCATACGGGAAAATATGCAAGTCTTGGAAATTGGTATACTGATATATCTGTGGAAAATGACGTTGTACTTAAAAATAGGTTTGATGGAAACAGTATGACTTTAAAAGGTGTAGATGATTTAAACTGGATAAATATTGAATAAAAATACGAGTAGGTGATAGATATGAAAAAGAAAAGATATTTTGTTGTTCCGGCCGCTCTAGCTTTGCTCGGTGGACTTTACTTAATTAGCAAACAATCAGACGGACTTTTGGCATCTGAACGCATAGAGATTGCAATTCGCTCTAAGAACTTTGTGCATAATCTCAACCGCGGTGATTTTGATGCATGCTATAACAGCCTTTCTTCTGACATGCAGGAGAAGACAAGTATAGAAAGACTACATGCTATGCTAGATCCTATTCTTGGATTCCTTGGTAGTTTTGAGGAGTTCAAGGGCGGTAGCATTTCTAGAGAAAGACATGCTGAGACAAGCACATATGTGTGCAATCTGAAGTGCGACTACGAGAATGGCCGCGCGGTATTCACCATCATTCTCGATGAAAAAATGGATATAGTTAACCTTTATATAAAATAGAATAGAAGCAACACAATTAAATATAACATTATGTCAATGTAATTAAAGCACTTCAAGTGGGAAATAACTGGAGTGCTTTTTGAATATTTAGTTTCTAATTTAAGTTAAATATATTTTATTAATAATATATATAGTTTCAAAAGAGCCTCGACCAATCGAATGAACTCCAAAAGACAAATGG
>ERZ772928.1457-NODE-1457-length-10314-cov-16.409007_pt1 | contig 10314 bp, 7 predicted proteins | sample MGYA00511686_ERZ772928 | MGnify/ENA primary metagenome ERZ772928 (study PRJEB29015, sample SAMEA2738063) | human oral metagenome | biome: human oral; feature: human-associated habitat; material: saliva | place: China | collected 2219 ... | reverse complement strand
CCGCTGCACTGCGCACGGTCACGCCCTCATCGGTGGTGAGGGGCTGGGCGAGCAGACGCTGCGCCCAGGCGCGCACCGGCGCGGGCAGGGATGAACCGGGCAGGTCAGAGGCGTTCTCCTCCCCCGCCTTCGCGGTGCTGGTCAGCTCGCCCCCGTCCAGTTCGCCCCCGTCCACGAGCAGGTCAATGCCCGCGAGGAACGCCTCAAGCGGCAGAATCTGCTGGGAGGCGGCACCATCGGCAATGCGGGTGCGCACGCGGAAGCCCTCGTTCTCGCGGTAGAGCTGCACCAGCGCCTCACGCAGCAGGGCGAGGTCGGTGTCCGCGGGGCATTGCATAACCTCCGCGGTGTTGTAGCAGGGGTTCGACGGGTCAATCGCGGCGGCAAAGTAGATGCCGCGCGCGTTCGTGGTCAGCGGCAGCCAGGGACTGTCAGCACTGTGCGATGCGGGGTCAGTCGCGGCGGTGCGAAGGTCGGAAGCAGTCCCGAAGCTATCGGGTGCGGTAGTATCAGCTACGCCCATGGTGGCCTCTCAAGGTCTGGAGTAAGGGTCTGGATTAGGGATGATATGCGGTGTGTGAAAGGTAGGCTACTGCCCCACCGTTTCGCGCTGACAAGGGTAAACCGACAGTGGCAACCCCAGCCAAGTCTCCGGCATGAACGCGGCCAAGAGCTCCGCCACAAAATACGGCGTGAGACGGCACAGATTATGCGGGGCGAGCGAGGCGAGTAGCAAACACCCCGGGCGCCCGTCTGCATGCGCGGCAGGCGGGCACTCGGGGTGCGGTAACGCTTAGCCCAGGCGGGAGGCGATGAACTCCACGGTCGGGTTCTCCACCAGCTCGGTAAACTCAATCACGGCGCCCTCGGCGGCAAGATCATCGAGCAGCGCGAAGGAGCCCATCGAGTCCAGGCCCAGGGAAAACAGGTCGGTGGTCGGCTCGTCAAAAGCGGTCTGCAGGGAGTCGGGCTCGACGATGTACTTCTCCATGATGGGGCGCAGGGTCTCAAGTGCGGACATTTTTCTCCTCAAGTAGGGGTAGGAATACGGGCTTAAGGTTTAGCAGAAAAGGGTTTAGCCGAAAATTTCGGCAAGCTTGGCGCGCAGTTCGCGGCGAGAAATCTTACCCACGTTCGTGGTGGGCAGCTCCTGCAGAACCTGCACGCGCTCGGGAATCTTGAAGTCGGCGAGCTTCTTCGAGGTGAAGAACTCGTGCATCGTGCGGCGCGGGTTTTCGCCCAGGTCGGCGCCTTCCTGCGGCACAATGACCAGGCCCACGCGCTCGCCCACGGTCTCATCCGGGATGCCCAGAACCACGGCGTCAAAAACGTCGGGGTGGGTCAGCGCCAGCTCTTCAATTTCGTCCACGGCAATCTTCTCGCCGTTGCGGTTGATCTGGTCCTTCGCGCGGCCGGTCACCTCAAGGTACTTGCCGGCGACCAGGCGCACAATGTCGCCGGTGCGGTAGAAGCCGTCCTCGGTGAAGCCGTAGCGGTTCGCGTTCTCCTCCAGGTAGTAGCCGCGAATCGTGTACGGGCCGCGGGTGAGCAGGTGGCCGCTTTCGCCGCGCTTAACCGGCTGGTCCTGATCATCAACAATCAGAATTTCGTCGTCGGGGCTAATCGGGTAGCCCTGAGTCCTCAGACGCATCTCAATCGGGTCGGTGGAGCGGGTGTAGTTCACCAGGCCCTCAGCCATGCCGAACACCTGCTGAACGGTGCAGCCGAGCACGGACTCGATCTTGCCTGCAACCGCCGGAGCCAGCTTTGAGCCGCCCACCTGCAGGGTCTGCAGGGAGGGCAGGGACACATCGCGCTTCTCCGCGGAGGCGACCCACGCCTGAGCCAGCGGCGGCACCAGCGCGGAGGTGGTCACACCCTCCATCTCAATGAGGTGGAACGCAGTCTGCGGGGACGGATCCGCCGCAAACACCAGCTTGCCGGAGGCGCACATGACGCCCAGAATACCGGGCGAGCTCATCGTGAAGTTGTGCGCGGCGGGCAGCACCACGAGCATGGTCGTGTTGTTGTTCAGCTTGCAGATATCGACCGAGCCGCGCACCGAGTACAGGTAGGCGGCGTGGGTGCGAGGAATCAGCTTCGAAATGCCGGTCGTACCGCCGGAGAGCTGCAGGAACGCCACCTGCTCGCTCGCACGCAGGTTCTCGGTGTTCTGAATGACACCGGGCACGAACTCTTCAGCGAGCTCCTCTTCGGTCAGAGGGGTCAGCGGCTCCGCAACATCAATAGCAACCGGCGGTTCCAGGGAGTTCTTGCGCAGCTCGGCGGCAACGTCCTCGTGCAGGGCGGTGAAATCCGCGCCGGGGGTCAGCGAAGAGAACACGTGCGCCGCCGCGTCGGTACGGGTCGCAAAGTGCACGAGCTCGGTGGTGCGGTGCTGCGGCAGGCAGAACACCGGCAGCGCCGCCGCCCAGAAAATACCCAGCAGGTACACCAGGTACTCGGCGGTGTTACCCAGCTGCAGCAGCACACGGTCACCGGGCTGCACGCCAGCCTGAATGAGGCGCGCCGCAGCGGCACGACCTGCCGCCTCCAGCTCCCCGTAGGAGAGGCGAGTCTGCTGGGGCTTGCCGTCCTCATCGAGCTGCGCGTGCGAAATCGCCACGAGCGCCGGGAAGTGCGGCTTCGCGCGGCAGGCGTCCAGCAGGAACTCGGGGATAGTCTGGTCAATCCAGTAGCCAGCTTCGCGGTACTTCGCGGCAAAAGACTCGGGGATGAGCGGTGTGGGGGCCAGGGGGCTACGTTCTACGGTCATCTTCTCTCGATTTCTGTGTCGTTTGCGGTTTCTATAGCGCTCACGTGCTGCGTGCGTTCGCAGTGTGATGCCATCTCGTCAATGAGGGCGGGTGTACAACCTACGCCGGGTACCTTTCGGTACCCCTCGCGGCGCGGTAGTGTTGCACTCTTCTTAGGCTGTACTTCTCTAGGATACGGGCGCGGCGGTGTTTACCCTAACGGGGCACCCCGCACGCCCACCATACGGGGTGTGCTCTACCCGGGCGGAGCCCTAGGCTACCTCTCGCTGGTCCTCTTCAGAGCCTGGCTCAGTGCGTTCAGCCTCCCGGCTGGCAGCAATAATACGTTCCAGGGCCGGCACAATCGCACCGCGCCAGCACGCATAATCGTGACCGCCGTTGAAGGTCGTGCAGTGTGCCCTCTCCAGGCCCAGCTTTTCTAGACGCGCTTTCAGCTCGCGGTGATGAGGCACCAGAACCCACTCCTGCTCCCCCACCTCAATCTCAAGGTACAGGTGGCGCAGACGGTCAATCTCGCCCGCCGCCTCCAGCTCGTCCAGGCGGTCCATGACCTGCGGCTGCCACAGCGACGAAGACTGCGCGATTGCGCCGCCAAACGCCTCCGGGCGGCTCAGCACCGCCAGCAGGGAGGACAGCCCGCCCAGCGACTGACCGTTAATCACAATGTTCTGCGGGTCGGTCTTAATGCCGTGCACCGCCTCCAGGTGCGGGAACGCAATCTCCACCAGGTAGTCGGCAATCGGGTTGTCACCGTTCAGTTCCTTCCAACGGTTCTCACGACCGCCAGAGTGCAGGAAGAACACGTGCATCGCCGGAATACGGCCCGCCTCATGGGCGCGGTTGAGGGTCTGCTCCATGCCCTGGCTGAACCACATCTCACCGTCGAACTGGATGAACAGCGGCGCATCCGGGGCGGGATCCCCCACACGACCGAGCACGTACTGGTGACCGTCAGAGGTCTGCATCCACTCGGGGTCGGGCAGCGCGTCAATCTCTTCCTGAGTCAGGATGAACTCCTGCACCGGCGCGTGCTCAAGCTGCACCACACCCATGCAACGACCGATGCGGTTGCACACGGTCTCGGGGTTCAGCGGGTCACCCTCGCCGGAGTCCAGGGCGGCGCGCAGGCGCACCTGGTCGTCATCGCCCAGCCAGGCGGGGCGCTCGCCGGGCAGCGCCGGCAAGAAGTTGTAGGAGGCACGCCAGGTAGTTTCCATCTGCATGCTCAGCTGCCACCAGCCGGTGCCCTCGATGCGGGCCATGAGGGAACGATCAAGGTTCTTCTCATCGGTCAGGCGGTTGATGAACATGAGCACCTGCTCCGCCTGCTCGTTGTAGTACAGGAAGGTGACGATGCGCTCGTTCTCGCTGATGGTGCCGTCGTCAAGATGCACCGGCTCGATGATGGGGGTGCCTTCGGAGACGACCTCAACGATGCGGGCGTTCAGCTCTTCGGGGCTGACCGCCTCGGCAATGAGGGCGCTGATGAGGGGGCTGTCCACGCGCGGTGCCGGTACGGGGCGCGGGATCTTGGGAGGGCTCGGGCGCACAGCCGGCGCAACGGTACGAGGCTGCGCAGAAGCAGCCTGTGCAGAAGTGCGCTGTTCAGAACTGTTCTGCGCGGGAACGGTCGCGGTGGGTTCGTGCTCGCCCAACGGTTCCTCCTTGGTCTGTGGAAACACTCAATCGGTGAGAATCGGTGAGGAGGCGCATTATCGCTAGTTAGCCTCTACTACCTCACTCTATGGTATCCCTTACCCAAACTCCAGCCAAAGGGAAAAATGAAAGAACCAAAAAATGACAAGAATGACAGCCAGCACACGCTCCTCAAACCCAAACACGAAGCCGCCACGTAGTCATCTCAGCCCCGCCCAGACCAGACCAGCCCAGCTCAGAAGTTAAATGAGATGAGGCACCGAGACCATGCATCAAACCTTCACAAGAGGAAGGTCTCATGCGGCAGTCTCGGTGCCTCATCTACGGGTTCCCAAAATGGAACCTACCCAGTGCTCGGGTCCGTTCATGCGTCAAAGACGGGCGAGCACCGGGTAGGCGCCCTACGCGCAGGGGATCCTGGGTCCCTCAGATCCTAGCGTTCGCTGCTTGGCGCAATGCCGAGCTTTTCCAGCCGTACTGAGACGGTTGGTGCAAACTCCCACGCGGCTTAGGGGCGAAAACTACTCGCTTTCGCGGGCCGCCGAAATAGCGTCAGCGGCAATATGAATCGTTTGGTTCTCCTTCGGAATCACCAAAGGGGTACCAGTGCACGGATCAGGAATAATGACCGATTGCAGGTCAAAAACTTCCTGAATAAGTTCCGGTGTAATTATTGCACGCGGATCACCCTGAGCGATAATCCGGCCCTGCTTCATTAACACAACATGAGTAGCATACCTGAAAGCAAGGTTCAGGTCATGCAACACCACGGCTACAGTTCGGCCTTCGGAATGCAATTTCTTCGTCAGGTTCAGCACCTCAATCTGGTGCGTGATATCCAGGTAGGTGGTCGGCTCATCGAGCAGAATCAGCGGGGTCTGCTGCGCCAGGGTCATGGCGATCCACACACGCTGACGCTGACCGCCCGAGAGCGCCTCAATGGGACGCTCCGCAAGCTCCAGCACGTTTGCCGCCTGCATCGCCTCCACGCAGGCGCGCTCGTCCTCATCGGACCAGGAACGCAACAGCGACTGGTGCGGGTAGCGGCCGCGCGCCACCACATCCGCCACAGTCACGCCGCTCGGCGCCTCCGGGGTCTGCGGCAGCATCGCCAGAATCTTAGCGATAGCGCGGGACTTCATCTGCGGCAACGGGGTGCCATCCAGACGAACCTCACCCTCCTTGAGCGGGTTCACGCGAGCAAGAGCCTTCAAAGTGGTCGACTTGCCGCAGGCATTCGGGCCCAAGATGACGGTCAGCTCCCCCTCCGGCACCTGAAAATCTACCCCGTTGAGCACCGTATGCTCACCGTAGGCAACCACCATGTTCTCGCCTTCAAGGCGGGTCGTCACACTAGTGTTCACTAGCTCTTCTTCCTTTCGAGGTAAATCAGGTAAATCAGGTACAGGCCACCAATCGCACCGGTCACCACACCCACCTGAATGATGCGTCCGGGAACAGCGAAACGGCCAATCAGGTCGGAGCCGAGCACCATGAGCGCGCCCATGAGTGCCGCGGAGGTGAAGCCCACCCCGCCACTGCGGGCGAGAGTCTTCGCGATGTGCGGTGCCGCCAGGGCGACGAAGGCAATCGGGCCGGTCGTCGCGGTCGCCAGCGAAACCAGAAGCACACCGATGAACAGAGCCGCCACACGGTACGCGTTCACGCTCACACCCAAACCGGATGCCACCTGGTCACCAAAACGAATCGCGCCCAGCGGGCGGACCAGCATCAGCAGCAGCGGAGTCACCACGAGCAGCAGACCCAGCAGCGCGTAGGTACGCTCCCAGGTGATGTCATTGAGCGAACCGGCAAGCCAGGACGCCGCGGTCTGCGCCTGAGTCAGCGAAGCACGCACCACCAGCAGCGCATTGAACGCCGCCAGGGTCGAACCCACACCAATACCGACCAGCACCAGACGGAAACCGTGCAGACCCGTGCGGCGCGTCAACAACCACACCAGCACCGAGGTCGCCAAGCCACCAACCACAGCGCCCAGAGCAACCTCAACGGGGCCGGAATTGAACACAATAATCTGCAACAGCGCACCGGTCGCGGCACCATTCGTGAAACCGATAATATCCGGCGATCCCAGGGCATTACCCGAAATCACCTGGAAAATCGCACCCGAGAGACCAAGTGCCGCACCCACCAGAAGCGCCGCCACAATACGCGCCGCACGCTGCTGAGCGAAAGCCACCGTAATCTGCTTGCCCTCACCCAGCAACGCCGGGATCAGCTTCTCCGAGGCAATCTTGTAGTCACCCTGCAACATGCCCCAAAACGCCAGCGCCGCAATCAGCACCACCAACGCCACATTCAGGATCAGTACGCGCCACGGCACCTGAGCACTCACAGGACCGCGCACAGTCAGCACCGGGCGGCCACCCAAATCGCGGCCACGACGACGCGCCGAACGATTAGCGGGGGTGGTGGCGGTCGCCATCGAAAGAGCGGAAGAATTCGACATTAGAGAGCCTCCACCTTACGACGAGTCATCAAGAACAAGAACACCGGGGCACCGGCAAGAGTCGCCACGATACCCACCTGAGTCTCCTGCGGAGCCACCAGCACACGCGCCAACACGTCAGCACACAGCAGCCACACCGGACCCACCAGCGCCGAACCATAATTCACCCAGCGCACATCATTACCGAGTAGGGCACGCACCACAAACGGCACCGCCAAACCCACAAAACCAATCGGACCCACCGCAGCAGTCGCAGCACCGGCAAGCACCGTCACCGCCAGCAACGTCAAATTCTGGGTCGTACGAACACTCACGCCGAGGCTGGTCGCCGCCTCCTCGCCCATACTCAGAGCATTAATCGCAGGAGCCACGAAGAACGCCACCAGCACACCCAGCACAATCACCGGACCCACAGTCGAAGCGATATCCATACCGCGGCCCTCCAGCGAACCGGCAACCCACACACGGAACTCGTTATACGCATCCTGATCAGCCAAAATCAAGCCCTGTGCAATCGCCGACAGTGCAGCAGAAATCGCCACACCCGCCAACGCAAGCTTCACAATCGACCCGTCACGACCACGACCCAGTGTATACACCAGCACCGCAGCCAACGCGCCACCAATCGTCGCAGCAACCATGTACTGCCAAATACCCATCACACCAAAAACCACCACGGAAGCAATCACAGCCACCGCAGCACCGGCATTCACACCCATCAGACCGGGCTCAGCCAACGGGTTACGGGTCAACGACTGCATCAACGAACCGGCAACCGCCAACGCGGCACCCGCCGCAAGACCCACCAGGGTACGCGGAATACGCTGCTCCATCACAATCGTCTGCGCCTGCTCAGAAGCAGTGCCATTGAAAACAGCCAGAACCTGATCCGGCGGAAGATTATTCGATCCGAACAGCAACGAAGCAGCCACAGCCCCCACCAAAAGCACCGCAAACAAGAACAGAAAAGCCAGGCGCTTACCCAACTTCTGCCCCTGAATCACAGAACCCTGACGGGACGTACTCTCCTGCTGAACATCTCGGGACAATGAGCTCGTGCGGGCCACTATGCTCCTTATGCTCGATACAAGAAAACAGGGAGGCACACCCGGCACCCCACAGGAGGGGCACCCGGCACACCGGTAAATAACGAGAGAAACGCCGGAGCGGGCGAGGTACTCCCCCACCCACATCCGACGTTATGTCTTAGCGCTTGCGGGTCAGCAGCAGCGCAGCGGCAGCCACCACGCTCACGCCCAGAACCACCACGCCAATCCACGGGAACGCAGCACCGTAAGTCACGGTCTGAACGGTGGATGCGGTGTTAGCCGAAGCCGAAGCGCTCGGGCTCGACGCAGTACCGCGCGCAACAGCCGAAGAGGACGCGCTCGCCGAAGCGGTCGCCTTCTTCTGGGCATTTGCAGACGCCGAAGCAGCGGGAGCGGCGGAAGAACCAGAAGATGCGGAGGTATCGGAAGAGCCAGCTTCCGCGTTCAGGCGGTCGTACTCCTCCTTGGTGATGGTGTTGCCCTCAGCGTCGGTGTAGACAGTCTCAGCCTCAGCCGCGCCGCCTGCAGAACCATTCGAGGAACCGTTCGAGCCGCCGTTCGACGAGGACTCGTTGGAATCGTTAGAGCCCTGAGCCTCGTCTGCAGAGTCGGAGCTGTTAGAGTTCGAGCCGCCGTTCGAGGAACCACCGTTGCTCTTCGAGCCAGAAGAGCCACGGTTCGAGGAAGAACCCGAAGAATTCGAGGAGGAATTACCCGAACCGCCCTCGCCCACCACGGTGAACTCGGGGCTGCGGTTGGTGTACGCCTCGGTACCCAGGTACTTGCCGTCCTTGTCACGCTTCTCGCCGGTCGCAAGGAAACGCAGAGTGTGGGTGCCAGCGCCTACATCCGGCAGAACGAAGGAACCGGAGACGTTGCCGTTGCTATCGGTCTTCTGCTGGTGCACCACGCACGCGCCCTGAGCAGCATCGGAGGGGCACAGGTCGCCGTCGTCCACCTTCACGGACACCACAGTGTTCGCGGGGAAGCCGCTCACGCTAAAGGAAATCACGCCGTGCTCGCTCACCGAGGAGGAAACGGTCGAGGAGGTGCCGGGGGTAGATGCCTTCGCACCGCCCGGAGGCAGAGCGGATGCGGTGCCAACGCCCAAGCCAAGCGCCAGGGTTGCTGCGGCGCAGGCGGTCAGCGCCTTAGAGGTCAGGGATGCCTTCGGGGATCCCGAAAAAGGTGCACGCATGGTGGTCCTTTCAAAATTACCGGGGTCAAAGCTGAACGCTACCGAGTTCGTGCCAGTGCAGTTCAGTAGGTCGGTGCAGTTCAGTAGGTTGCGACCCGAGTGGTTGGGGGCACCCGGTCCACGCCCCTGTTCAAGGGTGCGGAGTCAAGAGTACGGGGCGTGAGCCGGTGCCGATATGAATGTGTGGTCAGAGCTTACTTCTTGAGAGAGCTTACTTCTTGGAGGTGCGCAACAGCAGAGCCGCAGCCAAAACCACCAGGCCAGCCGCCGATAGCAACAGGTTATTGGCGTTGTTGACCAGCCACTTGGTCAGACCGGTCAGCTCGGTACCCTCAATGACCGGGCCCTGCGCCTTGGTGCCTGCCGCGGAGCTCTGCGAACCCTGGGCGTTCTGCGAGTTCTGCGAACCGGCGGCTGCCTTCACAGCCTTCTTTGCGTTGGCTTCGGTCTTCTGCACGGTGGCTGCCAGGTTCTTCTGCGCGCCCTGAACCTTCGCCTTAGCCTGCACGCGGTTCACAACCGGAGCGGTGCTCTGCGAGAGGGCGGCGAGGGATGCGTCCACGTCGGTAGCGCGGGTGCTGATGCGGCCGCCCGCGTTACGCATGGGCACAGGTGCCGTGGAGGTTGCGGTTGAGGGGTGCTCGTTCAGCTCTTCGACCAGCTGGTCGGAGGCGTCCTGCTCATCGCGGGAAAATTCCTGACGAGGGGTAACAGCACGTTCCACGGTCATGTCTGCGAAACCGAGCACCGCATTGTCAGCACCCTGGTTGCCGTTGTGCACGACCACACGGTAGGTGGCAGCGGGCATACTCACGCTGGTTTCGTAGCTGAAGCTGCGGTTACCATCCAGGCGCTTCCAGCCGGAGCCGTAGAGGGTCTGCGGGGAGTTGCCGAGGTAGGTCGCGGCGTACACCCAGGTGCCCGGTTCAGCGTTCGGCACGGTCACAGTCACGGTGGAACCGTCACGGCTCACCTGCACGCCATTACCCGCGGTCAGTTCGGAGGCGTTGACCGGCTCGGGTGCGTCACCGGGGGCGTACTCGCCAATGGTGAAGGTCGTGTTGATGCCGCCCTGGCTGTTGGCGCCGCCGTAGGTTCCGGATCGGTCACCCTCACGCAGGCTACCGGTCAGCAGTCGCAGAGTGTGCTCACCGGAGGCGTACT
>ERZ772928.1453-NODE-1453-length-10329-cov-4.480339_pt1 | contig 10329 bp, 9 predicted proteins | sample MGYA00511686_ERZ772928 | MGnify/ENA primary metagenome ERZ772928 (study PRJEB29015, sample SAMEA2738063) | human oral metagenome | biome: human oral; feature: human-associated habitat; material: saliva | place: China | collected 2219 ... | reverse complement strand
GGAACAGATTTATTACCTGCCTTAATTCACAAAAAGGATATCTATTCCATCCCTTATACAGTAATCGTAGCAATTATGGTATATGAATTACTACCAACCCAGCCGTTTGGGAAGAGATGTAATGAATACTTGTTACATAGGTTCCTTATAGTGTGTCCCAAAAAATAGAACAGGCCTGTTCTATTTTTTAAGACACATATACTAGGTCCTCAGAATTAGTACACGCCTGTTCTATTTTTAAAACACATATACTAGGTCCCCAGAATTAGTACACGCCTGTTCTATTTTTTAAACACATATACTAGGTCCCCAAAATTAGTACACGCCTGTTCTATTTTTTAGGGCACATATATTAGGTACTCAGAATTAGAACACGCCTGTTCTATTTTTTAGGGCACATATATTAGGTGCTCAGAATTAGAACACTCCTGTTCTAATTTTTTATAAGGCATATATAAGCCAATCTCGTACACTTCTTTATCCTAAATTGTACAATGGTATTTTATGCCAATTAGTCAACTAAATTTAGATAGAAAAAAGATAGACCCCTTCTGAAAATGATTTCGGGCTCCGCGTAAGCGCAGTAGTTCCCCTCTCCCGCCAGTTTAGTAATTAGTAATACGCCAAAAAGGATACCCCCTGTTCGAAAACGACTTCGGGCTCCGCGTAAGCGCAGTAGCGTGTCGGCTTTCGAACAGGGGGTATCCCGTCTTATAGCGTATTTAATTACTAATTGGCAAAAATACCATAGGATCAACCGCGGACCCATTAATCCGTACTTCGTAGTGTACGTGTGCGCCAGTACTTTTACCAGTACTACCCATAAGGGCGATGACTTGGCCTTGTTTTACGGTCATGCCCGGTGTAACGAGAACGGCGCTATTGTGGCCATAGCGAGTCACAAATCCGTTGCCGTGATCGATTTCAACGAGGTTACCATAACCGCCTTCGGTGTAGCCTGCAAATGTTACGGTACCCGCTGCAGTAGCAACGATAGGTGTGCCGTAATCGTCAGCGATATCGACACCTTCGTGGAATGCGCTAGCAGCACCGGTCACAGGATCGACACGAGTGCCATAAGGGGATGTAATAACACCCTTACTTGGCCAGATGCTTGGCGTTGTACTATTCGTATATCCACCAGAACCTGTGGTGTAGTTCAATTGTTGCAATGCAGCGATGTCTTGAGCCCCACCATCGCGCAAAATGTTTCGCATCGTGTAGAAGCTAACCAATAATTTTTGTGCATCCTTATCTAATTTAGATAGTCTTGCTGAAAGTTGCGCCGCACTTAGCGTGGGACTAGTCTCATCGCTAGCGGCTTCCTGCTTTGGGTCAGAGCCATCGCTACCACCTTGAGATGGTGTGCCGGACTCAGCACCCTTTAACATTTGTTTATTTTCTTCACTAATTTGATTTAAGTTTTGGATTTTCTTATCCAACACTTCTGTTTTTTGTTGTAACAGTTTTAGTTGTTCTGTTTGCAATTGTGTTTGTTGACGCAATTGAACGATTTCTGCTTGTCGTGCAATGCCCCAAATGGATAAAACAAGTGCTGCTACAAATAAGATTACGGCCACTACAGCTACAATCTTCGCTTGTTTATGACTCAATGTAATGGTGCAATTATCACCATTCTGAGACACTACAGAACTCAAAATACTTGGTACTTTCAAAATGCCTTCCTTACTTTTAATCATTCCTCAACTCATCATGCATGTGCGCTCTATATGAACACAACAAGGCGATTTGCCTATTGAGAATGGATAACGCTCGCTAACGCTTCCTCATTCGTACGTTCCCCAAGCGCTTCATTTAAACTTTCTAATTCCTCTTGTGAAAGATTAACGAGACTTTTACCTTTCACAATTGGTTTACTGAAAATACGAGAGTCATTTCGGCCATAGATACTGGAAATGCAAACCCCATTATTATTGCCATCAAGCAATGTAAGGGCAAAGGACAAATCGTTGCCGATGTTATCAAATGCATTATACTTCTTAAAGCCGATTTTTTGCAATGTGTTGCCTTGAATATTGCGAATTTGAGTTTGTTCCTCAATCATATCCTGCAATCCCTTTGCGGCCTCGCGAATTTCAGTGATTTCTACTGAAAGTTTACGTTCTAGGCTAGCCCCATTTTCACCTTGCATGAAGAAATTGAACTTCTTCGTTAAGCTCCCTAATCTAATGTGTAGGATAATGCAATATACCAATAAAATAACGGCTAATACGCATCCTAATACACCGATATAGGGTTGTATAGATTCTAACATTCAAAACCCTTTCTATCTAATTCGTCCATAAACGGACTAATAGCACGTTCTAGTATACCATGTAATGACGCAATAAGTACACCATAATTCACAATAGGCGTACCTTGCACAACGGCACAATCAATGCGCCGTAACACCTCGCGACGCGTCAACATACAAGCCCCGCAATGGATGATAAGATCATAACCGCTCACATCCTTAGGGAACGCACCACCGCTGGTAAATTCAAGCTGTAGATCCGTATACCCCTTCTTTTTAAGCCACATCGGAATTTTAACGGTTCCAATATCATCGCATTGGCGACGATGTGTGCAGCCCTCACTGATGAGCACACGCGCACCAGGTTTCAAGTTGTTAAGGGCTTTCACCCCCGTTACTAAATCCTGCAATTTTCCCTTGAACCGAGCCATTAAGATGGAAAATGATGTTAATGGAATATCCGCAGGCGTCAACGCATTCACCGCTTCAAAGGCTTGCGAATCGGTGATGACGAGTTTTGGTTTTTGTGAAAGCTTACTGAGCATGGTCGGTAGCTCTTCTGTTTGGCACACCAAGGCAAGGCCTTTATGGTCCAAAATCTCACGAATTGTCTGAACCTGAGGCAAGATTAGACGACCCTTTGGCGCCGCCGAATCAATAGGACATACCAAAATGATAGTATCCCCTGGATCAACTAACCCTTGTAATAGAGATTGCTCGCCTTCTACATCGAGCGGTGTTAACCCTCCTAGCAAATCGAGCAATGTAAGACGATCTCGATTCGATGTAAAATCCGTAGAGCCTACGACAGTGGCAATAGCTGACAAATCGGGATACGCATCTACATAATTTGGGTTAGTATCATTACCATTGCTATCGTTATCATGAGTGCTTTCACTATCAAAAGCGTTAATTTCATTGATGAATAATGCAATAGGCACATTGTTTTGTTTCAACTTATTAAGCCACATCATATCATCAGCAGTGGGCGCTTCATCATTACGCAACACATAGACAGCGAGATTGATTTTTTTGATAATTTCTTCGGATTTTTCAATGCGAAGAGCGCCCAGTTCCGATGTATCGTCAATTCCCGCCGTATCGGTAATGACCACAGGGCCTAGAGGCAATATTTCCATAGATTTGCTAACGGGATCGGTCGTAGTGCCTGCCACCTCAGACACAAGGGATACTGGTTGATCCGTTAGCATATTAATTAAGGTCGACTTACCCGCATTACAACGGCCAAAAAAGCCGATGTGTACGCGGTTCGACTTTGGTGTTTGTTCCATTATACGCGAAACTCCATTGTTTCTTCATGTTCTGTGCTCTCCTGAGCATCCATATACGCAATAAGACGTTCTAATTCAGTTTCAGAGCTAAAGGCAATTTCAATTTTACCTTGTACCTTCTTACCGGCTCTAAATTTAATAGATACTGGAGAACCTAGGCTCAATTTTAAACGATCTACCAATGCGCGAACCTCAGCTGTATCATGTGGCTCTGTAGTGTCTTTAGACTTAGTCTTTTTAGACATCATGGCTTTCACGAGCTGCTCTGCTTGGCGGGCGCTTAATTCGCCCTCTTTAATGCGCTCTGCGGCTTCTACTTGTTGCGCTGCACTACGTAGAGCCAACAAAGGTCGAGCTTGACCAACAGTTAAATCGCCTTCAATCAAATCCTTTTGAACAGATGAAGCTAATTTCAAAAGGCGCATCATATTGGCAATATATGAACGGCTACGTCCAAGGCGTGCAGAAATCATCTCCTGAGTTTGCTTATACGTATTCATCAAACCTTGATACGCTAAAGCTTCTTCAATCGGATCCAGACCTTCACGTTGGAGATTTTCTACTAAAGCGACTTCTGTCATTTCCTCTGTATTATAATTTTTTACAACTACAGGTACTGTTTCTAGGCCCACCATCAATGCAGCGCGATAGCGGCGCTCACCGGCTACGATTTGGTATTTATCCTTTTGCTTGCGAACGACGATTGGTTGAAAAATGCCTAGATTCTTAATGGACTCAGCCAAAGTAGCTAAACTTTGTTCATCAAAATTCTTACGTGGTTGATCCTCATTAGGAATTACATCCCCTATAGGCAACTCGTGAACTTCACGTTCAGGTAAAGCCGTCTCTATGGACTGCTCTCCCATCATTGCTGCTAATGTTTTTCGTTCCTTTTTCTGTTTCATCGCCATAATTAACCCCAATCTATTAGTACTTTCACACCGCATATATAAAATGCAGCACAAACCAATATACAGTTTGTGCTTACATTACATAATCATATTTATTTAGTCTATTCTATACCAATTATTTCGTTTTCTTAGAATCTCGAATAACCTCTTTAGCTAATTTAGTGTAAACAGCTGCACCCTTTGATTTCGGATCATATACAATAATCGGTTCCCCATAACTTGGTGCTTCACTGAGGCGAACATTTCGAGGAATAATTGTTTTATACACCTTAGTACCAAAGAACGATTTTACCTCATCTGCCACTTGGACAGACAAATTAGTACGTCCATCAAACATAGTGAGTAACACACCCTCAATTACAAGGTCTTTATTAGATGTTTGTTGCACGATTGTAATCGTCTTAACAAGTTGACTAACACCTTCCAAGGCATAAAATTCAGTTTGAATTGGAATCAAAACACTGTCAGCCGCTGTGAAAGCATTCAATGTTAGCAAACCAAGAGATGGCGGGCAATCAATGATGATAAAATCATACTCATCGCGTACAGAAGCAATGGCTTTTTTCAAAATTGTTTCACGTGAAACAATCCCTACTAATTCTACCTCAGCACCAGCCAATTGAATCGTTGCAGGCGCTACAAAAAGCTTTTTAAGCATTGTAGGTTGAATAACATTAGCAATGTCTTCGCCATCTATCAACACATCGTGAATACATAATTCCAAATCATCTTTTTCAATGCCTAATCCAGAACTAGCATTACCCTGCGGATCCAAATCTATTAATAGCACCTTTTTGCCTGCATCAGCTAAACAAGCACTGAGATTAACAGATGTTGTAGTCTTGCCTACACCGCCTTTTTGATTAGTAATCGCTATTACTTTGCCCACAAAATTCACCTCAACTTTACGCTCAAAAATATTTCATTTCATTATAACATAGGGCACGCAAAAGAAATAGCGGTTTATAGATTTACACCATTAGGTATAAAATAATTACGTATAACTTTTTTCTATGGACGCACCTCAATAAATTATATGAAGCTATAGCCTTTACAGTATATATAGATATATTTATACTTATAAAAGACAGTATTTTAATAGGTTTAACATTTTAACCATACAATCTATTTTATTTTTAAAGGAGGCGTTTCACATGCCCATTTATAACGGAATGCTTCCCGTCATCAACAAAGATGAAGTAAAGCGATATGCAGGACTTCGTCATGCCGAAGATTTTCCAGAAAAATTCGTTGACGAAGCTTGTAAAGAAATCCAATTATTAGCGACACCAAAGGGTGTTTATCAAGAATATGATTACGATGCGGAAAACAAACTTATCCTAAGTAATCCGCCGCTCAAAATTGAAGGATCTATCATTGAAAAACACCTTGAAAAATCTACAAAGGTGTATGTGCTAGGTGTTACGGTCGGCGAAGACGTTGAAAGACGTAGCGAACAGCTATTCAAACAAGGCAACTACACCGTAGGTCTCTTACTAGATGCGGCTGCAACAACTGCAGTTGAACAAGTGGCTGACCAAGTTAACGAGGTAATCAATAACATTGCTAAGAAACAAGGTTATGCACCTACATGGCGTTTTAGCCCAGGCTATGGTAACTGGCCTTTAGAAATTCAACCACAGCTTGGTAAAATCATCAAAACCGAACAAATCGGTCTACAAGTTACAGAAAACTTCTTATTATTTCCAAGAAAATCCGTAACAGCTATTATCGGTTTGATGCCAGGGGATCAATGCTTGACAACAAAACGCGGTTGTAGCTCTTGCTCACAAAAAGATTGCCAATCAAGAAAACTTCCAGAAAAAGCAGCGGCTACAAAACCAGAAACAAGCAAAACAACAGCCGAAACATCTGGTATAGCTATGAAAGCACAACCAACAGAATAAAATTTTAACACACGATGTTTCACGTGAAACATTACCTTGTACATCTGTACCATTGTACCCATGTGCAATCAAAAATGTTTCACGTGAAACTATTCATTTATAGTATTAGTAATTAAAATGTAGGTCACCACGGTTCTGAGCCCGACTTTGCTAGGTCGAGGCCCTTGGCCGACGACCGTTAAGGCGGTGGAGGGCGAATGTCCTTGGTGACCTACATTTCAATATATAAAGGATGATTCACATGTACATTTTTGACGGCGCTATGGGTACAATGCTCCAAGCAGCAGGCCTAGAAGAGGGCTATTGCCCAGAATTATTTAACGTGGAACGACCAGAAGTCGTAAAAAATATCCACACACAATATTTACAACATGGTAGTGATGTAATTACTACTAATACATTTGGCGCATGCGGCCTTAAATTAGAAGATTACGATTTACAAGATCGTGTAAAAGAAATAAATATAGCAGCTGTAAAGGTTGCCAAAGAAGCAATTTCAGAGTTCAAGCCATCCGCTCGTGTAGCCGGTTCTATGGGCCCTACAGGACGTTTTTTACAACCATTGGGTAATATGAGCTTTGATTCTATTTACGATACATATAGAGAACAAGCAGAGGCTTTGATTGAAGGTGGCGTTGATTTCATCATTATCGAAACGATTATCGACGTACAAGAAATGCGTGCCGCTCTATTAGCATCTTTGGATGCTCGTGAAGCAGCAGGTAAGACTAAAGAAGATGTACAAATCATCTGTCAATTTTCTTTCAGTGAAGACGGTCGTACCATCACTGGTACACCTCCAGAGGTTGCCACAACTATCGTAGAGGCAATGGGGGCCGATATCATCGGTATTAACTGTTCTCTTGGACCTGAACAAATCACACCACTTATCGAAAAAATCGCTAGTGTTACTAATTTACCAATCATCTGCCAACCAAACGCAGGTATGCCACAACTCATTAACAAACAAACGGTATTTCCGCTTTCAGCAGAAGACATGGGCCCATTGATGATTCCAATTGTTGATGCAGGTGCAAGTTATGTAGGTGGCTGCTGTGGTACAACACCAGCGCATATTCAATCGATTTCTGATGCTGTAAAAGCACATACGCCTAAAGAACGCACTCATATTGAGCCTAAAACAGTGATTACAAGCCGTACAAAATTAATCGAATTAGGTCATAATGTAAAGCCATTGATTATCGGTGAACGTATCAATCCAACAGGCCGTAAGGTGCTCGCTCAAGAACTACGGGACGGTTCTTTCATTCGTGTAAAACGCGATGCCTTAGACCAAGTAGAAGCAGGTGCAGATATCCTCGATGTGAATATGGGTGTAGCCGGTATGGATCAAACACCTTTGATGGAAAAAGCCATCTTCGAATTGTCCATGCTTGTAGAAACGCCATTATCCATCGATACATTGGATCCTAAAGCCATGGAGGTAGCCCTTAAAAACTATCCTGGCCGTGCACTTATCAACTCTGTAAACGGAGAAGAAGAGTCCATCACACACGTTATGCCATTGGCTAAACGCTATGGCGCTGCATTACTTTGCTTGCCAATCTGCAGTGGCGATTTACCTGAAAAGGCTGAGTATCGCATTGCTTTGGCTGAAAGCATCGTAAATCGCGCATATGGCTATGGTTTACAACCGCACGACCTCTTGCTTGACCCATTGGTATTAACACTTGCCAGCGGCGAAGATAGTGCACGACAAACGCTTAGCACATTGCGTTTATATAAAGAAAAATTTGGTTTTCCAACTGTTATGGGCTTATCCAATATTTCCTTCGGCATGCCACAACGCCCGTATCTAAACGGTCAATTCCTAACAATGGCCCTTGCATCCGGTTTGACCACACCAATCATGAATCCGCTTAACTACGCAGCTAAAAAAGCATTTGTATCAAGCACCACATTACTTGGTTGGGACCCAGGTTCTGCTGAATTCATAAAAGAATATGGTTACGAAGACGAAACTACAGCACCAGGCAATGCGGCGCCAAAAGGTCCAGATAAAGCATCCTTTGATAGCAACGACCCATTAGCCAATATCCGCACTTGTGTAGAACAAGGCGAAAAGGAAGCCATTGTTGATCTTGTAAAAAAAGCATTAGCTGACGGCATTGATCCACTAGATATTACGAAAAAAGGGCTTTCAGAAGCCATGAACGTAGTAGGGGACAAATTCGGTTCTGGTAAATTATTCTTGCCACAAGTTATGCTCGCTGCGGAAACGATGCAGGCTGCTTTCAACACTATCAAAGAAATCATTCCAGCCAGCGACAGTTTAGATAAAGGAACCGTTGTTGTAGCCACTGTTAAGGGCGATATTCACGATTTAGGCAAAAATATCGTAGCTGCATTGCTCGAAAACAATGGTTATAAAATCGTCGATCTCGGCAAGGATGTTGACCCTGAGATCATCGTACAAGCCATTAAGGACAACAAGGCGGCCCTCGTAGGCATTTGTTCCTTGATGACGACTACAATGCCTCAAATCGATAATACCATCGCTGCTATTCGTGCAGCCGGCCTTAAAACGAAGGTCATGGTTGGTGGCGCCGTAGTATCCCAAGATTACGCTGACCAAGCGGGCGCAGATATTTACGCCAAGGACGGCATCGCGGCTGTAAACCACGCGAACGATTTCTTTGAAACTTTGAAATAATGGCTAATCTAGGCATATAATATAGGTAATACTCATGGTGAAAGTCTAAAATAATGCTCACATAACGCATATGAGGCTTTCACCATACATAGAATAGATAAGAGGTATATGATGACATTACGTGAGAAACACCAAAAAGGCCAGTTCACCATCACCGTTGAATTGGACCCACCTAAAAGCAGTTCTGCCCAAAAGGTTTTTGAACAAGCAGCACGCCTAAAAGGCAAGGTTGACGCCATAAACATTGCGGACAGCCCTATGTCTAAAATGCGCATGAGCCCTATTTCCTTGTCCTATTTATTGCAACATAATGAAGGCATCGAAACGATTTTCCACCTCACATGCCGTGACCGCAACATCATAGGCTTACAATCCGAACTGCTCGGTGCTGCAGCACTTGGTGTTAATAACATTTTGACACTGACAGGCGATAAGCCGGACCATGGCGACCACCCATTCGCACAATCCGTATTTGAAGTGGACTGCATGGGCTTACTAAATATTGCTAAAACATTGAACAGCGGTAAAGATTTAGCAGGTAACGACCTCGATGAACCTACGAACTTCTACATTGGCGCTACAGGCAATCCTGGTGCTCCTGATTTAGAAATCGAACGTCAAAAACTAGCTGCTAAAATCAAAAATGGTGCCCATTTTGTGCAAACACAACCAATCTATGATTTAGAACAAGCTAAACGCTATATCGACAAAATGTCTGAATTCAATGTACCTATTATGCTTGGTTTGATTCCTCTTAAAAGCTTTAAAATGGCAACATACCTTCATGAAAAAGTACCTGGAATCAACCTTACCCAAGACATTCTAGACCGCGTAGAAAAAGGCGGAAAAGAAGCGGGTACAGAAATCGCCATCGAAACCTTGGAACAAATCAAAAAAATCGCTGCAGGCGTACATATCATGCCGCTTAATGATATAGATACGACTTTGCATATTATTGATCACGTGTAACTCAATAACAGCACCAGTGCGCCCAACAGCCTCCCAAAAATGACACGCTATCGCGCTAAAGCGGGACCCGAAGTCATTTTTGGAAAGCTGTTGGGTGCTTTTTTCCTGTAATCAAATATACACATGATAAATAATATACAAGTCTTAAAGAAAGGGCCATAAGTAGGGTGTGAGGCAACAGAGGAGCGTAGCGACGCATGGGGTCCACACATCACTTAGTCGCGAACGTAAGATTTCGTAAAACGAAATCCACAGTGAGCGTAAAGTCGGTTTTGGAAGGACATTCCTTTTTATTCATTTATAAAACATACACGTAATCAAT
>ERZ772928.1451-NODE-1451-length-10337-cov-13.581210_pt1 | contig 10337 bp, 6 predicted proteins | sample MGYA00511686_ERZ772928 | MGnify/ENA primary metagenome ERZ772928 (study PRJEB29015, sample SAMEA2738063) | human oral metagenome | biome: human oral; feature: human-associated habitat; material: saliva | place: China | collected 2219 ... | reverse complement strand
TTTACCTCATGCGTTACTATGGTGTGCTCATCTCTGGATTTTTAGGAGGAGTTGGAGGTGCCTTGTATGCACAATCTGCATCTGTCAATTTCTCTGCAACAACCATCGTCGGTCCAGGGTTCATCGCTCTTGCGGCCATGATTTTTGGTAAATGGAATCCTGTTGGTGCTATGCTTTCAAGTCTTTTCTTTGGACTTTCACAAAGTTTGGCAGTTATCGGTTCTCAATTGCCTTTCCTACAAGGAGTGCCAGCGGTTTACCTTCAAATCGCCCCTTATGTCTTGACTATCCTTGTCTTGGCAGCCTTCTTCGGAAAAGCAGTTGCGCCTAAGGCAGATGGTATCAACTACATCAAATCAAAATAAGCATACAAAAAAACGTCAGTTTAAACTGGCGTTTTATTTTTTAGGATTTTGATGGGTTAGGTTCAATCCCCAAGGAACGAGGTTTTCAGTTTTGTTTTTGATGCGTGTGATATTATCCTTATGACGAATGATAATCAAGCTGGCAAGTGCTAGGATAATCAAAATGAAGAGAGGGTCATAGCTGTTTAGGATAAAACCAAATAGTGGAAATAGGAGAACTCCGATAACGGCTGCGATAGAAGCAGTAACGCTAGACAGTGAAATCATACTACCTAGATAGAGGGTTCCAAAAAATACAATCGCTAGATAGAGACAGAAGACAGGCGCAAATCCGAAAACAACTCCAGCGCTTGTTGCGACAGCCTTGCCCCCTTTAAACCCTGCAAAGATAGGAAAGGTATGTCCAATTACGGCCAAAAGTCCAAAGACGAGAGGTGATAGACCTTGTTGGTGGAAAAGAATAGGAAGTAGAGTGGCCAAGGTCCCTTTAAAGAAGTCAATCACAAAGGTTGCCATACCTGCTTTCTTACCTAAAATACGGAAAGTATTGGTTGTTCCAGTATTTCCAGAACCATGTTCACGCAGATTTGTTTGAAAAAAGATTTGTCCAATCCATAGACCAGACGGAATCGAACCTAGCAGATAAGCTAAAATTAATAATACAAATGTCATCATAGACCTATTATACCATGAAATGGTGTAGAAAGGCTGAGAATATCTTGTGAAATTGTGACAGCTGAATGGGAAAAACTTTGCAAAATCCCTAGAAAACCTGTAAAATAGTAAAGATGAACAAATAGGAGGTTCCTTGTGTCAAAAAAGGAAATCAATATTAATAACTACAATGATGACGCCATTCAGGTGCTAGAAGGGTTGGATGCGGTCCGTAAACGTCCGGGGATGTATATTGGTTCGACCGACGGTGCAGGTCTCCATCACCTAGTCTGGGAAATTGTGGACAATGCAGTCGATGAGGCCTTGTCTGGCTTCGGTGATCGCATTGATGTGACTATCAATAAAGACGGAAGTTTAACAGTAGAAGACCATGGTCGTGGGATGCCGACTGGTATGCACGCCATGGGAATTCCAACTGTCGAGGTTATCTTTACCATTCTTCACGCCGGAGGGAAATTCGGTCAAGGAGGTTATAAGACGTCTGGAGGTCTCCACGGGGTGGGGTCTTCTGTTGTTAATGCCCTATCAAGTTGGCTAGAAGTAGAAATCACTCGTGATGGCGCAGTCTACAAGCAACGTTTTGAAAATGGCGGGAAACCCGTCACAACCTTGAAGAAAATTGGTACAGCACCCAAGTCTAAGACAGGTACCAAGGTTACTTTCATGCCTGACGCGACGATTTTTTCTACGACTGACTTCAAGTACAATACCATTTCAGAACGACTCAATGAGTCAGCCTTTCTTTTAAAAAATGTTACCTTGTCTTTGACAGATAAGCGAACAGATGAAGCAATCGAATTCCATTATGAGAACGGGGTACAAGACTTTGTTTCTTACCTCAATGAAGACAAGGAAACCTTGACGCCAGTCCTATACTTTGAAGGCGAAGACAATGGTTTCCAAGTGGAAGTTGCCCTCCAGTACAATGATGGATTTTCAGATAACATTCTATCCTTTGTCAATAACGTTCGTACTAAAGATGGTGGAACACATGAGACAGGACTCAAGTCAGCCATTACTAAGGTCATGAATGACTACGCGCGTAAGACAGGACTTCTCAAGGAAAAAGATAAAAACCTTGAAGGGTCAGACTATCGTGAGGGACTAGCGGCCGTTCTTTCTATCCTTGTTCCTGAAGAACACCTCCAGTTTGAAGGACAGACCAAGGACAAACTAGGAAGTCCACTAGCTCGTCCCGTTGTGGATGGAATTGTGGCGGATAAGTTGACCTTCTTCCTTATGGAAAATGGGGAATTAGCTTCCAATCTTATTCGCAAAGCCATCAAGGCGCGTGATGCTCGCGAAGCGGCACGTAAGGCGCGTGATGAGAGCCGTAATGGTAAGAAAAATAAAAAAGACAAGGGCTTGTTGTCTGGGAAATTAACGCCAGCCCAGTCTAAGAATCCTGCTAAGAATGAACTCTATCTAGTCGAGGGGGATTCTGCCGGTGGTTCTGCCAAACAAGGTCGTGACCGCAAGTTTCAGGCTATCCTGCCTCTTCGTGGTAAGGTTATCAATACAGCCAAGGCCAAGATGGCGGATATCCTCAAAAATGAAGAGATCAATACCATGATTTATACCATTGGTGCGGGTGTTGGGGCAGACTTCTCCATTGAAGATGCTAACTATGATAAGATCATTATCATGACCGATGCGGATACTGACGGTGCTCATATCCAGACCTTGCTCTTGACATTTTTCTATCGCTACATGCGTCCTCTAGTCGAGGCAGGTCATGTCTATATCGCCCTTCCGCCTCTTTACAAGATGTCCAAAGGAAAGGGCAAGAAAGAAGAAGTGGCCTATGCTTGGACGGACGGTGAGTTAGAAGAACTACGGAAGCAGTTCGGCAAAGGCGCTACCCTCCAACGATACAAAGGACTTGGTGAGATGAATGCGGACCAACTCTGGGAAACAACCATGAACCCAGAAACCCGTACCCTCATCCGTGTCACCATCGAAGACCTAGCCCGCGCCGAACGTCGCGTCAATGTCCTCATGGGAGACAGGGTCGAACCACGCCGTAAGTGGATTGAGGACAATGTTAAGTTTACGCTGGAAGAAGCGACAGTGTTTTAAGTCAGTTTTTAATGAATAGGTATCAACATGAGAGATGAAACAGAAATGCTAGATCTGATTTTACAAACTGCCAAAACTTTACAAGTCAAAGCTGTTGCTATGTCTGGTTCACGGACAAACCAAAATGCTCCAAAAGATGAGTTTCAGGATTACGACGCGGTCTATATTGTGGATGATTTAGATAATCTGACAAGTGATATTTCTTGGCTAGACCAGTTTGGCAAACGCATTATTGAGCAAGAGGTTGCTCTTGACCATCGTCGTCTAAATCTTATGCTTTTTGAAGACGGCAATCGGATAGATTTGACTCTTTGCCCAAAAGAGCACATCAAAGAGTGGGTGGATAGCGAAGCGGAATTCATAGTTTTAGAAGATAAGAAGGGCTTGTTTGAGTCATATTCTCCCAGTCCAAAGCGTTTCTGGATATATCCAGCTACTGAAACGGATTTTGAAAAGACCTGCAATGAATTTTGGTGGGTGTCAGCCTATGTGGTGAAGGGCATTCATCGGAACCACTTGGTCTATGCGACGGATCATCTCTATGGAATTTGCCAACAAGAATTGCTCAAGCTTTTAGCTTGGCAAGTGGCAGCAGATAAGGGAATGGTCGATGTTGGCAAGAACTACAAGTACCTCTTTCAGTATTTGCCAGCTGAGAAAGAGAAAGAATTCTCAAATCTGCTTGATTTTTCAAGTATAGAGAAACTCAGCCAGTCTCTATTTGCTACGATGCAACTTTTCCACAGAGAGGCTCAGTCCCTTGCTCAAAAGATGGATTTTGACTACGATAAAGAAGTAGCTGAGAAGATGATTGAGTATGCTGAGGAGAGACTTCTTAATCGCTAACTAACTAAAGACCTTAATTTAAAAGATTAAACTACAGAAAGAGTCGTTTGGTTATTTGTAGTAACTGAACACGGGACTAATTCCCGTAAAATATCTTTTACTGTATAAAAACCTACTCTATATTCTTTGAAAGGAGTTGAACACGCCCTAAATGATGCGTGAAAAAGATAAATTCTCTGGTGAGCTTGCTTACTTCAAGAATTTTCTATTTTCACTTGATATTTTACGGGCTCTGTATCCTATATGAGTAACATTCAAAACATGTCCCTGGAGGACATCATGGGAGAGCGCTTTGGTCGCTACTCCAAGTACATTATTCAAGACCGGGCTTTGCCGGATATTCGGGATGGATTGAAGCCGGTTCAGCGCCGCATTCTTTATTCGATGAATAAGGATGGCAATACCTTTGACAAGAGCTACCGCAAGTCGGCCAAGTCTGTCGGGAACATCATGGGTAATTTTCACCCACACGGGGATTCTTCTATCTATGATGCCATGGTCCGTATGTCTCAGGACTGGAAGAACCGTGAGATTCTAGTTGAAATGCACGGTAATAACGGTTCTATGGACGGAGATCCACCTGCGGCTATGCGTTATACCGAGGCGCGTTTGTCTGAGATTGCTGGCTATCTTCTTCAGGATATCGAGAAAAAGACTGTTCCTTTTGCATGGAACTTTGACGATACGGAGAAAGAGCCGACAGTCTTGCCAGCAGCTTTTCCAAACCTTTTAGTCAATGGTTCTACTGGTATTTCGGCTGGATACGCCACAGATATTCCTCCCCATAATTTAGCTGAGGTTATCGATGCGGCGGTTTACATGATTGACCACCCAACTGCAAAGGTGGATAAACTCATGGAATTCTTGCCGGGACCAGATTTTCCGACTGGAGGAATCATTCAGGGTCGTGATGAAATCAAGAAGGCCTATGAAACCGGGAAAGGGCGCGTGGTCGTTCGTTCTAAGACTGAAATTGAAAAGCTAAAAGGTGGTAAGGAACAAATCGTTATCACTGAGATTCCTTATGAAATCAATAAGGCCAATCTAGTCAAGAAAATCGATGATGTTCGTGTCAATAACAAGGTGGCAGGTATTGCTGAGGTTCGTGATGAGTCTGACCGTGATGGTCTTCGTATCGCTATCGAACTTAAGAAAGACGCTAATACAGAGCTGGTTCTTAACTATCTCTTTAAGTACACAGACCTGCAAATCAACTATAACTTTAATATGGTGGCGATTGATAATTTCACACCTCGTCAGGTCGGGATTGTTCCAATCTTGTCCAGCTATATTGCCCACCGTCGTGAAGTCATTTTGGCGCGTTCACGTTTTGATAAGGAAAAGGCTGAAAAACGTCTCCATATCGTCGAAGGTTTGATTCGAGTGATTTCGATTTTGGACGAAGTCATTGCGCTTATTCGTGCATCTGAGAATAAGGCGGACGCCAAGGAAAACCTCAAGATCAGCTATGATTTTACAGAGGAGCAGGCTGAGGCTATCGTAACCTTGCAACTGTACCGTTTGACCAATACAGACGTAGTTGTCTTGCAGGAAGAAGAAGAAGAACTTCGTGAAAAGATTGCCATGCTGGCGGCTATTATTGGGGATGAACGGACCATGTACAATCTCATGAAGAAAGAGCTTCGTGAGGTCAAGAAGAAATTTGCGACTCCACGTTTGAGTACTTTAGAAGACACTGCGAAAGCAATCGAGATTGATACAGCTAGTTTGATTGCTGAGGAGGATACCTATGTCAGCGTGACCAAGGCAGGTTACATCAAGCGTACCAGCCCACGTTCCTTTGCCGCTTCAACGCTGGAAGAAATTGGCAAGCGTGATGATGACCGTTTGATCTTTGTACAAGCTGTCAAGACAACACAGCACCTCTTGATGTTCACAAGTCTTGGAAATGTCATCTACAGACCAATCCATGAATTAGCAGATATTCGCTGGAAGGACATTGGAGAGCATCTGAGCCAGACCATTACAAACTTTGAAACTAACGAAGAAATCCTTTATGTGGAAGTAGTAGATCAGTTTGATGATGCGACAACTTATTTTGTAGCTACTCGTCTCGGTCAAATCAAGCGTGTAGAACGAAAAGAATTCACTCCATGGCGAACCTACAAGTCTAAGTCTGTCAAGTATGCTAAGCTCAAAGACGAGACAGACCAGATTGTAGCAGTGGCTCCGATTAAACTAGATGATGTTCTTTTGATTAGCCAAAATGGTTATGCTCTTCGTTTCAATATCGAAGAGGTTCCGGTTGTCGGTGCCAAGGCTGCAGGTGTCAAAGCTATGAACCTGAAAGCAGATGATGTCCTCCAATCCGCCTTTATCTGTAACACCTCATCCTTCTACCTCTTGACCCAACGTGGAAGTTTGAAACGTGTTTCTATTGACGAAATTCCGGCAACCAGCCGTGCTAAACGAGGACTACAAGTCTTGCGTGAGCTAAAAAATAAACCGCATCGTGTCTTCTTAGCAGGAGCAGTTGCAGAGCAAGGATTTATTGGTGATCTCTTCAGTACAGAAGTGGACGAGAACGATCAAACTCTGATTGTTCAATCTAACAAAGGAACAATCTATAAAAGTCGACTACAAGACTTGAATCTGTCAGAACGAACCAGCAACGGAAGCTTTATATCCGATACCATTTCAGATGAAGAAGTTTTTGATACCTATCTTCAGGAAGTTTATAAAGAATTTGAATCTAAGAGATGATAAAAAACAATGAAAAGCTTTTCATTAAAAAATTTCTTAAGTTATAGATTTAAGAGTTGAATCTGATTATATATACAAAAACGAACAGTGCTGATTCCCAACTGATAGGGACGTAAGCCTGCTCGTTTTCTTGCTTTTAGTGGTATAGACCACTTGGTTTTTAAATGTGAAATTATTAACATATGAACAACTATACAAGTTAAGCTAATAAAAAATAATAAATTTTTTAAGAAACCGATTGCATCTATAATATTTTTATGTTATACTCTTATTGTTTCAAGAAGGCGCGTTTAAGAAATAATTAGTTCAAATATATATAGGAGTTTTGTATGTCTCAAAACAAACAAGATAAAGGATTTCGTTATTCTATTCGTAAACGTAGTGTTGGAGTATGTGGTGTTGTCATTGCAGCCTTTTTGCTAGGTTCTGGCCTTGTATTTCAAACAAATGTAGTAAAAGCAACAGAACCAAGCGTTGCTGAAGTTACTGGTGAAAATATTGCTGCTCATAAGTCTGCAAGTCAGAGTTCGACTTATTATGATGCAGATGCTTCTAGAGCGGTTGACGGTAATCGAGATAATGTTTACAGACATCACTCAGTTACTCATACAAATTTTCAAGATCATTCTTGGTGGAAAGTTGATCTAGAAAAAGAAGAAGGTGTGGGAACTGTTCGTATTTACAATCGTGGAGATGGGGATGTAGCAAATCGTTTATCTAATTTTGATGTTATTTTGTTAGATAAAGATGGTAAGGAAGTAACTCGTCAACATGTCGATAGCTTAAACAATCAACCAACAGTTGATGTTCAATTCTCAGGAGTTAATGCACGATATGTAAAAATTGAATTAAATAAATCTAAAACTCCTCTTAGTTTAGCAGAAGTTGAAGTATATCGTGCTGTAAAAGAAGAAAAAGTAGTAGCAGATAAGAAAACAGAAAACAAAGTTGAAACAGAAAACAAAGCCAAAAAAGATTATACTGCAGAGTTAAATAACTATTTATTTGGTTTAAACTATGATAAACTAAACATTTTGACTAGAAAAGGCGAAGCATTAGAAAATTACACTAATACAAGTACAAAACAACAAGGAAGTGAATTTGTGGTTGTAGAAAAAGTGAAGAAAAACCTTTCTAATGGTTCTGCTGATGTTGCCATTAATGGTAACGGAGATATTTTCCTAGGTGCATTGTTTAAAGCAAATCAAGATCTCCTAGAAAATAAACCACAACAAATTAGTTTAGATCGTAGCAAAGGTAGAATTAGCGTCGACTTGCCAGGTATGGTTGGCGGAGATAGCTATGTAGATGCCAAACCAACTGCAAGTGGTATGCAGGAAGGTGTAAATACCCTGTTAAATCGTTGGCATGAAAAGTATGCTGCGAAAAATCCTGCTCCAGCACGTATGCAGTACGAATCAACTTCTGCTTACAGCATGAATCAATTGAAAGCAAAATTCGGAAGTGATTTTGAAAAAGTCGGTGTTAATTTGAAAATTGACTTTGAGGCTGTGAACAAGGGTGAAAAACAAGTTGAAGTTGTTGATTTTAAACAAATTTACTATACAGCTAACTTTGATGCTCCAAAAAATCCATCAGATGTATTTGCTCCAGGAGTAACGGTTGATCAATTGAAAGCACGTGGAGTTGATGAAAAAACACCTCCTGTATACGTGTCAAGCGTTTCATACGGACGTCAAATGTATGTCAAATTTGAAACAACAAGCAAGAGTACAGAGTTGAAAGCAGCGATTAATGCTGTCATCAAAGGAGTACCTATTAAACCAGAATCTGAATGGGCACGTGTCTTGAAGAACACAACTGTAACAGTTTCAATCGTAGGTGGAAATGCTGATGGCGCTGCACGTGTTGTGACAGGTACAGTAGAAGATTTGAAGAAATTGATTCAAGAAGGAGCTACTTTCAGTACACAAAACCCTGCTGTTCCAATTTCTTATAAGACTGCATTCTTGAAAGATAATCAAGTAGCCACAATTCAAAGCAGTACAGACTACATTGAAACTAAAGTGACTTCATACAAAAATGGTTACCTCAATTTACATCATAAGGGAGCTTACATTGCCCGTTACTATGTTTACTGGGATGAAGTAACTTATGATAAGGATGGAGTTGAAAGCATTCGCTCACGTCAATGGGAAGATAATGGTAAAAACAGAACAGCAGGCTTCCAAACTGAACTTCAATTTAAAGGAAATGTACGTAATATACGTGTGAAGATTCAAGAAAAAACAGGTCTTGTTTGGGAACCATGGCGTACAGTTTACAATCGTACAGACCTTCCTCTTGTTCAAAAACGTACCATTGTTAACTCAGGTACAACACTAAGACCAAAATACGATGAAAAAGTTGAAAATAACTAATTTTTCACTTGTAAAAGGAATCAGTTCTAAGAGCTGGTTCTTTTTATTGCTGACATTCATCTGAAATCAAAAAGCAACAAAAATAGTCAACTATTTGTTATCAATCCATTTTCTGCCTTTTGACTTTTGTTTTTTTCCTAAAAATGGAGTTTTGGGCCAGCCTTTTGAAAAAAATTTTTTAATGAGGTGAAAATCAGTAAATTTGAGCATAATATCTTGTAAAAAATTCTAAAATCCTTTAAAATAAAATAGTTGGAGGAATTTATGAATGTAAATCAGATTGTACGGATTATTCCTACTTTAAAAGTTAATAATAGAAAATTAAATGAAACATTTTATATTGAAACCCTTGGTATGAAAGCCTTGTTAGAAGAGTCAGCCTTCCTATCACTAGGGGATCAAACAGGTCTTGAAAAACTGGTTTTAGAAGAAGCTCCCAGCATGCGTACTCGTAAGGTAGAGGGAAGAAAAAAACTAGCTAGATTGGTTATCAAGGTGGAAAATCCCTTGGAAATCGAAGGACTCTTATCTAAAACAGATTCGATCCATCGATTATATAAAGGTCAAAATGGCTACGCTTTTGAAATTTACTCTCCAGAAGATGATTTGATTTTGATTCACGCAGAAGATGACAGAGCAAGTCTAGTAGAAGTAGAAGAAAAGCCTGAATTTCAAACAGATTTGGAATCAATTTCTTTGAGTAAATTTGAGATTTCTATGGAATTACATCTTCCAACTGATATTGAAAGTTTCTTGGAAGTATCTGAAGTTGGGACATCACTTGATTTTATCCCAGCACAGGGGCAGGATTTGACTGTAGACAATACGGTTACCTGGGACTTATCTATGCTCAAGTTCTTGGTCAATGAATTAGACATAGCAAGTCTTCGCCAGAAGTTTGATTCTACAGAATATTTTATTCCTAAGTCTGAAAAATTCTTCCTTGGTAAAGATAGAAATAATGTTGAATTGTGGTTTGAAGAAGTATGAAGTGGACCCAGATTATTAAAAAAATAGAAGAACAAATCGAGGCAGGGATTTATCCTGGAGCCTCTTTTGCGTATTTTAAGGATAACCAATGGACGGAGTTCTATTTAGGCCAGAGTGACCCAGAACATGGCTTGCAGACTGAGGCAGGACTAGTTTATGACCTAGCCAGTGTCAGCAAGGTTGTTGGGGTTGGTACAGTTTGTACCTTTTTGTGGGAAAAATGTCAATTAGATATTGACAGACCAGTAACCGATTTTTTACCTGAAAGTGATTATCC
>ERZ772928.1446-NODE-1446-length-10356-cov-2.802058_pt1 | contig 10356 bp, 6 predicted proteins | sample MGYA00511686_ERZ772928 | MGnify/ENA primary metagenome ERZ772928 (study PRJEB29015, sample SAMEA2738063) | human oral metagenome | biome: human oral; feature: human-associated habitat; material: saliva | place: China | collected 2219 ... | reverse complement strand
CTTCCACATGGCCTCAGTGACCGGCAAACCAAAGCCCTCGCGGTGGCTCATCAGCGTAATCACCGTGCTAGTGCGCTGCAAAGCGTTAACAATCAGCGCATTCACCTCGCGGTCAAGCATTGGGATAGCGGCCACGTGCACCCGCTCAGCCAGCGACGGCGGCAGCACCGCATGGGCGTCAAGCACCTGCGCCAACACGCGGGCCGCCTCAGAAGGATGCCCATTGTGGGGAGCTAGCTGCGGCTCGCCACTAGCGCTGTTAACCACCCGGGTAGTTTGCCGGCTCTTACTATCCAAAGCCGGCCCCACCAGCAGCAGGTGCACGTCGTCGGCAAGCAACTCACGATCAGCGGCAAAAGCCTCAATCAGCTGCACATTGCCTTTAAGCGCAGACCAGCGTGAAACTTGCGTAACCACGCGGGCCCCTTGGGGAACCGGGCCGCCGGCCAGCATCACGCCATCAAGCTTCTCAATCACACCCGGGCGCCCATCCTCACGTATGAAAGGCACCGCATCAAAGGGAGCTACGCCGTCGAAAATTCCTGCTAAACGCACAATCGACAAGGACTCATCCAAGTCCAAAACGCGGTTTTTCGGAGAGTCGGGAACAATAGAAGGGGCAATCACGTCGCAGCTGTCCGGCGGGGCAAATGGCGGGCGGTACACATCACGGGTGAACACCATGCGGTTGGCCCAGTCCAGATAAGGCTCCAGGAAACTCCAGGCCAGCTGGCTGTGCTCGTTTAGATCCTCAGTGCCGCCGTGGCAGCGCCACACCACCCAGGCCCCCGCCTCAGAGAAAGCCTGGGCTAGGCCAGCGGTGGCAGCCTCATGCAGTACCACAATGTCGCCACTGGAAATCTCATCCACCAGGTTTTCCGCGTTCGAGGACAACACGTGCTCATAAAGATCACGTTCCTTGTCACGCAAGACCCCGCCGTCGCCGTCGTAGCCATGCAGCCAGTTGTCTAGTCGCTCGCTTAAAACCCTAAACGGGGCGGGCATATCCAGTTGATACCAGCGGGTGTCTATGCCCGCATCCAGCGCCAGCGCGGTAATAGTTTCTACTGCCTCGGCCACACCTGAGTCAGCAGCGGCGCTGGGGGTGATGTTGAAAATAGTGCGTCCCTGGCCTAGGCGGCGTCCGGCGTCGACGACGGCGTCCAGGCGCTTCGTGGCCGCGTCGCTGAGGTGGCTCGCTAACTCCGCTAAGGGGCGAGGGGTAACGTCGATGTTCCTCATGACACCAGTCCAACATCATTTGCTTGTGGTGCACAGCACTTTTGGAATTTTCGCCGAAAACAACAATGTGAAAAATGCTGGAGTGCACATATTGGCCGATTATCGCCTTCCTCTGTTAACTTCCCAGCTAAGACGAGTAGAGTTAGAGGGTAAATGCGCTAGGCGCACTCAACGCCGGTTAAGCGCAATTAAACGTCACGTTCAGGAGCGCCAATGACCTCCCTGCCCAATTCCGTTACCCCCGTGGAGCACCCCGATACCGTTCAGGACGCTGCGGCTAGCCCAGATAAGGAAATGCCCTACGCGGAGCTGGGTCTTAAACCGGAAGAGTACGCAGACATTAAGCGACTGCTTGGGCGCCGTCCCACCAACGCTGAGCTGGCCATGTACTCCGTAATGTGGTCTGAGCACTGCTCCTACAAGTCCTCCAAGATCCACCTCAAGCAGTTTGGCCAGAAGGTCACCCCCCAGATGCGTGAGTACCTGCTGGTGGGTATGGGCGAAAACGCTGGTGTGGTAGACATCGGTGACGGCTGGGCCGTCACCTACAAGGTAGAAAGCCACAACCACCCCTCCTTCGTGGAGCCCTACCAGGGTGCGGCCACAGGTGTGGGCGGTATTGTGCGCGACATTATCTCTATGGGTGCCCGCCCGGTGGCGGTTATGGACCAGCTGCGTTTTGGTGCGGTTGACCATGAAGACACCGCCCGCGTGGTTCACGGCGTGGTAGCCGGTGTGGGTGGTTACGGTAACTGCCTGGGCCTGCCCAACATTGGTGGTGAAACCGAGTTCGACTCCTCCTACCAGGAAAACCCGCTGGTAAACGCCCTGTGCGTGGGCGTTATGCGCCACGACGACATTCACCTAGCTAACGCCTCAGGCGCTGGCAACCAGGTGGTGCTATTCGGGGCCCGCACCGGTGGCGACGGTATTGGTGGCGCCTCCATTTTGGCCAGCGAATCCTTCGAGGATGGTATGCCGGCTAAGCGCCCCAGCGTCCAGGTGGGCGACCCCTTCATGGAGAAGGTGCTGATTGAATGCTGCCTAGACCTGTTCAAGCAGGATCTAGTGCTAGGTATCCAGGATCTAGGTGCCGCCGGTATTTCTTGCGCCACCAGCGAGCTGGCCTCCAACGGTGACGGTGGTATGCACGTCAACCTAGAAAACGTGCTGCTACGCGACCCGTCCCTAACCGCCGGCGAGATCCTCATGAGTGAATCTCAAGAGCGCATGATGGCTGTGGTATCCCCTGAGAAGCTGGATGCCTTCATGGAGGTCATCCGCAAGTGGGATGTGGAAGCCTCCGTGATCGGTGAGGTTAACGGCTCTGGGCGCCTAACCATTGACCACTTCGGTGAGCGCATTGTGGATGTGGACCCCAAGACCGTGGCCCACGAAGGCCCCACCTATGACCGCCCCTACGCCCGCCCTGCTTGGCAGGATGAGCTAAATGCTGACAGCAGCGACAAGCTGCAGCGCCCCGCCTCCTCCAAGGAGCTAGCGGCCCACGCCATGGCTATTGCGCTTAACCCCAACTATGCCTCTGCCAGCTGGGTTACCAACCAGTACGACCGTTTCGTGCGCGGTCAGACCGCCCTGTCTCAGCCCGACGACGCCGGTGTGGTGCGTGTGGATGAAAAGACCGGCTTGGGTGTGGCTATCTCCACTGACGCTAACGGGCGTTTCACCAAGCTTGACCCGGCTACCGGCGCCGCCCAGGCCCTGGCTGAGTCCTACCGTAACGTGTGCACGGTTGGTGCCCGCCCGCTGGCGGTAACCGACTGCCTGAACTTTGGTTCCCCCGAAGACCCTGACGCCATGTGGCAGCTGGTGGAGGCCATTACCGGTTTGGCTGACGCCTGCAAGGTGATGGGTATTCCGGTTACCGGCGGTAACGTGTCCCTCTACAACTCCCACGGCAAGGTTAAGGGTCTGCTTGACTCCTCCATTAACCCCACTCCCGTGGTGGGCGTGCTGGGCGTGATCGACGACGTCACCCGCGCTAACCCCTCAGGTTGGCAGGAAGAAGGCCTAGCCCTAGTGCTGCTGGGCGAAACCTACGATGAGCTGGACGGCTCCGCCTGGGCTCGGGTAGTGCACCGTCACCTAGGTGGCCTGCCGCCCAAGGTGGATCTGGACGCCGAAATGGCTCTGGGTAATGTGCTGTTGGCCCTAAGTGAGGCCCGCACCCCGGCTGGTGAGCGCCTGATCAGCGCCGCCCACGACTGCTCTGCCGGTGGTCTGGTACAGACCCTGCTGGAGGGCTCCCTGCGCTGCGGCGTGGGTGTAAGCGTGGACATCGCCAATGTGGCCACTGCTGCCGCCGACGGCGCCGGGCTGGATGACTTCACCTTCCTGTTCTCTGAGTCTGGGGCACGTTGCGTGATTGCTGTGCCCGAAGGGGCGCTGCCGGCGGTTTACGCCGCCGCTGAAGCTGAAGGTGTTAAGGCTGCCCGCATTGGTACCACCGGCGGTGAACTCTTTGCTATCACCGGTCACGACATCCTCTCTCAGGACCTGGGTGCGCCTATGGTCCTAGAACTAGCAGAGGTAGGCCTCGCAGTTGAGCGCGTACTGCCTGACCTGTTCAACTAAAACACCAGGTTAATAGGTTTACCCTAGTGAGCGTTGGGGCCGACTGGCAGCAGCCAGTCGGTCCCAAGCTTTTTGTGACAAAATGTTTTTATATTGGCTTAAGGACCCGTAGCCTTACCTAATTAGCTAAGTGAAGGCATTGTATTTAGCTAAAACCGGTACAATTAGCGCAACATCTAAGGTCCTATTAGCCTAAGTAAGGCAAGGCTTAAGATAGCGCCATGTTGCTAAGTCAGTGCCCTAAAAGAGTTCGCGCCAAGGTGGCCGAACTGGATATTAGCGAAGAGAACCTACTACGCCTGCATGAACTGGGCCTGCGCCCGGGCGTTAACCTCCACGTGGTTAACCGCGCAGCTTTTGGCGGGGTAGTGGTAAATATTGACGGCGCCCGTGTGGCTGTAGACCGCCGCAGCGCCCACCACATCAACGTGGAGGTAATCAAGTGAGCTGCTCCTGTCACGCCACAATCACCCTGGACACCACTGTCCACGACACCACTATTGCTCTGGTGGGTAACCCCAATGTTGGTAAATCCACCCTGTTCAATGCTCTAACCGGCGCCCGCCAGCGGGTTATCAACGCCCCCGGCACCACCGTCGAAATGATGCGCGGTAACTGGAAAGCCGTTGAAGCTAACCTGCTAGACCTGCCCGGCACCTACTCGCTGCTCGCCGCCTCCCCTGATGAGCAGGTAGTGGTAGACACCCTGGCGGCTGTCCCCGGCTCCTTCACCGACCCCGAAAACGGCGGTGGCCTGGACCTAACCGTGGTGGTGCTAGACGCCAGTGCCCTAACCCGCTCGCTCTACCTGCTCGGCCAGGTAGCCCAGGCTGGACACAACGCCCTGGCGGTACTGACCATGGCGGATGTGGCCGATGAGGCCCCTGACGCGGAGGCCCTAAGCAAGGCCCTGGGGATCGACGTCATCGTTATTGACCCCCGCCACCTGGGCAACGCAGACGAATTTGCGGCCCTGGTGAAAGAAAACATTGCCCACCCCAAGTGGGTTAAAGGCATTGAGCCCTCCCACACCGCCCCAGGCGCGCGCAAGCACGAATGCAAGTGCGGTCACTGCAAGGCAGAAGCTCAGGCCAGCGGCCTAGAGCAAGCCGACGCCATCTTTGAGTGGGTAGAAAAGCTTGAAGCCCAGGCTTTTGGCAAGCTAGAGCAGCCCCTGGAGCCCTCCTTCTCAGACAAGGTGGACCGGGTTTTGCTGCACCCGCTTATGGGCCTGCCGGTGTTCTTCTTCCTGATGTGGCTGCTGTTCAAGATCGCTGGTGAATGGGTTAGCCCCATCCAGGACTTCTTTGAGCAGGCTTTTTCTGACGAGTCTAAGAGCTACTCGCTAGCCCACTTAATTGGTTTGGCACTAAAGGCTGTTGGCTGGCAAGACAACTGGGTGCATGGCCTGCTGATTGGTGGTTTGTGTACCGGTCTAGGGGTGGTGGCTTCCTTCATCCCGTTGATGTTCATCATCTTCCTGATGATCTCAATCCTGGAAGACTCCGGTTATATGGCTCGCGCCGCCTTCCTGGGCGACCGCCTCATGCGCGCCATTGGCTTGGATGGGCGCGTAATCATGCCGCTGATCATGGGTTTTGGTTGCAACCTGCCCTCCCTGGCGGCTACCCGCACGCTACCTAACGCGGCCCAGCGTCTGGTCACCACCTTAGTGATTCCGTACACCTCCTGCGCTGCGCGACTGACCATTTACCTGCTTATTACCCGCATTTTCTTCCCCACCCACACCGGCACCGTGGTGTTTAGCCTCTACGTGCTCAGCTTGATAATGGTGGTGCTGGGATCGCTGGTTTTGAAGCCGTTTATTACTAAGGGCCAGTCTCACGCCCCGCTGTTCCTGGTGCTGCCGGCCTACCAGGTGCCGCGCGTAGTGGTGACGCTGAAGAACACCTGGCTGCGTTCATGGGCCTTCGTGGTGGGCGCCGGCAAGATCATTTTGCTGATGACCCTGGTGGTGTGGCTGATGGGGGCAATCCCCATGGCTGGCGGTCACAAGTTCGCTGACTCCAACCTGCCTATGGAGGACTCGCTTTATGGCCGCACCGCCCAGGTGTTAGAGCCTGTCTTTAAGCCCGCCGGATTTGGTGAATGGCACATGACCGGTGCACTTATGACTGGTTTTGTGGCTAAAGAGACCGTAATCTCCTCGGTGGTCACCTCCTACAACATGGATCCTGAAGCTGATGGTGGTGACGCTGAAGATGGCGGCGATAACTTGGGTCAGCTGCCTAAGTTGGTGCGTGTCTCTTTCGCTAAGTCTGCTGGTGCCGACGCCATGGTGGGGGCCTACGCCTTCTTGGTGTTTGTGCTTACCTACACGCCTTGCCTGGCTACGGTGGCTGAGCAGGCCCGCCAGATTGGGGCCCGTAGGGCGGCTAGCGCTGTGGGCGTGCAGCTGGTGACGGCCTGGATCTTGGCGGTGGTGGTGTTCCAAATCGGGAGACTGATTTGGTGAAGTCCGCGCGGGTGGCGCTGGGATGGCCACGCCTACGCCGTGCAAATGGGGTCGACGACGTCGCTGCGGGCGTTGTCGGCCCCGCCGGCTGCGCGGGTGGCCCTCAAAACCCAGGTGATGGCGTTGCAGCGGCTGCCGCCAGCAGCGCAGCCGGCCTTGGTGACAGCTCAGGCCCTGGCACTAGCAGCGCAACCGGCGCCGTCGGCCCTAAGACGAGCATTAGCGCCAGCGTCTCTAAGGCGGGCGCAACCGGCCCGCGCCAACGCCTAACCCAAGCCCTAGCGCGCGGCGCTACCCTCACACGCGCCGCCCAAGAAGCTGGGGTGAGCCCGCAACTGGCGGCAGTGATGGTAGAGCAGCTACGTCGCAGCGGCTCCCTACTGGGCGCCACCAGCCTATGCGCCTCTGGCCTAGGGGCGTGCCACAGCCTGGAGGTGGATGAAAACACGGCGATACGCTGCGCCGGCTGTCCCTTAAGTCTCAAACGCACCATTTAGGTGACGTGAATCATTATGTCAAGGAGTGAGATTTTCTGCGTCTGTAACCTAGAGTAAACAATTCTTTGCAAGGCTAATGCACGTACCGAGATTGCATACAGATGCCCTCCGGGGCTCTTAGGAAAGGGTCGCTATGACCGCCGCTATCGATAAGGTTTATGCCGACGTCATCCGCCGTAACCCGGGTGAACACGAGTTTCACCAGGCAGTACATGAGGTACTTACCTCTCTGGAACCGGTGCTAGCAAAGGACCCTCACTACGCCGACAACGCTCTGCTAGAGCGCTTGGTTGAGCCTGAGCGTCAGATTATCTTCCGTGTGCCGTGGGTTGACGACGCCGGTAACGTACAGGTCAACCGTGGTTTCCGGGTTGAGTTCAACTCTGCGCTGGGCCCCTACAAGGGTGGTTTGCGCTTCCACCCCTCAGTTAACGCAGGCATCATCAAGTTCCTGGGTTTTGAGCAGATCTTCAAGAACGCCCTGACCAATCAGGGTATCGGCGGCGGTAAGGGGGGTAGCGACTTTGACCCCCACGGCCGCAGCGACGCCGAAATCATGCGTTTTTGCCAGTCCTTCATGACTGAGCTATCACGCCACATTGGCCCCAATGTTGACGTTCCCGCCGGTGACATCGGCGTGGGTGGCCGCGAGATCGGCTACCTGTTCGGCCAGTACAAGCGCCTGCGTAACTCCTACGACGCCGGCGTGCTAACCGGTAAGGGCCTAGCCTGGGGTGGTTCGCTAGTGCGTACCGAAGCTACCGGTTACGGTACCGTGCTGTTTGCCCAGTCCATGCTGGCTACCCGTGGTCAGTCGATGGAGGGCCAGCGTGTGGTGGTTTCCGGCGCTGGTAACGTGGCTATCTACGCCATTGAAAAGGCCCAGGCCCTGGGCGCCAAGGTAGTTACCTTCTCTGACTCCTCCGGTTACGTGGTGGATGAGGCCGGCGTCGACCTGGAGCTACTAAAGCAGGTTAAGGAAGTTGAGCGTGGGCGCGTAGCCGACTACGTCAAGCGCCGCCCCTCTGCCCAGCTGGTTACCGGCGGCAGCATTTGGGATGTGACCTGCTCGGTGGCGCTGCCCTGTGCCACCCAGAATGAGCTAAACGGCGACGCCGCAGTGCGCCTGCTGCGTAACGGCTGCGGTGTGGTGGCTGAGGGCGCCAACATGCCCTCCACCCCCGAGGCTGTGGAGCACTTCCAGGACGCCGGGATTCTTTACGCCCCCGGTAAGGCCGCTAACGCTGGTGGTGTGGCTACCTCCGCACTGGAGATGGAGCAGAACGCTTCTCGTAGCCGCTGGGATTTTGCCACCGCTGAGGCCAAGCTGACCGGCATCATGGCTGACATTCACCACTCCTGCCTGGAGGCTGCCGACACCTACGGGCGCCCGGGCGACTACGTGCTGGGTGCTAACGCTGCTGGTTTCGTGCGCGTAGCCGATGTTATGAACGCTTTCGGCATCATCTGATCCAAGCTAGTTCAACAACTTGACCCGCTGGGCTAAACGCCTGGCGGGTCAATGTGTTTTTTGGTGTCGCGCGCGCCCTGGGCTGTGCGCGGCTTGGCCCCCTGGGGTAGGCGCGCCCTGGGCTGTGCGCGGCCGCAAATAAGCGGCCAGCTTTAGCGGCTGCTTAAGAGCCCGCCCAAGAGGGTAATCTGGCCAGCTATGAGCACCCGTCGTCGTATCGACATCACCGAAGGTATCGCCGCCCTACACCACTGGCGCAACCTGTACCAGCAAGGCCAAGACGCTGACCGCAACACCACCGCCACCGCCGTGCGCTACACGCTGGAGGAGCTGGCCGCCGTCGCCCCCGGACGTAGCGTGGAAGTGCGCGTACCACCCTATGGCGCTACCCAAGCAGTAGCCGGCTCCACCCACCGGCGCGGCACCCCGCCGTCGGTAGTAGAAACTGACGCCCAAACCTGGCTGGAACTGGCCATTGGCGTGCTGGAGTGGAACGCAGCCTTAGACGAGGGCAAACTCAGCGCCTCGGGGCTACGCACAGATCTAAGCGATTTCCTGCCGCTGCTTTAAAACCCGGCGGGCCCAAAACTGCTAGGGGGACGCCGTCGTCATACCGGTGCGCTGATGTGCTCAAAGTGAGGTGGCTGGGTCCGAACGCGGGGGCGGGTTAAGTGGGACTAGCGCGCGCATGTGACAAATGGCCACATGCGTCGCTAAAGGGGATGTGACAAACTTAGAAGGTGACACTCGGTGGAATCCCGCGCAAAAGTCAACCCGTCGATTATCTAGAGCCAAAGCCTGAAGATGAATGTGGCGTCTTTGGGCTGTGGGCGCCAGGTGAAGATGTAGCCAAACTGACCTACTTCGGTCTGTACGCGCTACAACACCGTGGCCAGGAGGCAGCCGGGATCGCTGCCTCAGATGGCGAAAAAATCATGGTTTATAAGGATCTGGGGCTGGTCTCCCAGGTTTTTGATGAAACCAGCTTGTCAGCCTTACGCGGGCATATCGCGGTGGGGCATGTACGCTACTCCACCACAGGCTCCACTACCTGGGAAAATGCTCAGCCCATGCTTGGGCCGGTAGCTGAGCACACGGTGGCCCTAGCCCACAACGGTAACCTCACCAACACGCGCGAGCTAATGGAATACGTGCGTGAAGCCTCCGGTCAGGATATTTCCGGTGAACTGGGACGCGGCTCCACCACCGACACTGCCGTGATGGCCGCTCTGCTTTCTCTCACCGCCAAGCAGCACCCTGAGCTAGACCTCGAAGAGGTAGCCATGCTGATGCTGCCGCAGCTCAAGGGCGCTTTCTCAGTCACCTTCATGACTGAAGACACCCTCTATGCGGCCCGCGACCCCCACGGCGTGCGCCCGCTGGTGCTGGGACGCCTGGAGCGCGGCTGGGTGGTGGCCTCCGAGACTGCCGCCCTGGATATTGTGGGTGCCTCCTATGTGCGTGAGGTTGAGCCGGGCGAATTTTTGACTATTAACTCCGACGGCGTAGCTACGCGCCGTTTCGCCCCCGCCACCCCCACTGGTTGCGTATTTGAGTATGTTTACCTGGCTCGCCCCGACACCCGTATTTCGGGGCGCTCCATTATTGCGGCCCGTAACGCCATGGGTGCGGCGCTGGCGCGCGAACACCCGGTTGAAGCTGACCTGGTGATTGCTACCCCCGACTCGGGCACGCCCGCCGCTATTGGTTACTCGCAAGAATCAGGTATTCCTTTCGCCCAGGGCATCGTGAAAAACGCCTATGTGGGGCGCACCTTCATTCAACCCACCCAAACCCTGCGCCAACTGGGTATTAGGCTCAAGCTCAACCCGGTGCGTGAGGTTATTGAAGGCAAACGCCTGGTGGTGGTTGATGACTCGATCGTGCGTGGAAACACCCAGCGAGCCCTGGTGCGGATGCTGCGTGAGGCTGGCGCCAAGGAAATCCATATTCGTATTTCCTCCCCGCCGGTTAAATGGCCTTGCTTTTATGGCATCGACTTTGCCACCCGCGCTGAGCTGATCGCCAATGGCATGAACACCCAGGAGATTTGCAACCACATTGGGGCTGACTCT
>ERZ772928.1444-NODE-1444-length-10356-cov-5.882244_pt1 | contig 10356 bp, 4 predicted proteins | sample MGYA00511686_ERZ772928 | MGnify/ENA primary metagenome ERZ772928 (study PRJEB29015, sample SAMEA2738063) | human oral metagenome | biome: human oral; feature: human-associated habitat; material: saliva | place: China | collected 2219 ... | reverse complement strand
TTCTTCCTGGTAGGTGGAGCGGCTGAAGTAAGCCCCGCCCTTGTAGGTGGAGCCGGTGAAGTAAGCTTCTTCCTGGTAGGTGGAGCGGCTGAAGTAAGCCCCGCCCTTGTAGGTGGAGCCGGTGAAGTAAGCTTCTTCCTGGTAGGTGGAGCGGCTGAAGTAAGCCCCGCCCTTGTAGGTGGAGCCGCTGAAATCAGCCAAGGCCTGGTAGGTGGAGTCGGTGAAGTCAGCCAAGGCCTGGTAGGTGGAGCCGCCGAAGTCAGCCAAGGCCTGGTAGGTGGAGCGGCTGAAGTAAGCCAAGGCCTGGTAGGTGGAGCCGCGGAAGTCAGCTACATCCTGGTAGGTGGAGCCGCGGAAGTCAGCCCTGCCCTGGTAGGTGGAGCCGGTGAAGTAAGCTTCTTCCTGGTAGGTGGAGCCGTGGAAATCAGCAGTCTCGTAGGTGGAGCCGGTGAAATCAGCCCAGCCCTGATAGGTGGAGCCGCGGAAGTCAGCCCAGCCCTCGTAGGTGGAGCCGCGGAAGTCAGCCTCATCCTTGTAGGTGGAGTCGGTGAAGTAAGTCTCGCCCTTGTAGGTGGAGCTGCGGAAGTTAGCCCAGCCCTTGTAGGTGGAGCCGCTGAAATTAATAGGTTTTGCGTAGTAAGAGTTCGTAAGGTCTATTGGGTAGAAGAAGGTGCTTCCCGAGAAATCATATTCAAAATCTGACCAAGTGCCCGGAGTTTCTTCTTTCGGACCTCTTAGACGATCATGAATTTCTTTAATAATTCCTAGACGAACGTCTGCTTCAGAATCTAATGTTGCTTTGTCTGCGTAAAATTCTTGCACTTTGTCTTGATAGACACCTTCAGCGCCTGGGGTGTCTTGCATAAGCTCATCGTAGTGAGATGCAAGAGTGAATGGAGAACGAATATAGGCACAAAGGTTATTGATAATAACCTGTCCTTCTTTGAGCCTGTCCTCATATTTTCTTATAGACTCTTCTTCGAGCCATTCGTCCACAAGCCCAACGAGTGTATATACGCCACCCATACGAATAGGTGCTTTCTCATCACCTAGCTGTTCTACCGCTTTGGTATAGCGTTCTCGTCGTTCTGCTTTACGGTCCTTAAAAGCATTCGCGTCAAACTGCTCTTGTTGTTTTTCTAGTTGCTTCTCAAACTGGTCTTTCTGTTGGTCAAGAGCATCTTGTTGATGAATCCGAAGGTTCTCAGCTGCTTCACGGTCGTTATCATTTTTTCGACGAGTCTCACCGAGTGCAATAAGACCAATAAGCCCGCCTGTAGCTAGAAGAATTGCTTGCCGGAGCGCCGCAGCCCCACCAGAATTAACGTTTCCCTCCGGCAGGCTCATAACAACAGGTAGCAAGAACGCATATGAGCCACCCACTATGCCACTAGAAAGAATACGCGCATGGAACCAGCGAGGATCGTTATCCTGTTTGAAATCTTTATCCTGCTTGAAGATGGTGGGCCATAAAATCAGCGTCAGGTACCCAACCGATAGAATTCCAAGTCCCCAGGCAAAATAGAACTGTGCGAAATGTTCAGAGTAAATATTTAGTTTCCATAGTAATAAGCAAATAACCTGAGTGATTAGCCACCATAAACCCCACAGCACTTCGGCTATGACAGTACCTCCAGCGATCCAGTCGATAGCACGCCCACGCCATTTCCCCTTCTGCTGTGAAGCATCTGGCGTAGTGTCATGTTGTAGCGTAGCCTCTACATCTTCGTATTCTTTTGGCATCGACTATCTATTCCTCATGAGTGAGTGGCCTGTTCCTTCTCTACTCTATCGCACCTTCAGTCTGTATATCAGATTTTCCTAGATTTTGACTCAAGGATTACTTTATACATATCTGCCATTTCAGCGGCTGTAGAATATTACATACCTTTGTGAGTATCATCCGCTCTGGTTTCGCAGAGCTCAATGGGTCCTTATTGGGGTGTTGAATCTAGACTCTGTTGTGAGTGTCAAATAGCTAAGTAATGATGGTATTCCGATTGCTTTGAATATTATATTTATCATGAATGAATATTTGGTATTAATGTATGATTCTTACGAGTCATTGCTATTTTGGGCAGATTGTAGTTCCCGCAGCCATTTTTCTAATTCTTCAAGAGAGCTATTTTCTCGCATGTAATTATAGGCAGTATTTTCTTTTGTGCTTATTTTACGGCAGTTAGGGGGTAAACTCTCATTTGGACGTAGGATCAATGAATTACTGTTTTTTGAAACCATAAAGTAAGAAAGGTGTAGATAAGAAAATAGTGATCCTTCGTTATAGTGCGTAGAAAAGCTAGGAGTATAGTCGTAGTTTGAATATGAGAAATCTACAGAATTTATGTATATATTATGATCATATTTAACTATATTCATATATGTTGAGTGACTGAAGTCCACTTGATCATGATAGATGGAATTTGCGAATGATGCGAGTGAATAGTATGTAGAGATATAAAATAATGCTGATGACATATAAGATGCATATTCTAAATAAACTTCCTTTTTGTATGTAGAGTCAGTAAAATCAGCAACATTCTTATATTTAGAAGGAGATTCCGGGCTGGAAAATTTTACATTAACATGGTAATGGGACCATTTAAATGTAACAGTATCTTCGTAGACTGAACCTTCAAATGACAAGAAATAATATTTTTGACTGTTTTCTAATTTAGGCTGGTTGTAGATAGAACTTTCAAACGATACTTTTTTCTTATATTTACAGTTTTTCCTATATAATAGACCTGTATATTTCGATCCAGAAAAATCAGCATCTTCTAGATATATACAGTTTTTCATATTACATAAATCATTCCAATATGAGCCTTTAAAATCTACGATATAGAAAAATGTACTTCCCGAAAAATTGTATTCAAAATTTGACCATGTTCCCGATTCTTCTTGCGTAGATTTCTGTAGACGATCACGTATTTCTTTGATAATAATTAGCCGAACATCTTTTTCTGCGTTAAGAGTAGCTTTGTCTGAATAAAATTTATCTGGTTTTTCTTGATAACTTCCTGTAGGTTTATCTTGCATAAGCTCATCATAATGTGAAGACAGTGCGAAAGGTGAACGTATATAGGAGCACAAGTTATTAATAATAAACTGTCCTTCTCTGGTTTTTTCATACTCAGATAGATTTTCGTCCTCAAGCCATTCAGTTACGAGTCCCACAAGTGTGTAGATTCCGCCTATGCGGGCAGGTGCCTCTTTGTGCGTTAATTGTTCAACAGCTTTGGCGTACCGTTCTCGACGCTCTGCTCTAACTTGTCGCCGGTGTTCCTTGTCGTGTTTCTCTTTTTCCTGATCGTTCTTGAGCTTTTCGTTATTGTTCCTGCGAAATGTTTCAATAAGACCTAGTACCGCAATGGCGCCACCAGTTATATAAAGAAAGGCTAATCGCAGATTGCTCTGAGCCAGTAAAACAGAAGCACTTTTGTCGTCAGGATTGGCAGGAGTCTGAAAAACCTTTTGCGGAATAGAAAGAGCGCACACTAACCCAACGCTGGTAATCAGCACAATTGCAATTGGTAGCCACCACCGTTTTGTCCACGACCATGCTTTGTGTAGTCTAGGATTTTCTTCAGGCTGATACTCCATATAGAGCTGTTTCTTGCTTTTCATACTTGAAGACTCCTGATGATGGGTACGTCCTCTTCCCACCCTACCGCATCCTTATTCGCCGCCTACAGATTTCAGCCGCTAAAAAAGGCTCTTTATCCGAATAAAGAGGCGAAAAGTACGCTTTATTCGAATAAAGAGCCTTTTTACGCAAGAAGCGCAAGAGACAGGGGAGAGAGCCCCTAAACCCCTACCTGCTGGCGGTCTTGCTCCTGCAGCGGGATCGTCGTGATTTTCTCGCGCCAGGCGTGCAGTTCCTCAACGGTAGACTTCAGCCTCCCCGAAAGTTCCTTGGTCAGACCCAGCTTATCGGTGCTGCGCGCATCGTCGCCGTGAAGATGCTGGGTGATCTCCTGCAACTCGCCGTTTTTATGCGCCAAATACTGCCGATGCTCCACAGCCAGCGGCGGGCACTCGCTCGGCAGCCCGGAGGCACCGGTATCGATAGCGTAGCCCTGCCCCAGCGAGAAGACATTCTCCGTCGGTGCGAAGAACGAAATGTACTGCGCCCACGCCTCAACATTCATGAAAGCGGGCGCCGCGCCGGTAAAGACAGAACCCTGGAAGGTTACCGCATTGCCATACACGGAACCCCTAAAGAGCGCCTTGTCGGCATACGTCGAGTTCTGGAACCCCGCCAGACCGTAGTACAGCGAGCTCGTGTAATTCGCCCACTTGCTGTACACCGAACCCTGAAAATCAGCCCAACCGTTATAAACAGACCGGCGGAAATACACATCGCCACCGTAACGGCAGTTATTGAAATGCACGTCGTCCGTGTAGACAGACCCGCTGAAATCCGCCCGATGATAGGTGCAGTCGCCAAAACTTGCCACCCGCGTGTACACGCAGTTATGGAAGTTCGCCTGATTATGATAAACGGAGTTGTTGAAGGTCACGGTACCGGTGTAGACGGAGTTATGGAAGTTCGCCTGATTATGGTACTCAGAGCGGCTGAAATCCACCGCGCCAAGGTACGTTGAGTTACGGAACACCGCCCAGTTGCGGTACGTGGAATTCACGAAAGTTACCGCCTCATGGTACGTAGACCCGCTAAAGTTCGCCTGATCCAGGTACAGGTTGCCGCTAAAGTCTGCGGTGCTGCGGTATACGGAATCGTTCAACGATGCCGCGCCGTGGTACGAAGACCCGCTAAAGTTCGCGTGCGCCAGATAGGTAGAACCGCGGAAATCCGCCCAGTTACGGTAGATCGTGCCGCTAAAATCGGCTTCATGCATATAGGTGCACCCGCTGAAATCAGCGGTCTTATTGAAGAAGACTCGGCTGAACTCGATGGGGTAGAAGAAGGTGCTTCCCGAAAAATCATATTCAAAGTTCGTCCACGGGCCGTCCTGGTAGCCGCCTGCATCCGAGGGGGCGCGCAGACGGTCACGAATCTGCTGCATCAAACCGAAACGCAGCTCAGCTTCTTCGCGCAGAAGGGCACTCTTCGCGTGAAATGCGCCGTGCGTAAGCTCTAAGGCATGCGGGTCAAAAATCGGCGGAGACTGAATGTACCCGCTGATCTTATTGACGATGCGCTGCCCCTCCTTATTGCGGTCTTCGTAGCTTAAAGTTTCGTCCTCAAGGCATTTATCGACGAGCGCAAGCAGGGTATAGAGACTTTTCTGCCGCGTTTTCGCCTGCTGATCCTCAAGCTGAGCGGTAGCTTGCTGGTAGATAGACTCACGTTCTGCACGTGTAACGCCAAAGATATCAACGCTCTTGTGGGCGACCGTCGCCACGCTTGGCCGGTTCCGGCGGGTAAATACGATGATTGCGAGAACTGTGAGCACACCGCCGATCGCATACAGCACAAGTGAGAGAGTGGTTTGTTTGGTGAGGAATGGAATAATAATTGCGGCTATCACGCAAAGGATCGCGCATATAAGAATCGACCAGGCGATAGGTCTGGCAGTCCGCGGCTTAGAAGGTTCTAAAAGCGACGGTTCTGTAATGCTTTGTATGCGTGACTCTGCGTTGAGGCGGTGGTCGTCCATGACGGGGCTCCTTGTGGCGAGTGGGTGTCTAATGCCGTACTTGTCGTAGAGCTAGTCTTCAGCAGGAATTTTACACCTTTAAGTTGAATCTGAGACACCCCACGCCACATAAACAGTGTTTCAATATTCCGTGACAAGGCGTTATTTTGGTAACACTGCACTTAACAGGTGGAGCTTTTACCCGTTCGCATGCGCTGTTACGCGCGAGAATATGCGGGGTATCTAAAATCCAGAAGCGAAGACCGTGTTCCCCATGCAATTTTTCGCTATCGCTTTGGTATCGCTGCGAAAAGTTTTGGACAGAGAGTGAGCACCCGACGGAAGAACGAACGTCGGGTGCTCACTAGGGAGGTGCTCTCACTGACACTGTGCGAGGGTCTGGAGGGGTCTACCCATCCCTCCGTACCGCGTGCATGTAAAACGTCAAGCACGCCACAAACTCAAGGGGCACGATCGTGAGCGTCCACAGCGCATCCAGCGCCAGGTTACCGCTCGTGAGCAGTCGGAACCACAGCGGAGAAACCGCCACACACAGTACCGCGCCTAAAGCATTGACGGACCGCACCAGCCCGGTGCCCATCCGAAAATTGAAGCACACGTTCGCAACAATATGCCCCAGCGCGTATACCAGAATGAACTGCCCCATCGGGTGGAACAGTATGTGGCTCCAGTCGCTAGTCAAATCGCCACTCACCAGAAGCGCGAAGAACGTCATCACATACGGAAGTACCATAAACAGAACGCGTACCGTGTACCCCACGGATGCCAACGTATGCCTGAAGGTAACCTCACCCGAGCCACGCTGCGGGATGCCGTGCGCACGCTCAACGCCGCCTAAGGCGGTGTACGCTCCCGCAGATGCTGCTCGTGTGCTCATGATTCCCCCAAAATATGGTTCGCAAGCATGTCTGGTGTATAGGTTGAATTTCTATACTATGCCTTTGCGGCATTAAAAACCCTCATACTCAGGGATGATTTATCAAAACTTAATGTTCGTAAGCTAAATACAGCTCAGATATACACATGTTCAACCGAGGGTTTGAAGGCGTTATACCGGGGAAGAAGCACGAGTGTCTAGTAAACAAGGCATGACGTCACAGTCTGTAACAAATCGACCGATTAGGCAGGCTTCTCTAAGACTAGAAGTGTCTGTAGCCCTTTGACGGGGTACACAGGCATTTAGTCCCAAACCGTGCCAGCCGATAGTTTTCCGCCGTAGAGTCTGGCATTTTCACAAGAGTGTACACAAAAGTCGGATGCGCCAGGATCGTACCCGGCGCATCCGACCTTGGACTAGGGGAAGGCAACCGCCTATTCGCGCGCTAACCTCTCGGGTTCAACGTCGTCCTTCGGCTGCTCGATGATCGAGCGAGCCGAAGCAATAATCACGCTCAGAATAATATCCGCCATGATGAAGATATAGGCCCCGGCCGAAGAATCCTCACCCGACCAGCCAGCATAGACGATCGCCGTGACGATCAGCAGAATAATACCCAATCCGGCGCTAATTCCATTCAGGATGCGCATGCCCTTCGTAGACTTCGAGCGCACCGCGAAAATACATGCCGCAATCTGCACGAGCATATATACAGCGCCGCCGTAGCCGAGCATCATGTTGAAGGTTCCGCCGCCGCCAAAGCCGAAGCCATACATCACCAGGCACGCGGCAAGCAGAACGGTACGAATCGCGGTCACCGTAACAATGGTCTTGAGCTCGCGCGAACGTTTCTGCTCGGGGGTTTTCTCGGCACCCGCAGGCACCGCCCCTGTAGTTGCGGCTATCTGACCGCTTGCCGGTGCCCCGACCGATACCGCCGGGGTGTTCGCCGTAATGATCGGAATTGCGGATGCGGGCATGGTGTCTTCATACACCTTCTTAGCCCCGGTTTTCTCTGCAGGAGCCTGCGCCTCGGATGCGGTGGAGTCGGTAGGGGCACTATACCCGCGCTCTGCCCGGGCGGCAGACATCGTATCGGCGATGGACGAGAATGCGCCCTGTTCCTGGGCCTGGGCGGGAAGCTGGCGGGTCCTCACGTCTTCCGCGTCGCCAGCCTCGTCAGCATCCGGGCGCGAGATGGACTGCGGAATGTTATCGGCAGGTTCAGCCTCCAGTGCCTCCGCGTGTGCAGCGGCAGGTTCAGGAGCCTCAGAATCCTGTGGTTTCTCCGAAAGATATGAGCTTAGCGGGCCCTGCTCAGGTCGGCTCTGCACCGGCAGCTGACGGGTCTGCGTATTTTCGTGGTGCACAGCCTCGTCAGCATCCGGGCGTGAAATGCTCTGGGGAAGCGCCTCCGCAGGGGTGTTCGTATCGATCTCAACGGCGGCGGGTTGAGCGCTCTCGGCCTCGGCAGGCTGGGGCTTTGAGGTCTGTGAGCCCCACGGTGTGGACTGGGTAGCGTGAGCGCTCTCGGCAGAGGAATCCTCGGCAGATTTCTGGGCGGACTCTTGAGTCTTCGCGTCTTGCGGATCCTGCGGGGTCTGGGCGGGCGTATCCGGCCCGGCATCCTGAGGGGGCAGCGAGTTTTGGGCAGGTGATTCTTCCTGCACGTGCTGCACAGTCGTCGAAGTCTGAGAGCGTCGAGGATTGCTGAAAGGCGCACCTCCCTGATGGTGCGAATCCTGTATGCGCTCAGAGGTATGAGGATTCTTATCGCTCATCGTGTCTCCCTCGGATGCTGTGGCTGGTGTTAAAGTCTGTGGGCAGGTGCCGAGCCGGTGCGGGCGGGGTGGTTTTCCGCCTAGAAAATCCAGCGGGTGCTAGGCACCGATAAGAGCTCAGCTAAGGCGCGGTCAGCGGTATGGCTAGGCTGCGAACTGGAATTTCGCGGGATAACCTCTGCAATAGTACCCAAAACGGGCACGAGTTGCCTAAACACCCCGGAAATATTGGGCTCTTTAAGGATAGCGAGAGATATCTCCAAGTCAGCGTACAACACGAAGTTACCTTGCACAACACCATATGTATAGTCGAGCTTGAGTCTGCAGCCGAATGCGCGGCAGGCACCCTTTTTCGGGTGTGTGCATCGCCCGGAAAGCCCGGTGAATCTTCGCCCGCGGTACCGTTGGCATGAAACCGACGGCGGGTAGAAGAACCTGAACACACCTAAAATAGATGCACTGTAAAGTAAATTATTATAGCGGCATCCACGCAAGAAACCTGTGCATGCCGCTTGTGCGACACGCGTAAAGCACGCGAAATTCCCTTACAAGCGCTCAGCCAGCCGATCTTAACGCTGGCCAGACGTTACGGTCTGCGGGATGGTTGTGTTTTGTTGCCCAAGCGCATCCACAGGTATTTGACACCCCATGCCGTGCCGACCGCTACCGCGAAAGGCGCATACGCCTGCCAGTCTTGCCCGGCGAACCCAAGAATCAGGGCGCAGGCGCTCAGCGGGGCGTTCATCGACAGGCTCAGGAAAGTGACCGCACCCAGCAGCCCGGCTATCCCGAGAAGTTCTGATGCATGAAGCGCTCCCGCGCCCGGTTGAAGTTGAGTCAGCGTCGGGAACACGAGGATTAGAGTGCCTGTAAGCACGAAACCGCAGGCGGAACCCAAGGCCAGCCCCGGTGTGAGCGTGCCCCCGTAGGCACCGTTGCGCAGGCTCGCCACCACCAGGATCGCTTTGGCTGCCAGCAGCGCGAGAGCATAGAGAAGAGCCTGGCCTAAGGCAGTTGCGTCGAGCCTGCTGGAGCTCGAAGATAAACCGGATGCGGCATCGAAAATATGCTGGGTCAGCGGGCGGCCGTTCCCCAGAATCTCCGGCAGGAAAATCGAGGTCACCGCCACCAACGCAAGTACCAGAGGAAGCCGCCAGAGCACGTTCCGATTCGTGGTCTTGCGGCTCTCTGCGCGTTGAGAGGCCGCCCGGAACCACAGCGCCAGGGGAGGGATAGCCAGACCAAGAACAACCGCGAGCAGCAGCGATTCACCGGTGGTCTGCAGCTGCGGGACGGGGTAGGTGGGCGCATCCGGAATCACCAGATGCGCGGTGCAGGTTGCCACAAAAATCAGGATCGCACCCGTGAAAATATTGCGCAGCGACAGCGCTAAACCGAGAGCCTCAAACAGGAAAACAAAACCGCCCACCGGAACCTGGTACACAGCCGCTAAACCCGCCGCCGCAGCCGAGGCTACCAACACCGGGCGCACGGTCTGCGGAATGCGCATCAGATCCGCCAGACGCCCAGCAAACAGTGCGCCCAGCTCGCGCGGGGCAACCTCTTTACCCACCGGCGCACCCGCACCCACGGCCACAATCTGAGTGAGGCTGTGCAGGGTTTGCCGTAGAAATCCCGGGTGGCGCTCCTGCGGAGTTTCGCCGCGAATCTGCGCCTTAATGGACACCAGCTTAGTGCGCCGCTGAAGTAAAAACCAGATGATGGAGACCGCCACGCCCACCGCGATCAACACCAGCACACGTCGAACGGTATCGCTGTGATCCGTCACGATCGGATGCTCCGCCTCCGTATGCCCGAACGTGAGCTCCTGCATGATATCCAGGAGGTAGTGCAGAATAATCGCCCCGCCACCGGTGGCCGCGCCAATCAGCACGGTGCACAGCAGAAGGTGGGCACAGCGAATCAGACGTGTTTTCATCGTTTTACATTCTAGCCGCGAACCACAGCCCTTTTTTGTACCGGAGTACATGCGGGGAACAGCCGGAACCGGTGTTGGATTGTATGCTAGATAACAAACCCTGTGGTGCGGGCGGCATGCGCCCCGCGACACGAA
>ERZ772928.1442-NODE-1442-length-10360-cov-5.625328_pt1 | contig 10360 bp, 10 predicted proteins | sample MGYA00511686_ERZ772928 | MGnify/ENA primary metagenome ERZ772928 (study PRJEB29015, sample SAMEA2738063) | human oral metagenome | biome: human oral; feature: human-associated habitat; material: saliva | place: China | collected 2219 ... | reverse complement strand
CTCGCGCTCACGGGCGCCCGGGTGCGACGCGTAGTAACGGCGTGCCATCCACCCCGGGTATGCCCACTCGGGCAGACCACCAAAGTAGAGAGCCTGGACGGCCGCGGCCGCCATGAGCACAAGAACGCCGATCACGAGGCCGAGGGAACCAAGGGTGTCGAGCCCACGCGCCTCGCGGGCCATCAGATCGGCAGTCAGGAACCACAGAACGGACAGCAATGGCATCAGCGGCCACACGACCCGCCCCATTTCGCCAGCCGCATTGCCACCGCCCAGCTCCAGACGCACGGAGACACGGCGCGCGCTCGCGCCGATTCCGAACCATGCCCACGCCCAGACAAGAGCGATAGCGAGGCCCACGAGTGCGATCAGAGCGGTGGAGTTGGCGACCATTACGTCCCCCTTCGGACAAAAGCAACATCCCCGTTGGCGTTGCGTACCTAGCGATACTACAACACCAACGGGGATATCTGTCCAACTGAAAGAGTCGAAACGAGACTAATCAGGCATCAACAAGCCCACCAACGCACGCATCGCGCAAATCACGCAGCATGGACAGCGACGACAGGGACTCTGCGGTGACTCCCGCCCACGCGAGCGCGCGCTCACGGCCCTGCGCCACATGACGCTCACGAATGTGCAGCAGCGTACGCGACGGAGACAAGGGCAGCAGAGCGATCACACACGTGCCCGAGGCCTCGGCTCCCTCCGGGGCGCCAGGCGGTGCAACGCGCATCAGGATATGATCCTCGTCCTCGATATCGATGATCGTGGACTCGTCCTCAGGCTCGAATACATGACCGAGCACATCCCAGACAGTAGACGCTGACGCGTCGATCGCGATGCCGCGATCAACGACCACGTTCGCGCCGGGAAGAACCAGGTCACCGGGCAGCGACACATCCGCCTGAGACGCTGTCAGGCCGATGCGCCGCGGGAAGCCCGTAGCCGCCACAGCGCAAGCACCCGCAACGAGTGACAGGCACGCGAGAGTACGAAAACGCATGTGATACTCCTTGTGAACGCTCAGAAGTCAATGCCCGGCAGCTTGACCTCCGGGGCAGTGATGGGGGCAACCTCGACGCTACCGGAACCCGGTTCGAGCCCGAGCTCCTCGGCAAGGGCATTCGCACGTCGGATCAGCGTCTCGACGATCTGATCCTCCGGCACGGTCTCAACAACCTCGCCGCGAATGAAAATCTGTCCCTTACCGTTGCCGGAAGCAACACCGAGGTCTGCCTCTCGGGCCTCGCCCGGCCCGTTGACAACGCAGCCCATGACGGCCACACGCAACGGCACAGTCAGGTCCTTCAGCCCCTCGGTCACGTTTTCAGCGAGCGTCCACACGTCGACCTGGGCGCGACCGCACGACGGACACGAGACGATCTCCAGGGTCTTGTCTCGCAGGCCCATGAACTCCAGCATCTTCGTGCCAACCTTGACTTCCTCAACCGGAGGAGCGGACAGGGAGACGCGGATCGTGTCGCCAATACCCTCAGCGAGCAGAATCGAGAACGCGGAGACAGACTTGATAGTGCCCTGGAAGGCCGGGCCGGCCTCGGTGACGCCCAGATGCAGCGGCCAATCCCCTGCCTCCGACAGCATGCGATAGGCCTCGATCATCGTGAGCACATCATGGTGCTTCACGGAGATCTTGAAGTCGTGGAAGTCGTTCTCCTCGAACAGCGAGGCCTCCCAGATGGCGGACTCAACCAGAGCCTCGGGCGTCGCGCGGCCGTACTTCTTGAGCAGGCGCGGATCCAGAGAACCGGCGTTGACGCCGATACGCAGCGACACACCGTGATCGGAGGCAGCCTTACAGATGTCCTTCACCTGGTCATCGAACTTGCGAATATTGCCAGGATTGACACGCACCGCGCCACAGCCCGCCTCGATCGCCTGAAAGACGTACTTCGGCTTGAAGTGGATGTCGGCGATCACCGGGATACGCGACTGCTTGGCAATAATCGGAAGCGCATCCGCGTCCTTATCCGTCGGGCACGCAACGCGCACGATATCGCAACCGGCCGCGGTCAGCTCAGCGATCTGCTGGAGCGTCGCTCCGATGTCGTGTGTCTTCGTCGTCGTCATGGACTGAACGGAGATGGGAGCACCCCCGCCCACGGGCACGTCGCCCACCATGATCCGACGCGTCTGCTTGCGCGGGAACGGCGACGCCGCAATGCCGGGCATTCCAAGATTGATTTCACTCACCGATTCATTATCGCGCACTGTGCGCATCCTTCCCACACGGACCACGCACGCGTGGTCAGACTCGCTTTCATCGGCGAGGCGCTCGCCCGCCTTTGTCAAGGCTTTTCAGCCGAGGGACACCGGCTTGACGATATCCGCCACAATCAAAATGACACTTATGACGACCAGCATGCCTCCCACGGCCCACGTCAGCGGAACCAGACGGGCAGTATCAGCTGGCCCTGGATCCTGCGCGCCACGCGCACGGGCGAACGTACGGCGAGCCCCCTCGTACAGGGCGCCGAGAATATGCCCGCCATCCAGGGGCGGCAACGGAATCAAGTTGAAGACGAAAAGCGCCATGTTCAACGAAGCCAGCAGGCTCAGCAGCACCGCCACGACCTGGCGAGTATCCTGCAGGCCCAGCGCCTGCGAATCGCCGGTCACCTCGCCAGCCATACGACCGACGCCAACAACGGACACCACACCGGAGGCATCGCGCTTCTCATCCGTAACAATCGATCGCCCCACCTGCCACACAGCCTGCGGAAGGCGCACGACGACCGACGCCGTCCCCGTGAACATCTGCCAGTTAGCGGCGGCAACGTCGGACAGCGACGCTGACACGTACTCATACCCGGCGGTCACGCCAACAATACGGACCCCCTGCGCCCCCGTAACGGGAGACACCGTCAGGTCGACGGTCCCACCGTCGCGCTCGACAGTCAGGACAGCAGACTCGCCGTCAGGCGTCGCACCCACAGCTCGCTGCAGATCCGCGAAAGTCGAGACGGACGCCCCGTTCCACGCGACGACCGTATCCCCGGGACGAACCCCGGCCTCGTACGCGGGAGAAGCCACTTCGCCAGAGACACTCGTGATCGTCGCCGGCACCTCGGCAATCGTGCGCGACGCCGTCGGGGCACCAATCCCCATCATCGCGATCGCGGAGAGCACGAAGCAAATGAGCAGGTTCATGATCGGGCCACCGAGCATGACGGTGACCTTCTTGGGCGCACTCAGATGATAGAACGCGCGGTGTTCCTGCCCCTCAGGGATCTCCTCAGCCGAGGCCTCACGGGCCTCCTGAGCAAGCGTCAGCTTCCCGCCGCGTCCGACGAGCCTCGTGCCGGGACGTGCAGGGGCATACATACCAACGATCTTCACGTAGCCGCCAAGCAGAATGGCGCGCAGCGCGTAGGTAGTCTCCCCTATCTTCTTCTTCCACAGGGCCGGACCAAAGCCCACCGCATAGTCCGGAACCAACACGCCGAACTTCTTCGCCGGGAGCATGTGCCCCACCTCGTGGAGGGCAACCGACGCCAAAATTCCGATAACGACAACAACGATACCGACGAGAGAGCCCACGCTCACATATCCTTCCACTGGCCCGCGCGAACAAGTTCGCGTGCGCGCTGATCAGCCCAGCGCTGCGCAGCCACAATGTCATCCAACGAGGGATCAACAACGCCCGCGTGCTCATGCACGACCGCCGACACAGTGTCTACAATCGCGAGCCACGGGACCTCCCCCGCGATAAAAGCATCAACCAGCACTTCGTTGGCAGCGTTCAACACCGCGGGATGCGTCGCCGACTCACCGACGGCAAAGCGCGCCAGGTCCACCGCCGGGAACGTCTCATTGTCCACCGGCTCAAACGTCCACTGCGAGGCCGCCGTCCACGTCAAGGGCTTCTCCACGCCCTCCAGACGCTCAGGCCAGGTCAGGCCCAGGGCAATCGGCAGACGCATATCCGGAGGCGAGGCCTGCAACGTCGTCGCACCGTCGCACCACGTCACCATCGAATGCACGATGGACTGCGGATGAACGGTCGCGATGATGTGCTCAGGCGCCACGTCGAAGAGCAGGTGCGCCTCGATCAGTTCCAGGCCCTTATTGATCAGGGTCGACGAGTTGATCGTCACGACGGGACCCATCTGCCACGTCGGGTGCGCGAGAGCCTGCTGCGCCCTCACACCACGCAGCTGCTCGCGCGTGCGTCCACGGAACGGACCACCGGAGGCGGTGAGAACCAGGTCAGCGACCTCGGAGCGACCCGACACAACCGGAGACGTCAGGCCGCGCTCATGCACACCCGAGGCAAGTGCCTGCGCAATCGCAGAATGCTCGGAATCCACCGGGACAATCTGCCCCGGAAAACGCATCGCGTTCTTCACGAGGGCGCCACCAACAACCAGCGACTCCTTATTCGCCAGCGCCAGGCGCGCCCCGCATTCCAACGCCGCAAGGGTCGAGGACAGACCCACGCCGCCCGTGATTCCGTTCAGCACGACGGGAACGAGGCCTGGATAGTCCTCCCCCGCCCGCTCCACCGACGCGCGAACGACATCAACCGACGCCTGCTCACCCACGAACACCTGTGGGCACTGGCCACCCAGGGCGCGCACAGCCGCGACGAGCTCCTCGCGCACATCGCGCGCAACGCCCACAAACGCGGGGGCAAGGGCAACGATCTGCTCGGCGAGCACCTCGATCGACGAACCGCCAGCACTCACACCGACGACGCGAAACCGCCCCGGATGCGCATCAATAACGTCTCGAGCCTGCGTCCCGATCGATCCCGTCGAACCCAACAGGATGACGGGTAGGGCGCCACGGCTATCCTCTCTGCTCGCCAGCATCAGTCGACCGCAAGCAGGATCTCGACAGCACGCCCCAGATAGGCATCCACCGGCCCCTCCGCGTATGCCTTCTTGCCGCGCTTCGGCCGGAAAGTCGCCGTACGGATCTCATCGGCAGTCAGCTCACCGGCCTCGTCAAAGTAGGCGGCAAGGCGATCCAGCAGGTCATCCACCTCGTCGCAGGCGTAGCCACGGCCCGAGGTCGGGTGCGAGAAACGCTCGCCGCGCGGACGCTGCAGGCGGGGGTACAGCGTCGTCGCACGATCCGCCACGCGGTCGTACCACGCTGCCTCGCCTTCGGCGGCCACGGAATCCGCACGGTCGCGATTCACGAACGCTGCCTCCAAACGATTCATCGCCCCATCGACGGCCTCGATGTTGTAGCCGCGGCTCTTGAGTTCAAACGTCGCGAGACGAACCTGCTCCGCGCTGAACTGCTCCGGGGGGACAGCGCCCTCGTATGCACGTCGGGCATCCTCGAAGAAAGCATCGACCTGCTCACAGTCGTAGCCCTTCGAGAAGAGACCAACCCTAGGGAACTCAGTCATCATTGCTCCTTATACTCTGAGTCATGGAACGAAGAATCTCATCGACGGCCTCCTGGGTGCCAAACTCGGGGGCCACCTGGTCCACGACCGTCTGGATGGGCGGATCGGCTGCGAGGTGATCGACTATGCGGTCAACGCCGAAGCTATCGGTGGCCGCCTGTGTCGCGTCAACGTCCCACACGTGGGCGACCTGTGCTTCGGGCGGCTGTGGGGACACCGCCACGTCGCCAGAATCTGCTCGGGGCGTCTCTGGGGTGATCGGCCGGATATCGGAGGTGGGCACCTGTGAAGCTGCAGGAGGAACCACGGGCGCTTCGGGGGCACTGCGCGCTTCGGGGGCACTGCGCGCTTCGGGGGCACTGCGCGCTTCGGTCGACGAGGCCGGGGCGGGCTCGTCGGCGCGAACGTCCGCCGCTCCCTCGCCGACCTCATCCTCATGCTGTGCCGCCCACTCGCGTTCGCGATCAAGCCCCCTCAACACGCCGATTAAGCGATCTATCTCGGCGTCCACCTGGTCCATGTTGAAACCGCGGAACTTAACGGAAAACTCGATCTCCTCAGCCTTTTGGGCGGTCACGATCTGATCCGCCTCGCTCACCTGCCCCTTGATCGTGCGCTCCACATCGGCGAGGAACGCTCGCACCTCACTCATGTCGTAGCCCTCGCGCAAAAACGTACGCGAAAAATCGGTCGTGATCATGCTCGCTCCTCACCGCCGGGCCTCCGCCCCTCGGCAACCGCCGTGGCCAACTGGCCGCACGCACCATCAATATCGGAACCGCGCGTATCGCGAATAGAGGTTGCGATGCCGTTGTCGCGCAGGCGCTCAACGAACGTATCCTGGGCGTGCTTCGTGGACGCCGTCCAAATCGAGCCCGGGGTCGGGTTCAGGGGGATCGGGTTGACGTGCACCCAGCCATGGCCTCGTTTATTGAGCTCATCGGCGAGGAGCTGTGCACGCCATTCCTGGTCGTTCATGTCCTTGATGAGCGCATACTCGATCGACACGCGTCGTCCCGTCGCCAAGAAGTAGGCGCGCGCGGCATCCAGGAGCTCACCGACCTTCCAACGCGAGTTAATCGGGATCAACTCATCGCGCAGGTCATCATCGGGAGCGTGAAGGGACACCGCGAGGGTCACGGGCATGCCCTCCCCCGCGAGCTTCTTAATCGCGGGCACGAGGCCGACCGTGGAGACCGTGATATTGCGGGCGCTCATGCCGAAACCCTCGGGGGCCGGGTCAATGAGGCGATGGAGGGCGCTGATCACCGTCTTGTAGTTCGCCAGAGGCTCACCCATACCCATAAAGACCACGTTCGACAGGTGGGTCGGCCCACCCGCCAGCTTGCCATCACGGCACGAGGCCTGGGCCTCGCGTACCTGATCGACGATCTCGGCCGTCGAGAGATTACGAGTGAGGCCCATCTGCCCCGTCGCGCAGAACGGACACGCCATACCGCAGCCCGCCTGCGACGAGACACACAGCGTCGTACGCTGCGGGTAACGCATGAGCACGGACTCGACCTGCGCACCGTCATAGAGACGCCACAGGTCCTTGATCGTGCGGCCACCGTCAGCCTCCAGCGACACGACCTTCGTCACGAGGTTCGGCAACAGGGCTTGTGACACAGCGTCGCGCATACCGGCCGGAATATCGCTCATCTTCGCGGGGTCAGCCTCAAAATGCGTGAAGTAGTGACGCGAGAGCTGATCGGCTCGAAAAGCGGGAAGCCCAAGGTCCTTCAAGACCTGCTTACGGCCAGCAGCATCCAGGTCAGCGAGGTGCGAGGGAGCCTTTCCACGGCGCTTCGCCGTGAACGACAGGACGGGCTTTGCGTCCTTGTGCGTTGCGCCCTCCGGCGGCTGATCTGTCGGCCGAACCTCACGTCGCGGGCTGCGACGAGTTGGATCCGGCAACGCCTGGGCATTCGGCGTACGGTCATGTGCCCCGCGGGGCTTCTTCGTTGCTTGGCTCAATGGGTAGACTCCCAAGAAATACCCGGCAGCGCCCACGCGAAAATAAAGTAGGCAACCGGCGCGCTCATGAGCAGCGCGTCCACTCGGTCGAGAACACCTCCGTGCCCAGGCAGGATCTGCGACATGTCTTTCAGGCCGGACTCACGCTTGATCAGAGACTCCGTGAGATCACCCATCGTCCCCACGAAGGCGATAGCGATACCTGCGATAAGGCCCCACCACCACGAGGCACCGAGCAACCACAAGCCGACCGATCCGACCGCCATAGCCGTCACAGCAGAGCCCGCGAATCCCTCCCACGACTTCTTCGGCGAGAGGGCAGGTGCCATCGGGTGTTTGCCGAACATGACGCCAGCGGCCCAGCCTCCCGTGTCGTTAGCGATGACCATGAGCTCGAAGACAACGAACACCCACGGGTTGTGCCACGCGGCGAGCATGAGCACGACAAAGGATGCCAGGAAAGGAACGTACACGGCCGCAAACGTCGAAGACACGACGTCGCTCATCCGCGATTCCTGCCGGTGATCGAGCAGACGCCACGCGGCGCACACGAACACCGTGATGTACAGGGCGAAGAGCATCCCCTCGCTACCCAGCCACCATGCGCACGTGACCATGCCGATCGCACCGACGTACAGCGGCGTGACAGTCAACGTAATCCCCATGCGGGCAAACGCACCAGCAAGTTCCCAGATGCCGACAAGGCACACGAACGCAATAACGCCCACGAATGCGGGAAGCGACGTGAAGAGTGGGACCGCGACAGCAGCAATCAATACAACCGCAGTCGTGATGGCCTGCGGAAGGTTGCGCCCAGCCTTCCCCGTCGGCCCACTCGCGGGATGATTCTCACGAGCGGGCCCCGGGGAAAAGATGCGGGCGAGAAACGAACGATCAGTTGACGCCATCAGATCGTCAGCAGTTCGCTTTCCTTCGCGGCAAGCATCTTATCGATCTGCTCGGTGTGGGCCTTCGTCGCGCCGTCCAGCGACTTTTCCGCGCGCTCAACGTCGTCCTCGGACGCCTCTCCGTCCTTCTTCAGGCGGTCGAGCTGGTCCTTGGCCTTACGACGCACACCGCGGACAGACACGCGGCCATCCTCGGCCTTGCTCTTTGCCTGCTTGACGTACTCCTTACGACGTTCCTCCGTCAGGGCGGGCAGGACCACGCGCACGACATTGCCATCGTCCGTCGGGTTGACGCCGAGGTCGGACTCGCGCAGCGTACGGATGATTTCCTGGGTCGCGGTGCGATCGAAGGGAGAAATCAGAACCGTACGAGCCTCGGGGATCTGGAAGCTGGCAAGCTGCTGCATCGGCGTGGGGGCGCCGTAGTAGTCAACCAGGAGCTGTTCGAACATCGAGGACGTCGCGCGTCCGGTGCGAATGTTCGCAAACTCGTGGCTGGCCGCATCCACGGCCTTGTCCATCTTTTCCTCGGCTTCGAGGAGAATATCGTCGATCACTATGTGCTCCATTCAGTCAGTGGTCTGTGAAGGTTATATCACGCCGTCACTAGCGTACCGATTTCATCGCCCATCAGCGCGCGGGTCACGGCACCATCCTCACCCATGCCGAAGATGCGCGTCGTCAGCCCATTTTCGCGGCACAGAGCCAACGCCGAACCGTCGATCACCTTCAGATCACGACGCAGAGCCTCGGAATACGTCAGCGTGTCGAAGCGGTGGGCATCGGGGTTCTTGTTCGGATCGTCGTCGTAAACCCCGTCCACACCGTTCTTGGCAACGAGGAGTTCGTCGCAGTGAATCTCCAGGGCGCGCTGCGCGGAAACGGTATCCGTCGAGAAGTACGGCAGGCCCGCACCAGCTCCGAAGACAACCACACGCCCCTTTTCCAGGTGACGAATCGCTCGCAGCGGAAGGTACGGCTCAGCCACCTGAGCCATCGTGATCGCCGTCTGCACACGAGCCGGAATACCCGACTGGTCAATGAAGTCCTGAAGGGCCAGGGCGTTCATCACCGTGCCGAGCATGCCCATGTAGTCAGCGCGCGAACGCTCAAGACCCTCGCGCGCCAGCTGCGCGCCGCGGAAGAAGTTACCGCCACCGACGACGATCGCAACCTGCACGCCCTCGCGCACGGCCGTCGCGACCTGCTCAGCGATGTTACGAACGACCTTCGGATCCAAGCCGATCGATCCACCTCCGAACGCCTCTCCAGACAGCTTGAGCAAAACGCGGCGGTTCGTCGACATGACGCTTCTCCTTTATGACGGCCCTGAGAGGGCGGAACGCTTAGGAACAATACTACCCGGTAAAAGGAAAGCGGCCCCGCCGTTGGGCGGGACCACTCTCTTTTGTCAGCAAGCTGACGACGTCACCACATCAGGCACCCACGTGCACGCGCACGAAGTTGGTGACCTTGGCGCCGGCCTCCTTGAGGACCTGACCGACGGACTTCGAGGGGTCACGCGCGAAGGCCTGGTCAACGAGGCAGTTGTCCTTGTAGAACGCGTTCAGGCGGCCCTCAACGATCTTGGGAACGATGTTGGCGGGCTTGCCTTCCTCAAGCGTGATCTTCTCGAGGGTCGCGCGCTCCTTGTCGAGCACGTCGGCCGGAACCGAATCGCGATCGAGGTAGGCGGGCATGTAAGCGGCAACGTGCATCGCGATGTCGTGGGCAACGGACTTGCCCGCGGCGTCGGTGACGACGAAGACGCCAACCTGCGGGGGCAGGTCGGGGTTGGTCTGGTGCAGGTAGAGGTCGACATTCTCGCCCTCAACGCGCACGATGCGGCCAACCTGCAGCTTCTCGCCGATGACGGCGGCAAAAGCGTCCAGGCGATCCTTGACGGTACCCTCGCCCATGGGGGCGGCGAGCAGGGCGTCCAGGTCGGCAGCCTTGGAAGCAACGGCGGCAGCGAGAACCTCGTTGGAGAAGTCGATGAACTTCTGGTTCTTGGCAACGAAGTCGGTCTCGGAGTTAACCTCGACCAGCACGCCGACGGTGCCGTCGGTCTGCGCGGCCAGCAGGCCGGCGG
>ERZ772928.1440-NODE-1440-length-10365-cov-15.637924_pt1 | contig 10365 bp, 8 predicted proteins | sample MGYA00511686_ERZ772928 | MGnify/ENA primary metagenome ERZ772928 (study PRJEB29015, sample SAMEA2738063) | human oral metagenome | biome: human oral; feature: human-associated habitat; material: saliva | place: China | collected 2219 ... | reverse complement strand
CCATCTCGCGGGCCATGCGCTCGACGTCGGCACGATCCTCGGGCCCGTGGTCGCGGTGGTCGCGCTCGATGCCGAAGAGGCCCGCCGCCGCCATGTCGGCGATGACGGCCTCGGGCAGCAGGCGCTGGCGCTTGCGGGCCCGGGGGTGGGCGAGGACGGGCACTCCCCCGGCCTCGCGCACGCAGCGCACGGCCTCGACCGGGTCGGGTGCCCAGTGGTGCACGTAGTAGGGGCCGGAGGGGTGCAGGGCCTCAACGAAGGCTGCGCTGCGGTCGGGGAAAGCCCCGGCGGCCACGAGCGCGTCGGCGATGTGGGGCCGCCCGACGCTGACCGCGTCGCCGGCCCGCTCGACGACGTCGGGCCAGGTGATCGGGTAGTCGGACGCGAGGCGCTCGACCATGCGCCGGGCGCGCTCGCCGCGGCTGTCGCGGACCCGTGCGAGAGCCGCGGCGAGCGCGGTGTCGGCGGGATCGAAGAGGTAGGCGAGCAGGTGGAGGGTGATGCCGTCGGCGGCGCAGGAGATCTCCGCGCCGCGCAGCAGGCTCACCCCGGTGCCCGGGACGGCGTCGGCGGCCTCGTCCCATCCCGCGATGGTGTCGTGGTCGGTCAGACCGACGACGTCAAGTCCCGCGCGCGCAGCGGCGACCATGAGGGCGGCGGGGGCGTCGGTTCCGTCCGAGCGGGAGGAGTGGGCGTGGGGGTCGATTCGCACGCCCGTCAGTGTAGGGCCGCAGGCGGGAGCCGGCGGTCGGGCGGCCGACGGCGCCGGGAGGACGCGGGGCCGGGGCGGGAGGATGTGGGAGGATGGGGGGCATGAGCGCATCCGCCGTCGTGTCCGCACCGCCTGTGAGGATCGGTCTGGTCGGCGCCGGTTTCATCGCCCGCTGGGTGATGGACGCCGTCGCCGTCCTGCCTCAGGCCCGGGTGGCGGCCGTCGCATCCGCTCGCCCCGAGCACGCGGCCGCCTTCGCCGCCGAGCACGGCATCGGAGCCTCCTACGCGACGCTGGAGGAGATGCTCGCGCACGGCCGCCCCGACGGCCCGACCCCTCTCGACGTCGTCTACATCGGCTCCCCGAACGCGCTGCACGCCGACCAGGCCATCGCCGCCCTCGAGGCGGGATTCCACGTCCTGGTGGAGAAGCCCTTCGCACTCGAGCCCGCCCAGGCCCTGGCGATGGTCGCGGCCGCACGGCGCCACGATCGTTTCCTCATGGAGGGATGGCTTCCGGCCTTCGACCCGGGGACGGCGGCCCTCCGTCGGACCCTTCCCGCACTGCTGGGCGACGGGCCGGGCCCTCACCGGGCGACCCTGGTCAAGGAGCAGTACTCCAGCCGCATGGATCGACTGCGCGCCGGGGAGCTGCCGCCGGCCTTCGACCCGGCGCTGGGGGGCGGTAGCCTCATGGACCTGGGCGTCTACCCGGTCTCGCTGGCGATTCATCTGTTCGGGGAGCCGAGCCGGGTGAGCGCCACGGGCAGAATGCTCGACTCGGGCGCGGACTCCCACGGCGTCGTCGTGCTCAGCTACGACCGGCTCGGAGGCGCCTGCGCCCGGGGCGGGCCCGAGCAGGGCGCCAGTCCCCGCTCCCGGGAGTCGGGGCCGCGCACGGACCTGGAGGTCGTGTGCCTGCACTCGAAGACCTCGCCCGCCGGCATCGGCTGCTGCATCGCCTCGGACCGCACCGTCGCGACCTTCGACGACTGCCAGTGGCCCCGCACCATCAAGCTGACGGGACCGGACGGGCAGGAGGATCTGTCGGTGCCGGACGACGGCTCCCCCGCTCTGGCCGGGGAGCTGGCCGAGGTCTGCCGGCTGGTCGCCTCCGGGGCGAGGGAGTCCGACCTCCACCCCTTGGCGGCGTCGGTCGCCTCCACCCGCGTGCTGTCCCGGGCCCGCCATCAGCTGGGCCGGTAGCTGCCCCGACTCCGCCGGCCGGACGGGCGACGGATCGCCGGCGCGGTTCGGCTCGACGCGCTCGTGGTGGGAGGATGAGGTCATGAGCGAGATGAACCACTCCTCCCCCTCCGCCCCGCAGTCACCGGCCCAGCCCCCGACTCAGTCACTGGCCCAGCGCGGCAACAATCGCTCCCGTCAGCCCACCAACGAGGCCTTCCGAGACTTCATCGGCTCGGGCTGGGGCCCGCGCCCCTCCGACCCGCCGCGACGCAGCGACGCCGCCCCATGGGCCCAGGCCCGTCGTGCCGCTCTGGGGGCCCTCTTCCCCGGCGAGCGCCTGGTCATCCCCGCCGGACCTCTGGTGACCCGCAACAACGACTGCGACTACCGCTTCCGCCCCCATTCGGCCTTCGCCCATCTGGCGGGTACGGGAACCGACTTCGAGCCCGACGCCGTCCTCGTCCTCGATCCGCTCACCGTACCCGGTCAGCGGGTCGAGGCGGACGAGCCCACCCACGAGGCGGTGCTCTACTTCCGCCCCCGGGCCCCCCGGACGAGCGAGGAGTTCTACGCCGACCCGCGCTACGGCGAGCTGTGGGTGGGGGTGCGCCCCTCCATCGAGGAGGTCGAGGCGGCCACCGGGATCCGCTGCGCCCACATCGACACGCTCGGGGACGCCCTGGCCAAGGACGCGGGCGCCGACGCGGTCCGGCTGCGGGTGGTCGCCCAGGCCGACGCCGCGGTCACTGCGCTGGTGGACCGGGTGCGTCGGGCCGCGGGACTGGCGACCGACCAGGCCGCCCGACAGGCCGACGACGCGCTGGCGGAGGCCACCAGCGAGCTGCGCCTGGTCAAGGACGCCTGGGAGGTCGACCAGCTCCAGGCGGCCGTGGACGCCACCAAGGCCGGTTTCGATAACCTGATCCGCTCCATCCCCCGTGCGAAGGGCCATTGGCGCGGGGAGCGGGTTCTGGAGGGGGCCTTCGGGGCCAGGGCGCGCGAGGAGGGCAACGGCCTGGGCTACGAGACGATCGCCGCGGCAGGGGATCACGCCAACACGCTGCACTGGATCAACAACGACGGTCCCGTCGAGCCGGGTCAACTGGTGCTGGTGGATGCGGGCGTGGAGGTCGACTCCCTGTACACGGCCGACGTCACCCGCACGATCCCGGTGGACGGGCGCTTCACCACCGCCCAGCGCCGCGTCTACGAGGCGGTGCTGGAGGCCGCCGACGCCGCCTTCGCCCGGGCGGGCGAGCCCGGCTGCCGCTTCCGCGACGTCCACACCGCCGCCATGGAGGTCATCGCGGCCAGGCTTCAGGAGTGGGGGCTGCTGCCGGAGGGCGTCACGGCCGCGGACTCGCTGGGTCCCGAGGGCCAGTACCACCGGCGCTGGATGGTGCACGGCACGAGCCATCACCTGGGACTGGATGTGCACGACTGCGCCCAGGCGCGCCGCGAGATGTCCATGGACGCGGAGCTCGTCCCCGGCATGGTCTTCACGATCGAGCCCGGCCTGTACTTCCGCGCCGACGACCTGCGGGTGCCCGCCGAGCTGCGCGGCACGGGCGTGCGGATCGAGGATGACGTCGTGGTGCGCGAGGACGGCCGGATCGACTACCTGACCGCCGCCATCCCGCGCACGGCCGACGACGTCGAGGCCTGGGTGAGCGGGCTCATCGCCCAGTGACCGGCAGACCCGGCAGCCCTGGGCGAGGGGCGCGGTCCCGGCGTCGGCCCCATGGGGAGGCGCCGAACCCGGGCACGACCTCACCCTTGCATCATCGTCGTATACCGATATAATCGGCGCATGGCGAAGGTTCATGGGCTGTTCCCCACCGACATCATCGACGATACCTCGGCCGTTCGCGACGCGACGTCCCCGGCAGCGGTCCTGTCCGTCCTGGCGGACCCCACACGCCTGGCCATCCTCTCCCACCTGCGCGGAGGCGAGCACCGGGTCAGCGAGCTCACCGAGCACCTCGGCCTGGCCCAGTCGACCGTCTCCCAGCACCTGGCGATCCTCCGCGGCGCCGGGCTCATCTCCACCCACATCCACGGCCGCGCCCGCGTAAGCACCCTGGAGCACCCCGACGAGCTCACCGCCGTCCTGGTCGCCGCCCGGACGCTGGCCCGCTCGGCGGCGGAGTCCGCCGACGGCGACGAGGAGCCGGCATGAGCGCCGCCGGCCCCGGCGCGCAGTCCTCCGATCGCGGTAACGACCGCGATGGCCCCGGGCATAGCGATCACGGGGGACGCGATCGCACGACGGGCGCCTCTCGGGGGCGTCTCGCGGTCGCCCTCGCCCTGACAGCCGCGGTGCTCGTCGCCGAAGCGGTCACCGGCCTGCTCACCGGCTCTCTGGCCCTCCTCGCGGATGCGGGCCACATGCTCACCGACACGGCCGGCCTCATCATCGCCCTGACGGCCGCTCACCTGGCGGCGCGCCCGCCCACGGACCATTCGACCTGGGGCCTGCGCCGCGCCGAGGTCATCGGCGCCGCCGGCCAGGCCGGCATGCTCGCCGTCGTCGGGATCGTCGTCGGCGTACGCGCGGTCATCGACCTGACGGCCCCCGGCGAGATCGAGGCCGAGGGCATGCTCGTCATGGGTGTGATCGGCCTGATCTCCAACGTCGCCTCCATCCTCGTCCTGGCCGGCGGGCGCGGGGAGAGCCTCAACACCCGGGCGGCCTTCCTGGAGGTGGTGGGCGACGCCCTCGGCTCGCTGGGGGTCATCGTGGCCGCCGGCGTCGTCGCATTCACGGGATGGTCACGCGCGGACGCGGTTGCCTCGCTGCTCATCGTCATCCTCATCGTCCCGCGGGCGCTGAGCCTGCTGCGCTCAGCAGGACGCGTCCTCATGGGCTTCACCCCCGAGGCCCTCGATCTGGCCGAGGTGCGCCGCCACGTCCTGGGCATCGAGCACGTCGAGGACGTCCACGACCTGCACGCTTGGACCGTCTCCTCCGGGCTGCCGGTCCTGACCGCGCATGTGGTCGTGCGCGATCAGTGCCTGCTCGACGGGCACACCGCCCGCATCCTCGATCGGCTCCAGGCGTGCGTGGCCGAGCACTTCCCCGTGCCCGTGCGCCACTCGACCTTCCAGCTCGAGCCCGCCTCCCACCGCGCGCACGAGCGCATCTGCTGACCCGGTGCGCCCCGCAGAATCGACCGCGGCCCTCAGCCCGTGCGATAGCGCCTGCGCGTGGGGGCGGGGACGTGAACGTTCTCGGTGCGCCCCTGACCCTCGAGATGCTCGCGCGCGAAGGCCAGGGCGCTGGCCAGGGCCTCACGGCGCTCGACGGCCGTCATGGAGCCGGTCTTGACCTCGACGACGACCTGGCCGCCGCGCCCTTCGAAACCGGTGCCGCCCAGGTGGGTCAGCACACCCGCGCAGTCCTGATCGCCCTGGCCGGGCAGCAGGTGATCGTCGCGGAACCCGGGCACGCCGTCGGTCAGGTGGAGGTGACGCAGGGTCGGGCCCAGGGCGCGCGCCATGGCCAGGGCATCCGAGCCGGAGGTCGCCGCGTGAGAGATGTCGAGGGTGACCGAGCGGTACCCCTGCCCGACCGGGTCCCAGGTGGGCGTGTAGGCCTGGAAGTCCCGGGTGGAGTGGGCATCGCGGGGCCGCCAGGTGAACATGTTCTCCACGCACAGGTGCATGCCGGTGGTCATCTCGCGCAGGGCCACCCCGGCCACGAAGCCGCGCGCGTAGCGGGTCTGCCAGAAGAAGGGCGGATGGAGGACGACGCTGGGCGCGCCCAGGGCGAGGGCGAGCTCGATGGAGCGGTCGACCTTGCTCCACGGGTCGGCGCCGAAGACTCCCCGGGTGAGCAGGAGGGTGGGAGCGTGCACCGCCAGAACCGGCTGGTCGTAGCGCTCGGCCAGCCCGGCCAGCGTCCGCGGGTCCCGGCTGGCGCGCTCGGACCACACCATGACCTCGACGCCGTCGTAGCCGAGCTCGGCGGCCAGTGCGAAGGCGGTCTCGACGCCGGTGGGCATGAAGCAGGCGCTCGACAGCCCGACGGGCACGCTCATGCTCCGCCGCCCCCGGAGCCGTCCCGCGAGCCCGCTCCCGGGCCGCCGGGGGGCCGCAGATAGGGGTCGACCTCCTCGCGCCCGCCCGACGTCTCGGCCGGCTCGCCGGCGCCGTCGTCCGGCGAGCCACCATCGCCCGGGGAGTCGGAGTCGTCGGAGGGGGGCGTGACCTCGGACACGCGGACGCCGTAACGGGGGCGCTCGTCGGGGCGTGAGCCGAACGCCGTCGGCGCTCCGGCGCGCGTGCGCTCCCGGGCCGAGCGACGCTCGTGCGCACGACGGGCCGCCGCACCGCCCCGCGAGAGGTTGCCGGGCACATCGGCGAGCGCCCGCGCCGCCTCGACGGCCCGCGACGAGGCGATGATCGAGTAGCGCGAGGCGACGACCTGGCTGACCGAGGTGAAGTCCCTCCGACCGCGGGTGAGCGCGTAGGCGCCCATCTGGAACACGATCCCCCACACGACGCCCAGAAGCACGGCCGTCGTCAGACCCGTCGTGCCGGTCGAGCTGGGCCCGATCAGAGCCATCATGGCGCCGAAGAACAGGCCGATCCACAGCCCCGACCCGGCGCCCGAGGCCATCGCGCGCCCCCAGCTCATGCGTCCGGTGATGCGCTCGACCTGCCGCAGGTCCGTACCGACGATGGCGAGGTACTGCACCGGGAAGCCGTCGTCGGACAGCGAATCGACGGCGTGCTGGGCCTCGGCGTAGCTGGCGAAGGAGGCCACCTCATCGCCTCGGGGCATGAGACCGCCCCGGGCTGAGAGCGCGGGTCGCGCGGAGAACTGGGTCATGATCCCATCGTCCCACGGCGCGGCCCCGCCCAGGGACCCGTTACCGGCTCATCATGCCCATGGCGCATAAGGTGTGCTCGTGGAGAACACCAGGACGCGCACAACCCCGAGGGTCTTCATCGCCCGGCTCGTGGGCACGACCATCTTCGATCCCCTCGGGGACGCGGTCGGCAAGGTCCACGACGTCGTCGTCCTCATCCAGCTGCGCGGGGAACCACGAGCGGTGGGCCTGGTCGTCGAGGTGCCCGGGCGGCGACGCGTGTTCCTTCCGCTATCACGGGTGACCGCCATCGAGCCGGGGGCGGTCATCACGACGGGGGTGGTCAACATCCGCCGCTTCGAGCAGCGTCACGTCGAAACCCTCGTCGTTGGCGAACTGCTCGACCGGGTGGTCACCATGCGCGACGGCACCGGGCGCGTGACGATCCGCGACGTCGCCATCGAGCGGGACCGCGGCATGGACTGGAAGGTGACTCGGCTGTTCGTCCAGCGCGGCGCCTCGGGTCCGCTGGGCCTGCGCCGCGGCGAGAGCCTGACGGTGCGCCCCCAGGAGGTCGCCGGTCTGGCGGGCAGCGCCGACCAGCAGGGAGCGACGGCCCTGCTGGCCACTATGGAGGACCTCAAGCCCGCCGATCTGGCGGACGTGCTCTCCGACCTGCCCCTGCCCCGTCAGATCGAGGTCGCCGCCGAGCTGTCCGACGAGCGTCTGGCCGACGCCGCCGAGGAACTGCCCGCGGACGACGCCGTCGCCCTGCTGTCGGGGCTGGACGCCGCCCGCGCCGCCGACGTCCTGGACGCCATGCAGCCCGATGACGCCGCCGACCTGGTCTCCGAACTGCCTCTGCCCAAGGCCACCGAGCTGCTCGGACTCATGCAGCCCGAGGAGGCCGAGGACGTGCGCCGCCTCATGCGCTACGACGACTACACCGCCGGCGGCCTGATGACGACCGAGCCGATCATCCTGCCGCCCGAGGCCAACGTGGCGACCTTCCTCGCCCAGGCCCGCAAGGCCGAGGTCCCGCCCGCCCTGGCGGCGATCGCCTTCGTGTGCCGCCCCCCGCTGGAATCGCCGACGGGACGCTTCGTGGGGATGGTCCACTTCCAGCGGGCTCTGCGCGAGCGGCCCCAGCGCCTGCTCGGCTCGATCCTGGACAAGGACCTCGACCAGGTCCACGCCGACGACTCGATCGGAACGGTCACGCGCCTGCTGGCCACCTACAACCTGACGGCCCTGCCCGTCTTGGACGAGGCCGGACGGCTGCTGGGCGCCGTGTCCGTCGACGACGTCCTGGACCACCTCATGCCCGACGACTGGCGCGAGGCCGACGACGCCGTCACAGACGAGATGATCGAGAGGAGCGCCAATGCCTGACCAGCTCGACCAGCCGCTGTCCACCGGCGGGGTCCGCCGCCTCCGTCTGGGATCGCGCACCTCGCGATCCGACGGCTTCGGCCGCTTCGCCGAGGCCACGGCCCGATTCATGGGATCGCCCAGGTTCGTCCTGTACATGACGGTGTTCGTCGGCGCGTGGATCGTGGCCAACCTCCTGCTGGCCAGGATGCAGAGCGCCTGGGACCCCTACCCCTTCATCCTGCTCAACCTGGCCTTCTCCACCCAGGCCTCCTACTCGGCCCCCCTCATCATGCTGGCCCAGAACCGGCAGGACGACCGCGACCGCGTCACCGCCGAGCAGGACCGCCAGCGCGCCCAGCGCAACCTGGAGGACACCGAGTTCCTCACCCGGGAGATCGCCTCCCTGCGTCTGGCCCTCAACGACGTGGCCACCCGCGACTTCGTGCGCAGCGAGCTGCGGGACGCGCTCGAGGAGATCCTCGCCGAGGAGCGCCGAACCCGCCACGAGATCCACGACGAGTTCTGCGAGGAGGAGGCCGCCCCCGACGGCCCGCCGCGAGCCGGGGAGGGAGAGCCCCGATGACGATCGGGCGCGGCGCCGGACGCCTGGTCCTGGACATCTCGGAGGCCGACGACCCCGCCGAGGTCGGGGAGGAGGCGCTGGACCTGGGAGGGCGCGCCCGCGACGGACTGCCCGTCCCCGCGGGGTTCTGCGTCACGACCTGCGCCTACCGACTGTCGCTGATCGGGATCAGCCTGCCCACCGGGCGCGCGGCGCGAGGGGCCTCCCGCGCCGCGCTACTGCACGAGGCGCTCCTGACCGCGCCCGTACCGCCGGACGTGCGCCACGCGATCACCCGCGCCTGGGCCGAGCTGGGGCGCCCGGCAGTCGCCGTGCGCGCGTCGGCCGCCACCGGGGATTCATCGCCCGCCCGCGCGGCCGGCCGACGGAGCGCCGCTCTCCTGGCCGTCGGGGAGAAGGGGCTTCTGGACGCCATCAGGCGCTGCTGGGCCTCCCTGTGGGACGGGCGGACGGCGACCCCCGCCCAGGACGGGGCCGGTCGAGCACGATCCGAGCGGGGGCCCGACGAGCCGGCTGCCGGCGTCGTCGTCCAGACCCTGGTGGACGCCGACGTCGCCGGGGCGCTCTTCACCCGCGACCCCCTCTCGGGCGGGGACGACATCGTCGTGACCGCCTCCTACGGACTGAGCGAATCCGTGGCCCCCGGCGCCGTCACCCCTGACGTCTTCCAGCTGAGCCGGGACGGACGGGTGCTCGAGCGCACCATCGGAGCCAAGCGGATCCGGGTGGACCTCGGGGCGGACGGCGCGGTGACCTCCCCCGTGCCGCCGGACGATCGCGTCCGCCCCTGCCTGGACCCGCCCGCCCTGCGGGCGCTGGCCGGGCTCGGTCGGAGGGCCGAACGACACGACGGCACGCCCCAGGACATCGAGTGGGCCCTGGCCGGCGACCGGCTCCACCTGCTGCGCGCAGGCCCGATCACGGCCGTCGCGCACCAGCCGCAGCGGGCCGGCCCCGAACCGGCCTCCGGCTCCGCTGAGTCCACCGGGTCAGCGCCGCCCGCGGGCCCGCTGGCGGCGTTGGCCCGCCTCGTGCGCCACGATCTGCTGACGCGCATGCCCTCCCCCGTTCCGCTCAACCTCGTCATGATGCGGCGGTTGGCCGGTGCCGCGCTCGGGCTGCTCGACGAGGCGGGCCTGGGCCGCGGACGCGCCGAGGACCTGCTGACCGGCGATGACGACGGCATCCTGGCCTTCGCTCCGCCGCCGCTGCGAGCGGGCCCCGGCACCCCGCTCGCCCTGGCCCGCCTGACCCGGAGGGTGCTGACGGTGCTGACCCGGGACTGCGAGGCCCGGGCGCGGGATGAGACCCGTATCCGAGCGCGCACCGACCGTCTGCGCACTCGCGCCGAGCGCCTCGCGGAGGCGACTGACGCCGAGGCCCTGGCCGTCGTCGACGACGCCGTCGAGCTGGCCGGCCGGATCCTGGAGCTGCGCTATCGCCATTGCCTGCTTCCCATGATCCTGACCATGATCCCCAGGTACGCGCGGGCGGGCGCCCTCATCCGGTTCGCCGCCCGTCCGCACGGCCCGCCGCGCCCGGCACGGCGGGCCGCCGGCGAACCGCACGTCCTCCGCCGGGAGCGGGAGGGGGCCCTCCGCCTCCTCGACGGGCCCGGGCGGGCGGCCCGTCGGGCGGTGGACGAGATCGCCTCCCGGTTGGCGGCCGCCGGGACCCTGACCGCCGCCGAGGACG
>ERZ772928.1434-NODE-1434-length-10378-cov-6.630049_pt1 | contig 10378 bp, 8 predicted proteins | sample MGYA00511686_ERZ772928 | MGnify/ENA primary metagenome ERZ772928 (study PRJEB29015, sample SAMEA2738063) | human oral metagenome | biome: human oral; feature: human-associated habitat; material: saliva | place: China | collected 2219 ... | reverse complement strand
ACTTCATGGTGATCGCGGCACCCATGTTGCCGTCGACCCATTCCATGGTGCCGCCTTCCTCAACCATTGCACGCTGGGTGACCAGGTTGAGAACGTTGGTCGACCAGTTCTGAATGGTCGTGTAGCGCACTCGAGCGTCCTTCTTCACGAAGATCTCGATGACACCAGAGTGGAGGGAGTTCTCGTCGTAAATGGGGGCGGTGCAGCCCTCAACGTAGTGGACGTAAGAACCCTCGTCGGCGATGATGAGCGTGCGCTCAAACTGTCCCATCGCCGAGGTGTTGATGCGGAAATACGCCTGCAGCGGGATCGTCACGTGAACGCCCTTGGGGACGTAGACGAAGGAACCACCGGACCAGGCGGCAGTGTTCAGCGCGGAGAACTTGTTGTCACCCGCAGGTACGCACTTACCGAAGTACTCCTCAAAAATCTCCGGGTACTCGCGCAGGCCGGTGTCGGTGTCGGTGAAGATGACACCCTGACGCTCAAGATCTTCCTGGATCTGCTGGTAGACGACCTCAGACTCGTACTGAGCGGCGACGCCGGAGACCAGTCGCGACTTCTCGGCCTCGGGGATACCGAGGCGGTCGTAGGTGTCACGGATTTCCTCGGGCAGGTCTTCCCAGTCGTTGACCTGGCGATCCGTGGGACGCACGTAGTACTTGAACGAATCGAAATCCACGTGGGACAGGTCGGGGCCCCACGCCGGCATCGGCTTACGTTCGAACAGCTCCAGCGCCTTCAGGCGGCGCTCCCGCATCCACTGCGGCTCGTCCTTCACCTCAGAGATGAAGCGAACGATTTCTTCGTTAATTCCGGTGGGGACATCCTTCGAGTAGTCGTCGGAGTCGTGCCAACCGTATTCGTAACCGCCGATCGACTCGATGATCTCATCATCGGTCATTCGACGGTCATCAGCGCCCGAGGCGGGTGCCTGCGTCATAGTTGTGTCAACCTCTCGTTCTTAACCAAGTGCTACTTGCGTCGCACGTTCCGCGCTCCGGGGCGGATCACGGGCATACCCACGGGAATGTGGGTCGTGCACACGTGTCCTCCGCCGGCGAGCGTGGAAAGTCGTTGGACGTGGACATCCAGCAGCTTGCCAAAGGCAAGCGTCTCGGCGTCGCACAGCTGCGGGAAATCTCCCGCGACATTTTGAATCGGGCAGTGGCCCTGGCACAGCTGCACGGCGAGCGTTCCACCGCCGATATCGCGCACAGTGGCCGCGTAGCCATCCTGTGTCAGCGCATCGGCGAGCGCCTGGGCACGCACCCGCGGGTCTGAGCCCGCATCGCGCACGATCGGGGCGTAGCGCCGCTCGATCTCGCGCGAGCGCGCTGCAGCGAAAGACTCGACGGCTTCGTCCCCGCCGAGCTGCCCAAGGTACCCGAGGGCCTTGGACGCCAGGTCGGAATAACCATCGGCAAGGTGAACGTGTGCCCGTTCGGTAGCGACGTAGTGACGCGCGGGCCTGCCACGGCCACGCTTCGACGGAGCACTGGGTTCGTGCTCGGCGATCTCCTTGGAGTCCAACAGGAGCGTGATATGGCGCCGCACAGCGGCCGTCGTCAGCCCCAGGACCTTCGCAATCGACGAGGCCGTGACCGGCCCCTTTTCGACGATGAGATCGAGCACCTGCTGTCGAGTAGTGGCGTCTGATTCTTCTGCCACGTGTCCTCCGCTCCGACGCTCCATTTCTGCGCCTCTGTGTGCTTTTCTCTGGGAACGAGTGTACGCCAATTTAGATAAATAGGCGTTGCGAAAAGCCGCCCGGAGTGTTGGACGGCCCACAAGTCTCGGGACTAAGGGCCTACGGAGTAATCAGGAGCGAAGCCACGGGGCGTCCGCGGGCCGCAAACCGGCCCAATCGCGTCCGCGGGCCGCATGCGTAGCGAGCACACCGATGACGGCCGACGGGTTATGCAGTCGGCCATCCAGCACCATGGTCAGTGCATCGTCCAGGCGCACCCATGCATACTCCATCGTCGCTTCCTCGTCCTCGCGGTCGAACGCCTCGTCGGCGTCCCGAAGCTCGCGCGCTAGGAAGACTCGCAGCGGCTCGGTCGAGCCGCCGGGAGAGGTGAAGTAGTCGACGAGGACATCCCAGCGTTTCGCAACCAGGTCCGCTTCTTCAGCAAGCTCGCGCTCCGCTGCGACGCGGGGGTCCTCACCGGGGATGTCGAGGAGACCCGCAGGAATCTCCCACAGCGAGGCCCGTACGGGGTGACGGTATTGCCGTTCCAGAAGAATCTCCTCTTCCCCACTCTCACCGCGCAGCACGACCACTGCAACGGCACCCGGGTGGCGCGTGTATTCACGAACAACGGGATCGCTTCCTTCGACGACAATGACGTGGTCCTTGACCATGTCGACGATGCGGCCACTCCACACAGTCTCGCTCTCGGTCACGGTATGGGGGGTGTGCTGGTCTTCGATGGCCACGGCGTCTTGGGGGGACAGGAAACGCATGATCACGCTTTCATTCGGGTTCGTCAGTACGCCATTGAGTATAGGCCCGCGTCATGCGTGGCGAGGAATACGACGAGGCCCCGGCGATCAACATGAACCACCGGGGCCTCGGTAAAGAGCGTCGTGCACTACTTGACGGGAGGAATCACCGACTGTGCACCGGTGCCCACACCGAAAGCGCGGGCGCCCGTCGCGGGCGTCGACAGCGCAAGCGCGGTATCGACAGCGGCAAGAGTCGTGCCGACCGAGTCAACCGTCGTGACGGTGACGCCGCTAGCGCGCACATGAGAAATCGTCGCGTCACGGGTGGAAGCATCGCCGACGAGAACGCCGTTAGTCGAACCGAGGGCCTGACCGAGGCCGACCCAGGCATCCGGGCTCTGAGTCACCGCAGCAGGCGTCGCATTGGAGACGGCCGAGGCCTGCGCGCGGGGTCCAACCGCAACGATCGCCGTGGCGCCTCCATTCGCATCCTCGTCAACCGTCATGATCGGCGTGGATTCGTCGGTGAGAATCTGACGCAGCAGATCGGTCTCGGCGCCGGTGGTGGTGAGCACCTGGACGATCGAATAGCCAACGACACCATCTGCACTAGCGGTCTTGGCCGCCCCCGAAGCGAGATGCGACGCCAGGGTCGTCGACAGTGTCGTGCGGTACTGGCTCATCGAGGTGGACTGCCAGTTGTCAGTGAGCGTCACGCGCCCGACGACGCTCGCGCCAGCATCGGTCAGCGTCGAACGAATCGCGGTCACGTCATCGTCAGATGCGCCGGGAAGCACGACGAGAGCAACCTTGGCGGTGCTGAGCGAACCGGTGAGCGTCGAAGAAGCGAGAGCCTTGAGGCCGGCAGCCTCCGCATCGGCGTGTGCGGCCAGCAGCGGGTCCGGTGCCGAGGCAGTTGCCGACGAGCTGACGCCGGCCTGGATACGGCTCTGCAGCGGCCCTGCCCCCAGAACGACGCCAACGGCCAGGGCAATGAAGATCCCGATGATCGAGACAACGTGGTAGCGGAAGTTAATCATTGGGCTCCTCCTGCGGAGTGCATCAGCGAGACGAAGAATGAAGTGACGGGGTGCAGCAGGTCGTTGCCCCACGGAGTCGACCAGAGGGCGACGCCCATCAGGGCCACCGCGACCACGGCCAGTAGGACAAGCGTCCAACCGCGCGGACGCGGGCGGAAGGTTGCCGCAACCGCCTGCGCACCGATAAGGCGCGAGCCGACCGCAAGACGCGAGAAGAATGCGGGCGCGACCAGGGCTCGGCCGGCGTCTACCAGTTCCGCCTCCCCGTAGGACACGCCAGCAGTGACGACAGCGGGCGCGGTCGAATGTGCGGCGACAACGAGAGCCGCGTCGAGAGAGGTGCCAGCCATGGCGATGCGATCGTAAACAATGCCCATACGGTCGAGCCGATCTGCGCCTGGTGCGAGACCGTCTCCTCCAACGCGGACGATAAACGAGCGAGCCTTGCGAATCGCCTTCTCACTCATCAGGTCGGCGTCACCGACGACGAGGTCGAGCGACAGCCGGGCCTTCAGAGCCACGTCGGCTCCGCCGTCGACGGCGATCACGAACGGGCTGACTTCGGAGCGCCAACGCGCAAGAGCCCGCAACTCAGCCTTCGCGTCGGCAGTGCCCGTCACGAGGAGGATCGGCCGCTTACTGAGGTCACGGAGCTGGGGAACGTCGGCTCCACGCAGCACCGTCGCACCATCTTTCGCCAGGTAGTCCTCGATCGAAGCGTCAACGCCGGCGAAAAGCGCGGACGAGTCGGCGACGTCGACGTCCAAGTCGTCGGAGGACACAACGGATCCGGTCGCGATGACGGAGCCGTCCGCGAGGACCTTCGAGCCTGCCACCGTGACTTCTTGACCTTCGCGCAGGGACATGATGTCCTGGCCCAGGTCATCGACGAGGACGATGCCGGCCTCGAGGATGAGGCGCGGCCCCAGGGCGGCTGTGCGTCCAGTCAGAGACGGCTGCGCGTTCAGCACGGCAACGGGACCGGCCGCAACAAGCGCCGCGGCGCTCTCGCGGTCCAGATCCGCAACGTTAATGACGGCGATCTCGCCGCGTTCTAGGCGCGTCGCCAGATGCTTGGGACGGTCGTCAATGCGAATCCGCCCGGAGCGCGCGCTCGATTCCTTTGAAAGTGTCTCACTCATCCCTGCGATTGTGACACGGCAGAGGCCAAGACTTGCGAAGCGTGGCGGCGCGCCGCGGCTGAGTGCGGATCCCCACCCATCATGCGAGTCAGTTCGGCCTCGCGCTCATCCCCGCTGACTTCGCGCACTTTCGTGGTCCCGTCGTTCTTCTCGATGACGAGGTGCTGGTCGCCGAAAGCCGCAACTTGCGCCAGGTGTGTCACGACAATGACCTGCCGCGATCGAGCCAGCTTCTTCAGACGCGCACCAACCTCCGTTGCCGTCTGCCCGCCAATGCCGGCATCAATCTCGTCAAAAATGAACGTCGAAGACGCCTCGGTGCGCCCCAGCATGAGTTCCAATGCGAGCATGACACGAGACAACTCGCCGCCGGAGGCGCCCTGTCCGAGCGGCCGGGCGGGAGCATGAGGATGCGGCTGCAGCCGGAATACGACGGTCTCGCATCCATTGGAGGTCGGTTTCGTCGGCTCACAATCGATATGGAGCGTCGCATCTGGCATCGACAACGCGTGAAGTTCCTCGTTGACTCCCGCGGCCAACTCCTGGGCGAGCTGGGTGCGGGAGTCAGTCACGCGGCGCCCGCACTCGAGGACGCGTTCCTGGGCTGACGCCAGTTCGCGTTCGACCTTCTCGGGATCGGATCCAGGTGAAGAGAGCTCTTCGACGCGAGAGCGGGCCTCATCAGCCCACACGAGGAGACCCTCGATGTCCGCGGCACGTCCGCGCAGAACGTCTTTGATAGCCGCGCGTCGCGCATGAATCTGCGCAAGTCTCTCCGGATCCGCGTCGAGGCGTGACAGGTACGCTGAGACGTCATCGGCAAGTGCTTCCAGCTCGAGCACCTGATTACGCGCGCGTCCCACAAACTCGGCCACGGCCTCGTCGAATCGGGCTGCATCATCGAGCTGCGCGTAGGCGTGGCGGGTTGCCTCGACCGCCCCGGTAAAGTCACCCCGATCGTCGCCCTTGAGATACCCCAGAGACACGCCGACCAGCGCACGCAGATCCTCAACGTTCGTCAGGCGCGCAGCCTCGCGAACGAGGTCTTCCTCCTCGCCGATCACCGGATCGAGTTCTTCGATCTGCTGGATAGCGGCGCTCAGATCCTCCAGCTCCTCGGCACGCTCGCTCGCATCGCCACGCAGCGAATCAAGGCGATGCTTGATGTCAACGGCATGGCGGAAAGCCGCTCGGTACTCCTCGAGCAACGTCGCGTGCGGATCGCCACCAAACTGATCGAGGGCACGACGCTGGGCAGCCTCCCCCGTCAGACGGATCTGATCGGCCTGCCCGTGGATCGTCACCATGGATCCGACGATGTCCGTCAATACCGATGCAGGCACGGGACGGGATCCGAGGTGTGCGCGCGACCGGCCGGCGGCACGCACCGAACGACCAACAATCAGCTCTCCACCCTCGACGAGGCCGCCGCTCTCCTCAACGCGTTCTGCAACCGCATCGTCCACCGAGAAAATGCCATCGACAGACAGACGATCAGCGCCCGAGCGCACAAGCGCCGCATCCGCGCGCGCACCGAGGAGCAGCTGCAGGCTCGAGAGCACCATCGTCTTACCGGCACCCGTTTCGCCAGTCACAACGGTGAGTCCCGCTCCAAAATCGACGTGAGCGGACTCGATGACACCGAGATGCGAAATATCGAGCGACTCGATCACCGAGGACCATCCCTCCACCCGCGCACGGGAAGATTGAACTTACGGACAAGACGTGCGGAAAACGGCGTATCGTCAATGCGCACGAGCTGAACGGGTGCGGAACCGACGCGCGCACGGACCACTCCCCCGGCTGGAACAGTCATGCGCCGAAGGCCATCACACCACATCTCCGGCGGCGTCCACATGTCGTCAAGGACGACGATCTCGACGCACGCGGAAGGACCGACGACGAGCGGACGCGTGAAAAGGCCGTGAGCGGCCAGAGGGGCGACGACAATCGCCTCGGTATCAGGCCACACGACCGGCCCACCCGCAGAGAAGGAGTAGGCGGTCGACCCGGTCGGAGTGGACAGGATCATGCCGTCAGCGCCGTAGGTCGACACTTCCTGCCCGTCGACAACGAGAGCGAAGTGGACGGGATGTGCGACGTCGGTGTGCATAACGACAGCTTCATTCAGCGCCCAGTCATCGGCCTTAGACCCGTCGGAGCGTTCCATCGTGACATCCAGCGTCATGCGACGCTCTACGGTGAAGTCGCCTTCCCGGATCGTACGGGCGAGGTCGCCAGTGCCTCTGTCACCGAGCTCCGTCAAGAAACCCATGTGACCGGCGTTAATGCCGAGCAGCGGAACGCCAAGCGCACGGGCACTCGATGCGGCCACGAGGAACGTTCCGTCGCCGCCGATCGACAGCACCATGTCAATATTGCCACCCGAAGGGTCGTCGACGACGTCGATCCCCTGCTGCTGAAGAGCCTGTGCGAGGCTCACCGCACTCGTGATCGCGTTGGGACGATGGCGATGACGAACCATCAAAACACGAGTCATTGGGCACCTCCAGCGGGTCCGGCCTCGACCGCACGACGGATGTAGTCGGTGAGCTGCGTCGGATCGATGGGATCCGGGTAGTCGCGCCGCATGTGCACGAAATACTCGACGTTTCCGGACGGGCCAGGCAGTGGTGAAGCAGCGATCGCGGCGATATCCAAGCCGAGGTCGATGGCACACCGCGCGACGGTTTCCACGGTTTCGACATGGTGCTCGGGATTACGAACGACGCCTCCGTGGCCGAGGCGCTCCTTACCAATTTCAAACTGAGGCTTGACCATCAGGAGAAAATCGGCGTGGGGTGCGGCCGCAGCGACGAGTGCAGGAAGAACCAACGTCAGCGAAATGAAAGACATATCGCCGACCACGAGCTCCGGAGCGGGAGCAACTGAAGCTGGATCGAGGGTGCGCACGTTCGTCCGATCGTGCACCTCCACGCGCGGATCGCTCTGCAGCTTCCACGCGAGCTGACCGTACCCGACGTCGACCGCGACTACGGACGCTGCGCCCCGCCGCAGCAGCACATCGGTGAAGCCGCCAGTCGACGCGCCCGCGTCAAGCACCCGACGTCCCTCGATCAACGGCGCCTTATCTCCAAGAGCATCAAGAGCACCGGCAAGCTTGTGAGCACCCCGCGACACGTATTCCGGATCATCCGATTCCTCGACGACGATCGCCTGAGCGGGATCCATCTGGCGCGCGGGCTTGAGCACGATCTGTCCGTCGAGCTTGACGCGCCCGTCCTCGATCATCTGCGCAGCAGCAGCACGGGACTTCGCAAGGCCGCGGCGCACCAGCTCGGAGTCGATTCTGCGTAACTTCATGCGCCACTCCCCTCGTTGCCTAAAGCCGTCGGTTGCGCGCCGGGGCGGACTGTACTGCCCGGCGCGTCGGCAGACAGCGCCCGCCGCAGGTCGGCCTCGATCGCTCGGAGCGTCTCCACTTGAAGGGACGCACCAAGCTGATCGAAACCGACCAGGCGGGCTTCAGTCTGCTCGCGTAATGCCATCAGGCCTGCTCGTCCAGATCTGCCGTGCGCTCCAGGAGCTCTTCAAGCTCCTCCTCACCGGGAAGGAACGCGGGGGTCGAAGCACCCGGTTCGGGCAGCTTGTCGGCATCCGCGGCGACATCGTAGAAGTCATCGTCCTCCACGGACGGCACGTCGGTCGGCTCGGGCGCCGTGACGATGCCGGCGGGATCCTCGTTATCGACGACCGTGATGTCGGGGCAGGTGACCGGCGAGCCGGCGCCATCTGCGTATTCCCAAGCGGCAGCAGCAAGCGCACGGTAGGAGTCAATGCTGATCGTGACGGGCTCGGTGAGTTCGACGTCGTCGAGCGTGAGCACGCCGGAGCGGGTGGCCTTGGCAACCTGGGACACACCGCAGGTCCAGGTACCATCGCGGTGATGCTTGGGTGCCGGGTGTGCCTCCAGCAGACCACGCATATCGATCGCCAGATAGCTGGGACGCTGTCCGCGCGGGGCACGAATGACGTCGCGAGCCTGGTGCACACCCGTCAGGACATGCAGAGCGGGCACGCCTGCGGCGACAGCGCCCATGATGTCGGTCTCCAGGCGGTCACCGACAGCGATCGGGTTCTGCGCGCCGACGAGCTCGCTGGCACGGCGATAGATACCCGGCTCAGGCTTGCCGCCAGCGATCGGGCGCTTGCGCGTCGCGTGCTGGATGGCGCGGACCAGCGAACCGTTACCCAGGGCCTGGCCACGCTCGATCGGCAGGGTTGCATCGAGGTTCGAGGCGTAGAACGCGGCACCGCGCTCAATAGCGAAAGCACCTTCGGACAGGAGGGCCCAGTCGACCTTCTTATCGAGGCCCTGAACGACCGCGACGGGCTCGTCGTCGGCACTGTCCACGAGGACAAAGCCGCGCTCCTCGAGAGCAAGACGAAGGCCGGCACCGCCGATGACGAAAACCTTCGAGCCCTCCTCGAGTTCCTCAGCCATGATCGCTGCAATGTCCATCGCGGAGGTCATGACCATGTCAGGCGTCGCGGCAAAGTCCATGGAGTTGAGCTTGTCGGTCACCTGCTGGGGGGTGCGCATCGCGTTATTGGTGACAAAAGCCGAGGCCATGCCGGCCTCGCGTGCCTCGATCACCGACGCAGCGGCATGCTCAATCGTCTCGTCGCCGGACCACGCCGTGCCGTCGAGGTCGAGCAGCGCGCAGTCGTATTCTTCAGCCAGAGCGGCACCGGAGCCGCGCAGCGGGGAACGCTTACCATCCACATCCGCATCCGCGTACAGCGCGATGTCAACGATCTCCGCGTCCTCGACCTCGGCGGGCATCGACGCGACAACCTCTGCCGCTTCGTCTTCACGGCCAAGGTCGAGCAGGCGCTGAGCCTTGACCTCCATCAGGCGGCGACGCAGTTCGTCATCAACCGCATCCGGCAGGGCTGCGAGTGCATCATCGACGATCACGAGGCCGACCTCGGCCTGGCCCAGATCCGCGCGGGCGCCAGAAGAGACGAGCACGAGTTCGACCTGCTCTGCGAGCTCAAGGGTCGAGGGATCGGTGGCATCAATGATTTCAACGGCCTTTTCCGGATGGCCAAGACCGCGCTCGGCGTCAGCTTCCACAGCTCGCAGCGAAGAATCACCACGCATACGGCGAACAGCGCGCACCTCGCGCAGCGCCTCCTCGTAGCGGCCCGACGCGTAGGCGGTGAGCGCAGCTGCCTCGCGGACCACATCGACGCGGCCTGCGCGCGCAACAGCGGCCTGCGCATGCTGATAGGCGGCCTCGGGATCGAGATCGATCAGCTGGCCAGCCATCACCAGGTGACGGGCGACGATGTCACGATTGGGGCCAGAGAGCGTCGTCAGAGCGCGCAGAGCATCGCGGTCGAGCTCATCCGCGCTGACGCCAGCGGGAATGGTCGGCTCGTTACCGTTGGGCGAGACGTACTCGTCCGTCGAGGAGTAGCTCTTGTAGCCACCGTCATTGCGAGGCGCACCCCCGCGTCCGCGGTCCTGGAAACCACCGCGACGGTCATCGCGACGCTGGAAGCCACGGTCACCGTCACGACGGTCATCACGACGGAAACCACCGCGCTCACCACGGTCCTCAAACCCACCACGACGGTCGTCACGACGCTGGAAACCACCACGATCGCCATCGCGGCGATCATCACGGAAGCCGCCACGGCGATCATCGCGACGCTGGAAACCACGGTCACCGTCACGACGGTCATCACGACGGAAACCACCGCGCTCACCACGGT
>ERZ772928.1432-NODE-1432-length-10380-cov-18.738305_pt1 | contig 10380 bp, 13 predicted proteins | sample MGYA00511686_ERZ772928 | MGnify/ENA primary metagenome ERZ772928 (study PRJEB29015, sample SAMEA2738063) | human oral metagenome | biome: human oral; feature: human-associated habitat; material: saliva | place: China | collected 2219 ... | reverse complement strand
GTACGGTAAGGCGACGCTGACGTGGTTTGAATTTGATTTTCGAAGAGTATTACATGAGATAGCTGAGTTTTCTTTTTATTTTAGGCTTATTTATGCGTTTCCGTATTGAAGAACGACTGCTTCCACTGCAGCTTTTTCACGGTTAATCAAGTCAACACGCGCTGCAATTTCCTTGATTCCCATACCGATGTTACGGCTAAGAGCAAGGTCAGAAAGTTGTGGCTCAAAGAATTCCTTGTACTCTGCCAAGCGTTGCTGAGTCTTAAATACGTGAGCAGGAAGGATAACAAAGCTATCAAAGCTCATATCTCCTCCAAGAGCTGCCTTAATCCAAGCCCAGTTTTCACGAGCCCAAGACCAAGCTGTTTCCTGAGTTGCTTGATGAGCTAGGAATTGGTAATACCATGCAGACAAGTCTTGTGGTTTAACCACAAATTTGTCCTTCCAAGAAGCAATCAAGGTTTGGATATTGTCCGCATCTTTACTATAGGCAAGAGCAGCTGCCAACTGACGTTTAAAGACAGCATCTGTTGCGTGCGTATAAGTACCAAGATAAAGTGCTAACAAGTCTTTAGTCTCATGATGTTTCATCTCATTGATAAGGACTTGTGAACGAATAGCTGCTGGAAGTCCTGCAAGATTCTCCTTGTGTGTTTCGAAGATTTGGCTAGCGACTTGACTAGCTTCTGCATCATTTGAGCGAATCATCATAGAAACAGCCAACTGACGAACCAATTCATCCTCATCTGATTCTCCGTCTTTAGCTTCAAAACCAAGACGGTCATAGTTGTGACGAGCCAATTTAGCAACCAAGGCTTTGAAGGCTCTTTCAGCTTCTGTTCCTTCATCGATAAAGCGCTCAAGGGCAGAAATGACTTCAGAAACAGCTGAAACGACAAGGTAAGATTCTTCCTTAGCAAGTTTATCAAGAACTGGGAGCAAGTTAGCATAAGAAATGTGCCCTGCCTCAGCAAGCAAACGACGTTCTTGGACGATTTGCAATTTGCTTGTGTTATCAAGCTCAACTAGGTCAGCAAGAATAGCATCTAGCAAGTCTCCTTGATAGTCTGTAATGTAGTGGGCTGTATTTTCTGTGTTGAGACGAAGTGCTGTTTTGTTTTCTGCAAGAAGAGCTGCGTAGCCAGGGATTTCGATACTTTCAGTTTCAAGTGTATCAGGCAAGCCTTTCCAGTTGCTATTGAGTGGCACAACCCAGAGACGGTTCTTGTCTTCGTGCTCACCGATAAAGAATTGTTTTTGTGAAATCTTCAAGACATCATTTTCAACTTTAACAGTGAGAACTGGATAACCAGGTTGTTCCAACCAAGAATCCATGAAGGCTGAAACATCACGGCCAGATGCTTGACCAAGAGCATCCCAAAGGTCACGACCAATTGTATTGCTGTACTGATGTTTTTCAAAGTAGGCGTGCAAACCTTTGGCAAAATCGGCATCACCTAGCCAACGACGAAGCATGTGCATGAGGCGACTTCCTTTGGCATAGACGATAGCTCCGTCAAAGAGCGTATTGATTTCATCTGGATGTTTAACTTCGACGTGAACAGACTGAACACCATCCGTCGCATCACGTTTCAAGGCAGACGGAACACCACCTGTTTGGAAATCTTCAAAGATATTCCAGCTTGGTTCAATAGCATCCACACAGACGTACTCCATCATATTAGCAAAGCTTTCATTGAGCCAAAGGTCATCCCACCATTTCATAGTTACGAGATTACCAAACCATTGGTGAGCCAATTCATGGGCTACAACAAGGGCAACTTGTTGACGGCTGGCAAAGGTTGAGTTCTCATCCACAACCAAGTAAACTTCACGGTAGGTCACAAGACCCCAGTTTTCCATAGCACCAGCTGAGAAGTCAGGAAGGGCGATGTGGAGAGATTGAGGAATTGGGTACTTAACTCCGTAGTAATCTTCGTAAAACTCGATAGAGCGAACGGCGATATCAAGTGAGAAATCAAGGTTAGATAATGGATGAGCTTTGGTTGAGTAGACACCTACAAGAGTACCGTTTTTTGTTTTAGCCGTCACACCTTGCAAATCACCCGCAACAAAGGCTAACAAGTAAGAAGACATGCGAGGTGTTGTCTCAAACTTCCAGATACCAGTTTCCTTGCGGTTTTCAACGTCAATTTCTGGCATGTTAGACAAGGCCAATTCACCTTCTGCTTGGTCAAAACGTAAAGAAAGGTCAAAAGTTGCTTTAGCTTCTGGCTCATCCACACATGGGAAGGCTTCGCGCGCAAAATGGCTCTCAAATTGAGTAGACAAGACTTCCTTCTTGACTCCATCAACTGTGTAATAAGAAGGATAAATCCCTGTCATGTTGTCTGTGATTTTACCAGAAAAGGCGATAACCACTTCAACTTGACCTGCTTCCGCAAGTTCAATATGAAGGGCTTCATTGTCATGGTCAACTGTAAATGGGCGAGCTTCCCCTGCAACTTCTACAGAAGCGATTCCCAAGTCTTTTTGATGAAGGGAAATGCGGTCACTCTGTGCTTGCCCAGTGATGGTCACTTTCCCTGAAAACGTCTTGGTCTCACGACTCAAGTCTAAAAATAAATCATAATGTTCAGGAACAAATTGCTTAATAAAATGTTCAACTGCTTGCATAGTTTTCTCCTATCTAAGTTTAAGAGCTAGAGCTCTTCTTCAAACAAACTTATTATATCATGTTTTGCTTGAGAAAAAAGGATTGGACGGTGATTTCCAAAACTTTCTTCCTTCTAGCAATCTACAGTGGGTAGACCTTGCGAAATTCTTCTAAAACAACCTTGCTTTCAGGTGTAAAAGTCAGTCCTGCTTCTCTCAGCCACTCGGCGAAACAATCCTCATGAACCTGACGCCAATAGGCTAGGGATTTGTCACCTTCCCCTTCCTTAAAGGCATGTTGAGCAGAAACTTGATTGAAGGGCTGGACAGAAACCTTTGTAATTTCGACAATACAGACAGCCTGATTTTGACTATCTAAAATGACATCAAAAGTTCCTTCTTGAGGAAGAGACTCGGCTTCTAGTGCATAGAGGTCGTAGGCTGATGCTGTTGCAGTCTTTTCGCCTCTTAACACCAAATCTGCTAAAAGGTCTGGTTCCACTCCAAAAGCCCAAGCATCGATTTCATCTCCGATAGAAGGATTGATTTGCTTGTATTTATTCCACATTTCTTGCGGTGTCATGGGTGCTCCTTTGTAATTTTTTACTTTCTTCTTTTACACTTTTGAGGTGGTCTGGATCGTCAATTTCTAAATCAAAAATCTCTGGAATAGAACTGTAGTGGATCATGCATTCGATACCCATCTGATTCATTTTTTGTATGAAAGAAGTATTCAGATAGCCTGCTACAGCAAAATCAATCTTGTTCTTCCTTGCTTTATCCTGCATCTGTCTCAACATATCTAACATAATTGGACTTTCCATATCATGCCATTGACTGTTTCTCACAGTCGCAAAAACAAAAGAAGTCAAATCATTCATTCCAACTACAATCTTTGAAATGCCCGTTTCCAGTATCCTATTTAAGTCGAAATACGCTGACGGTAATTCAATCATCGTGCCGACTTTCCCAGTAAAGCCATACTGACGCAATACTGTAATAGCTTGTTTTAATTGGTCGGCATCATTGACAAAAGGAAAAATAAGAGACAGATTGGGATTGGTTTGATAAACTTCTGTAACGACATGTGCTTCAGCCTGAAATTCATCCGGACACGCCAGTAAACGCCTAGTTCCTCTATAACCAAACAAGGGATGATTTTCATCAAAATACTCTTTAGTCCCCTTTAGACAATTAGCTTCTGTATTCGTTAATTCAGAAAAACGATACCAAACTTCTTCATCTGAGTACAGGGAGCAGATATTCTCTAGAAAATCTTTTACAAATTGCTGACAACTTGCTAATATGATGTTTTGATTAAGCTCTCTCAACAAATATTCCCCACGAATCATGCCAACATGATGAAATAGTTGTGGGTAAACTTTTTCATCATGTTTTTCGCCACTAAGGGCAAGTTGGTTTCTCATTATTCACCTTCCAATTCATGTAAGAAGTATTGCCCAGTTCTGGAAACCCTAATAATTCAGACTTAACCTTCAAGACTAGTGGCGATGCATTTTCTTCTGTGATCTCTTGAATATCCATCCAACTACTCCTACTTCAAAGACCAGCCACCATCTATTGTCAAAATTTGTCCTTGCATGGCGCTTGCTTTTCCACTTGCTAAGAAAAGGCTAATCTCTGCTATTTCCTCTGGCTCGATCCAGCGCTTGATTGGTGTTTCACTCGCCACCCAGTCTGCTAAACCACCTGGTTCAAAGTCGGCAGCGGTCATACCCGTCTTGACTGCTCCTGGAGCAATCCCAAAGACCTGAATCCCAGCTTCTGCATAGTCTAGAGCCAACTGCTTTGTAAATCCAGCCAAAGCATGCTTAGAGGAAGTATAAGCGTGACCCCCACCGCCTGCTAGGCTCGAAGCAATGGAGCACATATTGATAATGATTCCTTTTTTATTCTCCAGCATTTGTGTCAAACAGTGCCGAGTCAACTCAACAGGAGTCACATAGTTGATTTCAAAAATCTCTTGAATTTCCTGCGCTGTTTGTTCCAACAGTGGTTTGTAATCATCTAAAACTCCTGCAGTATTACACAAAACATCAACCTGAGGACACCAGTCAAAAATAGGCTCCAAGTCCAAGGTCAAATCTCTCTGTAAAAAGTAGAAATCACCATCTAAAACTGGATTTTCACCTTGGTCAACTCCATAAACTTGATAGCCCTTCTCTAAAAAAAGGCGAGCCTGAGCCAATCCGATACCTGAACTCACTCCTGTAATGAGTACACGTTTAGTCATGCACTTCTACCCAATCCGTCGCTAAAACATCACAAGGAGTTGGGCTCCACATAGAAAAACCTTCTCCTTCGCCTGATACGTTAATCAAAAAATAAGGAGTAACCTCTAGAGCCACACCATTTTGCTCGATAGTGTCAAAAAGTTGGACATAGTTTTCCGCACCTCCCCAACCAGTACGTACATATTTTTTCTTAGCCTTTAACCCAGGCAGTATTTCTTCGAAAGTCATGTTATTCTCCTTTTATTCTACATTCTTCATTTAATTATAACAAAAAACCGTTGTGCAACGGCTTTTTGATTCATTTTAAATCAAAATCAATAAGCATTTTATAATTATAGTCATTTAATTTTAAAAAAGCGTTCCAAACATTCAAAAACATTTGGAACTTCCCTTAATAAATCCGTCACTTTCTTCTTCAAGATAGCCCAAACTTGCTCAATAGGATTCAAATCTGGAGAATAAGGCTGTAGAGGTAAGAAAAAGTGTTTATCTTGAATGCAGTTTTCATCCAAAATGTTCTTGGGATGAAAACTAGCGTTGTCCATGACAATGACATGAGGTGTCTTCAAAGCAGGCAGGAGTCGCATTTTGAACCACTCCACAAAGAAATCGATCGTCATACTTTCCTTGTAAATCATGGGAGCTATAAACTCTCCGTCTACTTGTCCTGCAACAATTGAAGTCCGCTAATCTTTTCATAGACTTTCTCCACTCCAGGAGCCCGTACATAAGGACGATAGAGATAGAGGTAGCGGTCGATTCCCATTTCGTCAATATATACGACTGGTAAATCTTTTAGGTTATCCAAAATATCAAGAAATTCAGCGACTTTCTCAGAATCTTGTTCCTTAAAGCTAGTCATCTTTTTTTAAAGTGACATGAATCTGCTTTAAAGCTCCCCATACTGAAGGAACAGCACAATCAAAATGTGCCACAATTTCCCGTAAAAAAGCGTCTGGATGAGCCTCTACAAAGGCTTTCAATCCCTCCAAAGGAATCTTCCGCTTTTTGACTACTCGCTTTTTCCGCTCTAAGTTTCCTTGTTCACGTCTTTCTTTTCCCATGTGAAGAGAGTTCTGACGCCAACATCAAAAACTTTAGCTGCCTCGACATGGCTATGTCCTTCTTTGATGTAATCTAATGCTCCTTGTTTAAAGTCTGTACTATATGCCATAGCTTTATTATAAGCTGCTTATTTTAAACTAAGCAACTATATCTTGGCTTAAACTAACTATTTTACACATTTTCTTACTTCGTCCTCACAAAAATATATCAAATGTCAAAAGCGTTTAGAAAAACTCTATTTTATGAGAAAATGCAACAAAACGCATAATATTAGGTTTTTTGAGCACCTAATATTATGCGTTTTCTGTTCTTAAAACCTTTTTCTCAGTCTCTTATTGTTACAAGTTCATCTTCAAGATCCTTGATTTGGGGTAAATCTAAAATCAAATTTTATCCGACTGACCCTTCCATTTCATAGCTAATCAAGCGGTTCAGCTCAACAGCATACTCCATTGGAAGTTCTTTTGTGAAGGGTTCTACAAATCCCATAACAATCATCTCAGTTGCCTCAGATTCTGACAATCCACGGCTCATGAGATAATAGAGTTGTTCTTCAGAAATCTTAGATACCTTAGCTTCGTGTTCCAAAGCTACTTGCGAGTTGTGAATTTCATTAAATGGAATAGTATCCGATGCTGACAAGTCATCCATGATAATGGTGTCACATTCGATGTGAGAAACAGATTTCTTAGAGTTCTTGTTAAAGGTTACTTGTCCGCGGTAGTCAACCTTACCCCCACCTTTAGCGATGGATTTAGACACGATAGACGAGCTTGTATGTGGAGCATTGTGGATCATCTTAGCACCAGTATCTTGGTGTTGCCCTGCATTAGCAAAGGCAATAGAAAGCATGGTACCACGCGCCCCTTCTCCATCTAGGTAAACAGATGGGTATTTCATGGTTGTTTTGGCACCCAAGTTTCCATCAATCCACTCAACAGTGGCATCCTTTTGAGCTTTGGCACGTTTTGTTACCAAGTTATAGACGTTATCAGACCAGTTTTGAATGGTTGTATAACGCATATAAGCTCCATCCAAGGCAAAGATTTCTACAATGGCCGCATGCAAGCTGTTACTTGAATAAGTTGGCGCTGTACATCCTTCTACATAATGGACACTTGCTCCTTCATCAACGATAATCAAGGTACGTTCAAACTGACCAGTATTTTCGTTGTTGATACGGAAGTAAGTTTGAAGTGGAATATCTACCTTGACCCCTTTTGGTACGTAGATAAAGGTTCCACCTGACCATACTGCTGAGTTGAGGGCAGCCAACTTGTTATCTGTCGGCGGTACCAACTTAGCAAAGTATTGTTTAAACAAGTCTGGGTATTCCTTGAGGGCAGAATCCGTATCTGTAAAGATAATTCCCAATTTCTGGAACTCTTCCTTCATGTTGTGGTAAACCACTTCTGACTCGTACTGGGCAGAGGCACCTGCTAAATAAGCACGCTCAGCTTCCGGAATCCCGATACGTTCAAAGGTTTCTTTAATTTTTTCAGGAACCTCATCCCAAGAACGGGCTGGTTTATCAGATGGTTTTTGGTAGTAGATCAGGTCATCAAAATCAATCTCTGACAAGTCTGCTCCCCAAGTTTGCATAGGCATTTTTTTGAAGGTTTCATAAGACTTCAAACGGAATTCTAACATCCACTCAGGTTCTCCCTTAGCAGCTGATAGTTCACGAATGACATCTTCATTCAATCCTTTTCCTGTCGATAGGACAGGCTCTACATCATCATGGAAACCAAATTTATATTCACCAAGGTCAATTGGTTTTGGTTCTACTCTTTCTTCAGCCATAATATCCTTTCTTTCATTCTTCATTTCTACTGATTCATAAGACAAAAGAAACTTGCCTTACTTGTTTTCTTGATTTTCAATTGTTTTCTTGAGGGCGTTCCAAGCTAAGGTTGCACACTTGATTCGTTGAGGGAATTTGGCAACACCTGACAAGAAAGCAGCATCACCTAGTTGGTCTTGTCGGTCATCTTTTTGACCTTGAACCATTTCAGAAAAAATAGTCGCCAGTTCTAAGATTTCTTGCTTGGTCTTACCCAAAACAGCATCTGTCATCATGCTCGCAGAGGCAGTCGAGATGGTACAACCTGAATTTAGAAAAGCGATATCCTCCAAACGGTCATCTACATCAAACTTGACAGAGAGATTGATAACATCTCCACAGGTCGGATTGTTGAGACTGATTTGCTCAGCATCATCCAACTTCCCTTGATGATGTGGATTTTTCGAATGGTCCGCTACCACTGCCATATAGAGGCTATCTAGTTTAGAAAGTGCCATTGAAAAACTCCTTTGTCTTTTGTAAGGCATCGACTAGCTTGTCACAATCTGCCTTGGTATTATAGATATAAAAACTTGCACGAGCTGTTGCTGGAACTTCCAAATACTGGATCAAGGGTTGAGCGCAATGGTGACCTGCTCGAACAGCTACTCCTTCATAATCCAAAGCAGTCGCAAGGTCGTGCGGATGAAGATCACCTAGGTTAAAGGCAATGACACCTGAACGTTGAGCCAAGTCCTGCGAACCATAAATGGTCAATCCTTCAATCGCCTGCAGTTTTGGATAGACGTATGCAATCAATTCTTGTTCATGGGCTTCAATGGCATCCATACCAATCTTTTCCAGATAATCTACTGCCGCAGCAAGTCCAATTGCACCTGCCATGTTAGGAGTTCCTGCCTCGAATTTCCAAGGTAACTCCTTCCAACTAGCAGATTGTTCATAAACAAAATCAATCATCTCACCACCAAATTCAACTGGTGACATTTGCTCCAGATACTTTTCTTTGCCATAAAGAACACCGATACCAGTCGGACCAGCCATCTTGTGACCTGAAAAGGCAAAGAAGTCCACATCCAAGTCCTGAACATCAATCTTCATATGAGGTGTAGATTGAGCACCATCCACCACCATGATGGCTCCCACTTGGTGGGCCAATTGAGTGATTTCTTTGATGGGATTGACCACACCAAGAACATTTGAGGTGTGAGCTAGCGAAACAAACTTTACCTTGTCAGACAATTTAGCTCGCAAATCCTCCATATCCAAGGCACCGTCCTTAAGATAGACATAGACAAGCTCAGCCCCAGTCTTACGACAGGCTTCCTGCCAAGGAATGATATTGGAATGGTGTTCCATGACGGAAATCAAAACCTGATCTCCCTCAGTCAGGATTTCCTCAGCAAAGCGAGCTACCCAGTTCAGACTGGTTGTCGTTCCTCTAGTAAAGAGAACTTCCTTTGTGGAGCTTGCATTAATAAACTTACCAATGGTTTCACGAGCTGCCTCATAAGAAGCTGTCGCCCGCTCCGCCAAGGTATGAACCCCACGGTGAACATTGGCATTGTCCTGCTCATAATAGCGGTTAATCGTTTCCAGAACTGCTAGTGGTTTTTGTGTCGTCGCGGCATTGTCCAGGTAGACCAGAGGCTCATCATTGACAATCTGGTCCAAAATTGGAAAATCCTTGCGAATCGCTTCTACATCTAACATAGGCTACCCCTTAGCGTTTTGACAATTTTTCTTCGATAGTTGCAATCATTTCATCACGAACTTCCTTGACTGGAATCTCAACGATAACAGATCCAAGGAAACCACGAACAACCAAGCGTTCTGCAGTTGCCTTATCCAAGCCACGGCTCATGAGGTAGTACATATCTTCTGGATCTACCTGACCGATAGAAGCCGCGTGTCCTGCAGTTACGTCATTTTCATCAATCAAAAGAATTGGATTAGCATCTGAACGAGCCTGGTCTGAAAGCATGAGAACACGACTTTCTTGTTGCGCATCTGCTCCCTTGGCACCCTTGATAATGTGACCAATACCATTGAAGGTTAAGGTTGCTTTTTCAAGAATAACCCCATGTTGTAGGATATTTCCGATTGAGTTGCAACCATAGTTAGTTACACGAGTATCAATCCCTTGCACCTGACGGCCACTTGAAAGAGCTACGACTTTAAGGTCAGCATGGCTACCATTTCCAATCAAGTCGCTATCAAAGTCAGCAACGACGTTCCCTTCGTTCATGACACCGATTGCCCAGTCAATGCTTGCATCGTTGCCTAATTTACCTCGACGGCTAATGTAGGCAGTAACATTTTCACCTAGACGGTCAATGGCGGCAAACTTCACTTGAGCACCAGAACGTGCAATTACTTCAACAGTAATGTTTGCAGTTGCTTTGGCACTTCCTTCACCGCGTGACTCTAAACGCTCCAGATAACTAATCTTAGAATTTTTACCAGCGATAATCATAATATGCTTGTTAAACGGCACATCACTATCGCTGTCTTGATAGAAAATTCCTTCGATTGGTTCTTTAATCTCAACATTATCAGGAATGTAGAGAACAGCACCACTGTTGAAATAAGCTGTATGGTAGGCTGCCAACTTGTCATCGTCATACTTAACAGATGACATGA
>ERZ772928.1425-NODE-1425-length-10397-cov-7.053375_pt1 | contig 10397 bp, 18 predicted proteins | sample MGYA00511686_ERZ772928 | MGnify/ENA primary metagenome ERZ772928 (study PRJEB29015, sample SAMEA2738063) | human oral metagenome | biome: human oral; feature: human-associated habitat; material: saliva | place: China | collected 2219 ... | reverse complement strand
TCAATCTGCTCACTCTTACGTTCGATTGAACGGAGGGCGGTTAGGTAAATCTCCGCGTTGCGGTAGAGAATCTGGAAGATGAAGCGTGAACGCATGAAGGTATAGAAATTGCGAAGCCTACGATTGATAAAGATATCAAGAAGTGGTAGAGGCTCCAAACAGGTGGTGATGATAGCCTCTTCTGTGATGATAATCCCCAAGGGAATAGTCACGTAGTAGGTCTGGTTATTTCTTTCCTCTGTGATTGGGACGTCTACGATGATCAAGGTGTATTCATCTTCGATGGTGATACGAGACATCTCTTCCGCATCGAGCGGTGCACGGAGGTCAGCGATATCAATATCAAAGGCCGAGGCGATTTCCATCGATTCGCTTTGAGTAGGATTGACGAGATTGATCCAAGTGCCCGGCTGGAGCGTATCAATCTCTTTAAATTCAGTTGTAGTTGAGAGAAAGACTTGCTTCATATCTCTTATCCTTTCCTAATCTAATCCGTGTTACAGTGATTTTTGACACCGTACTATTATACTACAAAATCGGCTTTTTTCAAATAAAATCTTACAAAAATACCGTTGTTATTGGCTTTTCGTTTTGTCTTGAAATGTTGCTTTTTTAATTTGCTCCCCTTTTTGCTCCCCTTATAGTGCTTTTAGTGCAGTTTCGTAGAATGAGACTGCTTTTTTTGCGTTCTCTTTTGAGAGGTGGCTATAAATATCCATAGTCATGGACAGAGTGGAATGACCTAAACGGTGCTGAAGCTCCTTGTAAGGAATACCAGAGTTAAGTAGTAAACTTGCATGAGTATGACGGAAACCGTGAAAACCAATATTAGGGACACCAGCACGCTTAAAATGTGTTAGTAATCTTCTTTTAAGTTTTGAACTGCTAGGATACTCATGAATAAAATCGGAGAATACCACGCTTTCACGTTGCCCTATCTTCCATGCCTCCTTAGTTTGGCGTAGCTTGTATTGTTTTAGCATATCAATAGTAGCTAAATCTATATCTATATCCCGATAACTAGCCTTAGATTTTGGGCTATTAATTTCTAATTCCCGATTTAGTGTTTTGGTAATATGCACAACGGCATTATCTAAGTCTATATCAGACCAGGAAAGGGATAAAGCTTCATTGATACGACAACCAGTAGCAAGTAGGAACTTATAGAGCGTTGCCTCATAGTAATAACGATATCTGTTGCTATCTAAATTATCGAGATAAACAAGAAACTTTTTTAATTCTGGATTATCAAAGTGTTTTACTTTTTGTCGCTTTGCTTTCTGAGTGTTACGAGGTAAAACAACATCACGCGCAGGATTGGACGGTATCGCTTGCATAGTTACACCATACTGTAAGATACGTTTGTTTAAAGCGTGTATCTTGTCATAGTGTAGAAAAGCCCCTTTTTCCCCTCTGTTAGCCTTGTCAGCAAGTTTGTTGATAATTGACTGGATAAGTGGAGTAGTGAGCTTATCGAGCTTGTAGGCCCCAAAATTAGGCAATATATGATTATCGATTAGCTTTCTAACATTACCCTGAGTGTTTGGCTTAACCGTATTCTTATAACTTTCTAACCAGAGATTAGCTAATTCCTGATAGCTTGTTATGGTACTTGCTTTTTGTCTAGTAGCCCCTGCTTTCTGAAAAGCAATTTTTTCTTGAGTAGCTTTCTGCTTAACTTCCTTTTGTGTCCGACCTGTTACTTTGGTTTTAACCTTTTTTCCTGTTACCTGGTCAACTCCCAAGTAAACACTAGCACGGTAGACTTTACTACCGTCTTTTTTTATAACTTCAGTTATTTTCATGATCTATACCTTTCTAAAAAACATCAGCAGGCAAGCTATTATTAAAAAGGTTTTAGAGTATGGTTTAAATCATGCTAGGGCTTCACAGATTGCCCTGTATTCGATTGTTTTGTGTAAGCTTATAAATTTATATAAGCAAAGACTTAAACATTGTTACGAGCTTAATTATTTATTTTTCAAATTATCTAAGTTGAATAATTTAACAGTTAGATCATGAATAACTTCTTTTTGGTCATCTCCTAAAGCTAAAAACTTATATAATGTTTCCATTTCTTTATAATTAAAACTAAGTAAACCTAAGAATTCCATTAAACTACTAGATAAGGCTTCCCCATATGTTGTTTTTATTTTCTCTAATGGTAATTCTCCAAATTGTGAAACTACACTGCTAACCTTCCAAGCTTTATCAACTGGGTATTTTTCATGAGTTTTTTTCACTAGTTCTTGAGTATCTATAAAATCACTATATCCTAATAGATACCCAACGCTTACCCCAAAGTAGTCAGCAAGTTGCTGGGCTTTTTCTGGTTTAATTTGGCTTTCTCCATTTTCCCAGCGTGATAGAGTCTTTTCTGATATGCTCATTTCTTTTGCTATTTCCTTTTGAGATAGCTTTTTTTCTTTACGTAACTCTTTCAATCTATTCATTTACATCACACCTTTCAAACGTATTATATCATTCTTTTTCTCAAAACGGACAAAAAAAGTCCAATAAAATAAAAAATATCCTTGACAAAGACAAAAAATGTCTGTATAATCAAATTAAATCAGACAAAAAATGTCTGAAAAAAATCTCTCTGGAGATAGCTTTTAAAGATAATAGAAGGAGGTAAGAAATTTGAAAAATAATATGCGTGTTATTTTAGCAAAGAAACGTTTGAAGGTGGCAGATGTTGCAAGAGAAACAGGGCTATCAAAAAGCACTTTAACAGCATTGTACTATGAACGTTCAAAGAATCCGACTTTTGAAACACTGCAGAAAGTAGCTGACTTTTTAGAAGTTACGATTGATGATCTGTTAAAGGTTGGATAATTAGAAAGGAGGCAAACATGAAACCAAACCGATATCCGTATAGCGGAAAAAAAGGCCATACCTTAATAAAGGCAGACCATGAATTAGTTGAAAAAGTTTTAAGACCTAGGAGTATTCTTATAGATTCTCAAAGTCTGACAACAAAATTACAAGTGACGCTTAAAAATAGTACTAAAAACCTAGCTCAGGATCTGGATTCTTATTACTTAATTCAACAATTGCTATCTGATCTGGAGCGATATATACAGTATCACCATCAATTAGAACGTAAAGATCATCTGATGTTTTAGCGCTCACTACATCGTAACAATAATTATGATTTTTAATTCTGATTGAAACAATTTTTTTATCAGAAAGTAATTGATTTATCAATTCTTTCATGACATTAACTCCTTTCTATTGAATTTTTGACTAAAACAGTGAGAGGTCCTAGTCAAAATTTATTATATCAAATTAAGGAGGAATCACATCGGTCTCAAGACCGATATAGAAAGAAGCGCGTGAGAGCAACAAAAAAAGGCTTACCGAGACCAATCAGCAAAGCCTTCCACACTAACACTAAAACAAATTTAACAACGCAGGCAAGCTATTATTAAAAAGGTTTTAGTTACTTAATTATATCATACTTGACTAAGAACAAAAAGGGGTAACACCATGACTAAGAATATTAACGACATGACAAACAAAGAATTTAACAACTTAATGAGTGAGATTGAGGAAAGAGCGCCAAAGCTATTTCTAATTATCCAAGACTTTGTAAACAAGAAATTTTCGTCTGAAGAAGTTGATAACTTACTTTCAATGAATAGTGAAGATCAGTTACATTTTATCAACTCTTACCAGGCTAGAGCATAGGTTGGAGGTAGTGGCATGAATGAACTTGATATAACCAATACGCAGGTAATCATTCTACTTTTGGTTATCGGTTTATTATTCCTTTGTTTAAAGCGAATAGAGAACCATAAACGCGACTTATTGGAACAGGCAATAGAAACACCTAACAAGGCTTTAAATCCTTGCTATGGGCGTTATATTCAGCTTGCAGGGGTCAATGTATGGGGAGGTAATTGAATGAGTCTAACACGGAATGACAAACGAGTATTAAGACTGATCAAGGTCGGGTCTGAGAACTCCATAACAGGGGCAGAAATCAGCCTGATCACTAAGCTAGCAGAAAGAACCGTGCAAGATATTATAAGCCGTCTAATCACGCGCTACGGTGTTCCAATCGTTGGGGTTCGGCATGGAGCTTTCAGGGGATATTTTATCCCTGCTAACAAAGAGGAGTTACTGGACGGAGCAAAGGCATTCTATAACCAAGTACAAGAGGAGCAGAAGCGCCTGACAGTCCTGTTAAATGCCGATTTAGAGAGCTATAAGCTACTACTGAAAGGGGCGGAAGAATATGTTTAGTCTAAGTAAAGAAAGTGAATACGAGCTAGCTCATGGCGTATTAAACCTGGTAGAAAAATACCTGGAGGCGCGTGATTTACTTAAGCCACGCTTGACTGGTTTAATGTCAGCCCAGGAAGCTATGGACGAATTAGACATAAAATACAAGACCTTGCAAAAGTGGGAAAGTGCAGGGTTAAGACGATATCAACCACCACTAGAAGATACCAGGAAAGTATACTATAAAATTACCGACTTGCTGAAGTTTTTGGGGGTAGAAAATGGCTAGTTTTGAAAGATTCCCAGGGCAAAAGAAAACTCTTCGGACTACAAACGGCTATACTTGGAAAAGTAGACAGTTAACGATTGAGCAACGCAAAGAGTTACAACAATTAAAGAAAATGAAAAAGAAACGATTGAAAAACCAGAAAGGATAACTAATGACAGAAATTAAAAAACTGGGACAAGTTCCTACTGAGACGATAGGGCCATCTGCTAGCATTTTGACAGGTTTGTTAAGACGTGGGCAAGTATTGGGAATATCAGCACCAAGAAAATCATTAAAGACTAGCGTGGTTATTTCGCTAGCTCTATCTTTAGCCCAGGGGAGTGATTGGCTAGAGTGGAAGACCAAAAGAGCTTTCAACGTCTTATATATCAATACGAATCATAAAGAAAATGATTGTTTTTGTAAGTTCATGCAAATCGCCCGACTTCTAGAAGTTGGGGGAAATGACCTTGATAATATTTCTGTCTTAACCCTCCCAAAATCAACGACTTTAGAAGATTTAGTTAAGGTTGTAAAAGATAAAGTGACTACTGATACTTTTCAAGTGGTTATTATTGATAGTATTGATAATTTAAAGTTACCGCAGTTTGGGGGATCTCTGGGCGATTATTTACAACAGATTAACCAACACGTAGGGGGTGGCCTGATTTATACCCAAAGCCACAGAGATAAACCTAAAGGAATTGCAGAAAGTTTAGACTTTGCGCAGTGGTCAGAATCTCTAGCTTATTGTGATAGCTTGTTAGAATTTTTCAAGATGGAATTAGATCCTGAATTGTTACGACTGGAGAGGTTGGAAGCCGTCTGGGATTTAGCTAAGAATGTAATGACAACGCACAATAAAAGATATTTTCAACTAAATGTAACAAATGATTATATCAGCTTAAAAAACAAGCGAGCAACAAGTGAGGATTTAAGAAACCATATCGAAGTAGCACTAGAGCATTTACCCGAGGAGAAAACTCAAGAAATTCTACAACTTTTCGATAGTAAAGATTTACCATTGAAAACGCGAACTTATTGGAGGCTTGAGGCGATTACCTCGGAGGCTGATTACGATGGAGAGAATAACTTTCTTTTCTACTACCCCCGATTGGTAAATGATAAGGAAAAAATATTGGCTTACCACGAACCAGGGATCCCACTTTCCAAAGGACTAAAAGAAAAAATGTGGGCTTATGAAGAGACAAAAGAAAAAGCTACAAATAAATTAAAATCTATGATAGCAGACTTTGAACAGGCAAATAATAGATTGCCCAATAAGTCAGAACTTTCTCGTTTTGCCAAAATCAGCAGACCCACTTTAGATAAATTGATTGATGAATCTGATAATAATATAGTGGTCGTCGATGGACTGTTACAAGAAAATCCTGCTTATTAACAATTTTAAATATGTAAAGGGTTGTAAACTTTACAAATGTAAAAGTTGTAAAAAGTTGTAAAAAAAGTGTAAAAATTTTACATGATTTTACACCTTTACAAACGTAAAATTTACAACTCTTTACAACCCATTGTAAAAGATGTAAAATATCTATTTTTTTACATTTGTAAAATATAAGATGTATTTAAAAAACATTGTTGTTATTGGTTTTTCGGGAGTTGTAAAGACTTGTAAAGGTTTGTAAATTTTACAGATGTAAAAAGAGGGACATGACTAGAATAGCCTAGCGTCAATTCTAGTTTGTCCAATTTTCGTGAAATGTGGAAGTAAGGAACAGGAACAGGGGCGATTGAGCTACGCCCCCTGTAACCCTGTCCTTTAACACTTCCACGTTGCGCGTATGTATATTGTAAAAAAATGGAGTAGGTCACTAGTGGTAAAGAAGAGATTAAAAAAACGAGTTATCCAGGATAAGCACTTTTTAGCATTCAAGACAATGCCCTACATGGAAAATATTGGAGAAGTTATTAAGTGGGCTGGTGATAATGAACCGATGAGGTATATTTTTGATAGAGTAAGAAAGTATTTAGTTTTTGATAAAGCTACTTGTAAGTGGCAAGGTAAGAATTATGGGAAGGAGTCCAGGGAGTTGCTTTCTAAAACTCCACGTTTAAGGTACATCACAAAAATGATATACGAGAAGATGGAAGAAAGTGAATTGGATCTTCTTCCACCGCAAGATGGAGGTTTTGCTTCTTATATTTCGGACTGGGAAACTTTTAAAAATAGTGAGCTTGTTCAGACCTTGAAGCATGAAAATCAACTACTAAAATATTTTGTAATTTTAGCTATACAACAGGGATATATTATCCTCAATAACCGTAAAAAATTTGTTGGTGTTGATTATTGAAAAATAGAAAACGGACTATTTAGAAGATGATTTAGATAATTTGTAGCATAGTGCAATTTACAAAATAAATAAATACTACATATTAGACGATTAAAACTTTGAAATAAGTCAGCTATATCAAGACTTTTGACGGATTCGAGCGTTCCAAAAAAAGGTGCGCGTGATTGAAGTAAAAAGGTTATTGATCTAGAGAAAAAGAAACAGAAAATGCTTAGGTCTTGGTAAGGTTTTACTTAGGTTTTGACAAGGTTTTACATTAAAAATAGCAAGTTACAGGACTCTATTCTAGAGATAAAATACTAAGATTTCCTAAGTTATAGATACTTTTAGAACAAAAATAAAATAGAGGTGTCCCACCTCCTACCACAGAATGAACTGTTTCAAGGGGAGATGGAAAACCTCTATTTACTCTAAATTATAACTCACAATGCACTTTTTTCAAGAAAGGATAACAGAGTAGCGAACTAGCTACTTACTTGGAATGACAGTAAAGTCTCTGCTATTTTCAATAAGGGTGAGGTTAGGATTAGGTATGGAGTTTTTCCGAGGGTTAGAAAAGGTGAGATTGTGGCAAAAAGCCAAGGCTTACCACCTCAGCTAATAATTATCACACAGGCTATTATAAAGGAGTACCAGCGTGAACGTTGAACAAATTGAGAAAAAGCTGAAGAATTGTAAAAAGTTAGATATGCTCATTAAAAAATTGCAATTAAAACTAGTCATTTTAGATCAGGGACTATTGGTAGGATCTAATCAAATTGGCACAAGGGTAACAACTAGTAAAATAAACACTATTGAAAATAAGATACTTAAAACCATACAACTAAAAGACGAGATAATAGAGCAACTCACCACCCTGGTCAAAGAACGTCTAGAAGTCATGGACTTGATAGATCATCTTAGTGACTATGAAGAGTGGCTAACCATAACTAAACTTTATGTCCTTAGTGAAGATGTATCGATTGTTTGCAAAGATTTAAGATTATCAAAAACTCAGCTATATAAAGTCAGAAAGAAAGCCATTGAACGCTTGGGAGCTGAGGTAAACAATTCTTACGACAGGTTAGGATTTGAATGAGTCTGTACTGTAGTGAGTGTTGTGGTTAAAACATTGCAAAAGACAGAGGAAAAAGTTATAATCAGGGTACGTATAAGTTGAATTTTCAGGTATTTAGTGGTTCAATAAGTGAGGCAAGCAAAAGAGGTGTTGAAATGGAAGTAATGGCTGTTCCAAGTAAAGAGTTGTTGATTTTTCATAATGAAATCGAAAAGTGGGTTGACCGAGTTTATCCAGATCAAGATAAGCCTCTTGTATCTTTTAAACAAGGAACTCCACAATCTATTTTAGATTTATTTGATAGTATTAAATCTAAAATAGGTTTTGATTACCAAGAACATAAGTATTAAAATAATAATTATGGATAAATTAAACACGAAAAATAAGATAATTGATGTTTATAAAATAGCGCATCGTCTTGTTTCTATTACTGTTGAGAATCCTGATTTTTCAGATTTGAAAATCAATCATTTTGTGAGAATTGGGGAAAACGAGTATAGGGTACATAGTGTTCCTATGATTTGTTCAACTCCACCTAAATCTATCTTTAATTTAGATACTTTTACAATTGACTACACAGAGGATGACTTGATGAATAATGTGGCGGTATTTACGCATAGGGAAGTATCTAAAGATGATTAAAATTTCAATTAGTTTGTTGCTAGATGCAATTGAAGATAACATTGACGACGAAGCGCTTCAGTCTATCGATTTTGAGAGCCAAATTAGAAGAATTACGAAAGAATTTCAGGGAGAAAATGGTGAGTTCTTAGTAAAAGAAGAAGCGCTTGAAACACTACCTTTAGACAGAGAGACAAAAGATAAAATCATCGACCAAATAAAACAAAATAGTCAAAATGTTTTTGAAGATGATTTTGACACATTGCTACAATTGTATTATTAAGCACCTAGAGAAATCTAAGTGCTTTTTTCTTTTCTTTTACGAATAATAAAGTAAGAGGAAGAAAATGAACATTTTAAATATTGAACTTATGAGTATTGAAGAAAGTAAACTAGGTTTTGAACATTGGGTAAAGGTGGCTTATAGTGTGCCGATACTAAAGAATGAATACAGGGTAAAGTTATTGCTCCTATTAGATTTTAAGGTAGGAGATAAAGAGTTACTAGATTACCTGGTATCAACTTGGAAGTATCGGGATCTAGTGCTTCATTCAGTAGATATGCATAAATTGGAAAATATATTTTAAAAAAACTATGTTTCAACTTAATTTTAAAGCGAAATAAATTGACATAGGTATAGTAAGCTGTTATAATTTTTTTAGAAAGGAGTAGAAAAGAGATGAAAAAATATAGTATTTTTGATATTTCTGATTGGTTTTTATCTAAAGAAGCAATGACTCCTAAAAAATTACAAAAACTTTCTTATTATTTTGTAGCTTGGGGTTATGCATTATATAATGCTTCTCTTATATCTGATACAGTTTTCCAAGCGTGGGTCCATGGCCCTGTCTCTCCGGAATTATATAACAAATATAGAGAGTATGGCTGGAATGATATTGAACAAAAAGAAGATAATTCAAAACTATTTGATAGCAAAACGTTGGAATTGCTAGAGTCTGTATGGTTTACATATGGTGATAAGTCAGCTAATGAATTAGAAGCATTAACTCACAGTGAAGATCCGTGGAAAAATGCTCGAGAAGGTCTAAAAGAAATGGAACCTAGTGATAAACCAATTGATACTGAAGATATGAAAGAATATTATCTTTCAATTTATATTGGAGATTAATTCTTGAAGAAACTAACCGAAAATAATAAAGTTCACTCCAGTAAGGGTGCTTCGCTAACGGCTTTACAAAATATTCCTTTTAAAATCTCAATTAGTCGGCAATTAGACAATAATTTCGCCTTTAAAGACTTGAAGCCTGCAGATCTGAAAGCTTTACACAACTTCATCAGTCAAACTATTGGAGAGAAATTAACGATAACTGAGGTAGATAAACTGTTTTTGAGAACAAAAGGTGGAGTAACACAAAACATCAATAATGAAGATGTTATACATTACGGGAAAGATCGTACTAAATTTAGAGTGTTTGGATATTACAATAGTGAAAACTATTTTAATATAACCCGTATAGACCCCAAACATGAAACAAATAAAAAGTAATGAAGAAAATTGCTAAGCATAGACAATATATACGGTTGTTAGCTTTTAGTAAACATCTGTCTTAATTTCATAATAAAAAAACAAGCACGTTTTACCGTGCTAGTTTCTTGCCTGCTGAACTCGTTAATGATACGCCCTTTTTAAGGGCTTTTTTGCTCCCCTTTTTGCGTACTTAGGGGGAACAAGTAGTAAAAAGTAGTATTAGTGTTTTTTGCTAAAAAGCGCGTGATATAAGGGTTAGGGAGTTCTAAGAAAACGTAAAATAATGTGTTCTTAATTATACTACAAATTCGGCGTTTTTGGTAATAGAATTTCACTTTTTTTGGTATAATGGAAAGCAACAATGAACTAGAAAGAAGTAATATGCAAGATAAGATTGTCATCCATGGGGCACGCGCCCAT
>ERZ772928.1424-NODE-1424-length-10399-cov-2.809358_pt1 | contig 10399 bp, 6 predicted proteins | sample MGYA00511686_ERZ772928 | MGnify/ENA primary metagenome ERZ772928 (study PRJEB29015, sample SAMEA2738063) | human oral metagenome | biome: human oral; feature: human-associated habitat; material: saliva | place: China | collected 2219 ... | reverse complement strand
ATTGAAATCATCAGAAACCCTAACTTTCCTATTTCCGCTTAGATCGAACTGACGTACGCTTTAGGGGGGCCGGGTGAGTGGGGGCGGAATCTTTTTGCCGATTTGTTGGCCTGTTCTCTTTATCTTTGCGCTACAGGCGAGTAATAATCATACAAAGAATCATATAAAAATGGGTAAAGTCCTCATTATCGGGGCCGGCGGTGTAGGTACCGTTGTGGCCAAGAAGGTGGCTATGAACACCGATGTATTCACGGAGATCATGTTAGCCAGCCGCACGAGAAGCAAGTGCGACAAGATTGCGTCCGAAATCAAAAACGTCCGGATCCAAACCGCTCAGGTCGATGCCGACAATGTGGAAGAATTGGTGGCTCTGTTCGAGAGTTTCAAACCGGAATTGGTGATCAACGTAGCACTTCCCTATCAGGATCTGACGATCATGGATGCCTGCCTGCGCTGTGGGGTGAACTATCTCGATACGGCCAACTACGAGCCTCTCGACGAAGCCAAGTATGAATACAGTTGGCAGTGGGCTTATCAGGATCGTTTTCGCAAGGCCGGCCTGACTGCTATCCTGGGTTGCGGCTTCGATCCGGGTGTGACGAGTGTATATACGGCTTATGCGGCCAAGCATCATTTCGATGAGATTCATTATCTCGATATTGTGGACTGCAATGGTGGCGACCACCACAAGGCGTTTGCCACGAACTTCAATCCCGAAATCAACATCCGTGAGATCACTCAGAAGGGTAAGTACTGGGAGAACGGCCGTTGGATAGAGACCGAACCGCAGGAAATACACAAGACGCTGACCTATCCGAGTATCGGTGAGCGCGAGTCCTATCTCCTCTATCATGAGGAACTGGAATCACTCGTGAAGAATTTCCCGACGATCAAGCGCGCCCGTTTTTGGATGACGTTCGGACAGGAATATCTGACTCATCTTCGCGTGATGCAGAATATCGGTATGACGCGCATCGACCCGATCATGTACAATGGCGTGGAGATCGTCCCCATCCAATTCCTCAAAGCCGTGCTGCCCAACCCGGGAGACCTCGGCGAGAACTATACGGGCGAGACGAGTATCGGCTGCCGCATCCGCGGTATCCGCGATGGCAAGGAGCATACCTATTATATCTGGAACAACTGCAGCCACGAGGTTGCCTACAAAGAGACGGGAACGCAGGGTGTAAGCTATACGACGGGTGTCCCTGCCACGGTAGGAGCCATGATGTTCATGAAGGGTATCTGGCGCAAGCCCGGTGTCTTCAATGTGGAGGAGTTCGATCCCGATCCGTTCCTCGAAGAGGTAGCCAAGCAGGGTCTTCCTTGGCACGAGAAGCACGACATCGACTTGGAGCTCTAACCCTCCGTAAAGAAGAAGAAAGGTATAGAGCTATGGTACTTTTGATCGTGGATCCGCAGGTGGATTTCGTAAGCGGTTCGTTGGCTGTCGAAGGTGCACCGAAAGCCATGAAGGCTTTGGCTGAATATATGGCTGCACATCGGAAGGAGATAAAGTCTATCGTCGTGACGATGGATCAGCATCCGGCCGATCATTGCAGCTTCGTGGCACAGGGCGGACAGTGGCCGCCGCATTGTGTCCGCTATACGGTGGGAGCCGCTATCGAACCATGCATTGCGGAGGCTCTGGCTGCTTGTTCGGCCGAGGGTATCCCTGTCGAAATGATAGAGAAGGCTACTACGCAGGAGCGCGATGCTTACAGTGCCTTCGAGACGGAAGTACCCGATTCGTTGCGCTCGGCCGAACGTATAGTCGTGGCCGGAATAGCGGGCGATTACTGCGTGCGTCAGAGCGTGCTCGATCTGGAGCGTCATGGTCTCGGCGAGCGCATCGAACTTCTCAAGGAGGGAATTGCCTATATAGCGGAAGAGGAAAACCGGCCGTAAAACGCTTCCTTGCTCTTTCTCCCTCGCGGAGGAAGCCTTTCCTTTCAGAGGATATACTGTCCAATAATTAGACGCCGATGTCTAATTATTGGACAGCTCCTTTTTAGGGGTAATGGTGTAAAGCGTTTGTTTACAGTGCTGTATGGAGTTTGGCACGGCATTTGAAACTATTCTTGTATAGAAAACATCATATCGGAATAATATGCGTTTCCAACATTATCTCATCTGTACGGCTGCCGTAGCGGCTTTGGCTGCGAATCCCCTTACGGGCCAATCGAATATGACCCTCGAAGAGTGCATAGACTATGCACGCCGGCACAGTTCGGCCGTGGCGCTGTCCGCTGCGGAACTGGAGCAGTCCAAGGCCGATTACCTTCAGGCCGTCGGCAATTTTCTGCCCCGTGTATCGGCCGGAACCGGTGCTTCGTGGAATTTCGGACGCGGATTGGATGCCGAGACGAATACCTACACCGACATCAACAGCTTCAACAATTCGTACAGCATACATGCCACGATGACCCTTTTCGACGGTTTGCAGAGTGTCTATCGACTGCGGATGGCGCATGCACGCCGGGAGGCTTCGCGCCTCTCCGTTCGCGAGCAGCAGGAGCTGGCAGCTCTCGGCACCACGGAGGCCTACTACGACCTCGTCTATGCGCGCCAAATGCAAGAGCTGGCCATGCAGAAGTACGAGGAGAGCAGCCGCCTCCACCGGCAGACGGCTCGAATGGAAGAGCTGGGGATGAAGAGTCGTCCCGATGTCCTCGAGATGCAGTCGCGAATGGCCGGTGACCGTTTGGCCCTGACTCAAGCGGACAATCAGTGCATCATCGCTCTGATCCGGCTCAAAGAAAAAATGAACTTCCCCATCGATGACGAACTCGTCGTAGACGATATGCCGGCTGACAGTCTCTCCGCCGACATGGCCGAATCGGACAGCTCGGCCGGCGTCTTCGCCCGTGCTGCCCATCATCATCCCGTCCTCCTCCGTGCCAAACTCGACGAGCAGGCTGCCACCGACCGTTTGCGAGCCGCGCGAGGTGCATTCCTGCCGAGTGTATCGGTATCCGGAGGATGGAACACGGGATTCTCACGCTTTTTGAACGGATCGGACTATACGCCCTTCAGCGAGCAGTTTCGCAATCGTCGGGGGGAATACGTCAGTCTGAATCTGAGTATCCCCATCTTTTCGGGATTCAGCCTCGTGAGCAATCTGCGTCAGGCACGTGCCGAACGCAGGGCGGCAAGCGTCCGACGGGGCGAAGCGGAGCGCAGGCTCTACAGCGAGATCGCCCAAGCCATGGCCGACCGGGATGCCGCTCTGGCTTCCTACCGCCAGGCGAAGGAGCATACCGACGCCATGCAAGCCGCTTACGAAGCCGTCTTGCAGCGTTATGAGGAGGGGCTGAATACGGCCATCGACCTGACCACTCAGGCCAATCGGCTCCTGGATGCCCGTGTGCAGCGACTGAGAGCGGCCATGACCTACCGGCTCAAATGCAAACTCATAGCCTATTACGGCTGCCTTTCGGACTAAAGCTTTTCTTTTCTCCCGTTCGTATCAAATCATACCATCATGGATAGAAAAATAGAAAAAAAGAAGACGCTCATCCCCCGTAAATATTATCCCTATGCAGGGGGAGCGATAGTAATACTCGCCTTGGCGGCGTGGGCCGTATTCGGCAATCACAACACCAAGTTCAGAGCCGAACGCGCTCGGATCAGCATCGACAGCGTGCGCCGGGGCGAGTTCAACGACTATGTCCGCATCAACGGTCAGGTACAGCCCATCAACTCCATTCAGATCAGTGCCGTAGAGGGCGGAATGGTAGCGGAGAAAACCGTGGAGGAGGGTGCCATGGTGCACAAGGGCGACATCATCGTGAGGCTGACCAATCCGATGCTGAACCTGAATATCTTCGACAGCGAAGCGCAGCTTGCCGAGAAGCAGAACTTCCTGCGCAATACGCAGGTGACCATGGAGCAGGACAGGCTCAACCTGAAACGCGAAAGCCTCAACCTCCGACTGGATATAGAGCGAAAAAAGCGGAAAGCCGAGCAATACGCCCGACTCTATAAGGAAAAACTCTGTTCGCGCGAGGAGTATCTGCAAGCCGGCGAGGACTACCAATATGCCGTGGAGGGCAGCAGGCTCGTCATGGAACGGCAGCGGCAGGATTCGCTCTACAGGGGGATACAGGTGCGGCAGATGGAGGAGAGCCTCCATAATATGCGTCGCAATCTGGAGATGGTGCGCGCCCGTGTGGAAGACCTGAACGTGAAGGCACCGGCCGACGGTCAGTTGGGGCTTTTGGACGTAGAGATAGGGCAGACGGTAGGAGCCGGCAGCCGCATCGGACAGATCAACGTCCTGTCCGACTACAAGGTGGAGGCTATGATAGACGAGCACTATATCGATCGGGTCAAAGCCGGTCTGGCCGCTTCGTTCGAACGGCAGGGCAGGGACTTCTCCCTTCGCGTTCGGAAGGTGTACCCCGAAGTTCGGGACAAGCAGTTCCGCACCGACTTCGTATTCGACGGAGAGCGACCCGACAATATCCGCACAGGCCAGACCTACTACATCAATCTGCGCCTCGGACAGCCGTCCGAAGCCATCATGATCCCGCGCGGAGCCTTCTATCAGAATACCGGTGGACGATGGATATTCGTCGTTACGCCCGACGGCAAGCGAGCCGTTCGCCGGGACATCACGATCGCCCGTCAGAATCCGCAGTATTACGAAGTTACCTCCGGCCTGCATGCCGGCGAGATGGTCATCACCTCTTCGTATGATATGTTCGGCGATGCAGAAGAAATTATCCTGAATTGACCCACCTATAAGCTCTGTGTACAAAAGAAACGATATGACTCTTATCCTTTTTGCTCTTTTGAAGAATCGAATCATGCGGATCTGTCTTATAAATTCATCCTTACAGAGTTGTAAAGAGGAATTTATACAACGAAATTCCTCACTGCAAGCCTGCGATTATAAATTTCGGAAGCGAAATTCCTCTCTGCAAGCTTGCAGGAAGCGATTTCGGCGAAAAAATTCCTTGCTGCAGCTTGCAGGAAGCTACTTTGGCGAAAAAATTCCTTTTTGCAGCTTGCAGGAAGCGATTTCGGCAAAAAAATTCCTGTTTGCAGCTTGCAAGAAGCAATTTCGGCAAGAAAATTCCTGTTTGCAGGCCTGCGGCTATAAATCTCGGAAGCAAAATTCCTCTCTGCAAGCTTGCAGCATGAAATTTCGATAAGCGAAATTCCCCACTGCAAGCCTGCAATATGAAATTTCGGCGAAAAAATTCCTCGCTGCAAGCTTGCGGCCATTAATCTCGGAAGCAAAATTTGTCACTGCAAGCATGTAACAGTATTTTCTGCAACCGAAATCACCGTCTGCAAACTTGAATCAAAGAGATACTAATCATAAGACAATTATTTTCTCAATAAAATAATCATTACTTCCATATTTAGTCATAGCTATCATGCGTACTTATTTCAAATTCCTCAGCCGCAACAAACTCTACACCTTCGTTTCCATCGTAGGCTTTGCCCTCTCGCTCATATTCGTCTTGCTGCTTAGCTTCTATGTACGGCGCGAACAGCAAGCCGATCGTATTCATACCGATTACAAACGTATCTATCAGTACAATGTCGAGAGTAAGAATACCTGGAGCGGATTTATCTGTTGCTATCCTGCCGGAACGCTCATTATCGAGCAGGTACCCGATGTGGAAGAGATATGCCGCATCAGCGAATACAACGACAAGGAATACATCTTTATCGGTGCCGACAAGCAAAACGGGTTGATTGCCTCCCATCTTTCGGTCGAATCCAACTTCTTTACTTTCTTCGACGGCTACAAACTCCTTGAGGGTGATCCCAAAACCGTCCTTTCCGAGCAGAACAGTACCGTTATTTCCTCCGCGTTGGCGGCTCGTATCTTCGGCAACATGTCTCCCATCGGGCAGGAGATTTCGTTTTTCGATTTTTCCAAAAACAAGCAGACCTTTCGGATCACGGGCATCATGGAGCCGATGCCGGATAACTGCCATATCAGACCGGCCGAACTCCTTTTCTATCAGGAGCCCAAAGAAAACAACTACAACAACGGCAACTATGCCCTCTATCTCAAAGCCCGCGAAGGAGCCGACCTCACGGCACAACTACCTGCCGTGCAGAAAGCCGTCCAAGGCAAAGATGTCATATTCGCTTTCGACGAGAAGGCCGAGGTGAAGCTCCATCCGCTGGAGAAATGCTATCCGGAGCCGCTATTCCCCAATGAATACGCCATGATGGTGCAAAAAGGAAATCCCGCCCGCACGCGCATACTCATTGCCATCACCCTTTTGGTCCTGATCATTGCCATCATCAGCTATATCAATCTGACCCTCGCGCAGGGAGGCAGCCGCGGCAATGAGGTCGCCCTCAGAAGGCTCTGGGGAAGTAGCCGTCTCGCCATCGTGCGCCGCCTCTGGTTCGAATCGCTTCTGCTCATCTTCCTGAGCACGCTGCTGGCCGTATTCGGCATGTTCGCCCTTGAACCCGTATTCGATCGCCTGTTCGATACGCATCTCTATCTGGCACGGCATATTTCGCTCACGCTCATCCTACTGCTAATCGGCTTCATGCTCCTGCTGAGCATCGTGTGTGCGGCCCTGCCCGCATGGTTCATATCGCGGTTTCGTCCGATCGAGGTGGTCAGCGGCAAGTTTCGCCGTGTGGTCAAAAGCAGCTTCTCGCAGATTATGGTCATTTCCCAGTATGCCATTACGATGATCCTGCTGAGCTGTACCATGGTAATGGCCGTGCAGATCGACTATATGACCAACTCCGACATGGGCTACGATTACAGGAACAAACTGATCATAGACGTTTTCGGACTGGATCCGCAGATCGTCAGTACGATGAGAACCGAAATAGCCAAAATTCCCGGCATAACGGGTATAGGCCTCACGCGTGGTACTCCGCTGAACGGAGGCAACAACAACTCTTCCGAATACCGTGGCAGGCCTCTCTCCATGCAGATTTTCTCCATGGACTCCGTGGCACTGAGCCTGTCCGATCTGAAGATGAAGCCCAACGGTCGCAAGGCCGACAAGCCCGATCGCACCCTCTATCTCAGCCGATCGGCCTACAACGATTTCGATGTAGCCAATCTGCCGGACGGTGTCATTCATTGGGGCAAAGCCGGTGAGTTCTATTATTGCGGCGATGCTCCCGAGGTTCACTTCGGCGGATTCAAGGAGCCGCATCCGAGCTATCTCTTCATCCCTTATCCCCAGTCATCTGCCTGGTCGTGGTCTGTACTGGTCGGCTATTCCGAGGGGGCCGATCCCGAGCAGTTGATCCAAAGCATACAGGCCGTTTATTCCCGTATTACGGGGCAGCCCTATACCGAAATCCTGCGTTCGGAAGACATCATAGCCTCGCACAGCGAGGAGGAACGTTCACTTAGCGGTTTTCTTCTCCTCTTCAGCATTCTGGCATTGGTCGGCACGGTGATGAGCGTCTTTGCCATGGCAGCTCTGCGCATTCGTCACAAGCAAAAAGAAATAGCCATCCGCAAGGTGGTGGGAGCACGCGAAGTGCAGATATTGCAGATTATCGGCCGTCGCAGCCTGTGGAATCTGCTCATCGCCTTCGCCGTGGCCACTCCCGTCTCCTATCTGGTCATGAACCGCTGGCTGCAAGGCTATACCTATCATGCCGATATGCCTTGGTGGGTATTCCCCGCATCGCTTCTCTTCGTCTCCGCAGTAGCCATGCTCTCCATGCTCAGCATGGCCATGAACGCTGCATCGAGCAACCCCGTGGACTACCTCAAAAACGAATAAGGAAAGAATCAGCATCCCCCCAAAAAACGATTACCGCTATGCGTACTTATTTCAAATTCCTCAGCAGAAACAAACTCTACACCTTCGTCACCGTATTCGGTTTCTCCGTATCTCTGATGTTTGTCATCATATTAGGCATATACATCCGGAACGAAATGTCCGTGGATCGCTTCCACTCGAAGGCCGACCGCATCTATATGCTCTGCTCGGAGGAGGCTGCCAACTGGTCTAATCTGGCTCCCTCGTATATACAGAGCATCCTGCCCGACATCGAATCATATTGTCGTGTGGCGAACCGAGATGTATACGTCCAAATGCCCTCCGGAGAGAGACTGAAAACCCCCATTCTGCTGGCGGACAGCACCTTTTTCACCCTCTTCGATTTCCGTCTCACGAATGGCATCCCCTCGCAAGTGCTCAACGACCGGAAGTCAGCCGTCATCTCTCGGGATTTTGCTCGCAAGCTCTTCGCCGATCAGGATCCCGTGGGTCAATCCGTATTTCTCTACAATTTTCCTCATACGATCACGGGCGTAATGGAGGGAATCCCGTCCAACAGCCAGTTCAAAAAGGTGGATATTGTGGTCAATTACCATTTTCTGTCCGATTTGAGTGGCGAGAATGCCTTCCGCTGGGGTAATTGCAGTTTTATGGCCTACTATCTGCTCAAAGTCGGAACCGACCTTGAGAGCAAAGCCCGAATCCTCGAAGAAACATTCAAGAAGGAGAAGTTTATGTGGCTATATCATCAGGGTTTCCATAAAGAAGTACACTTCGTCTCTCTGCCGGATTGCTACTTCGATAGCAGGGTCGTGGAAGCCAATCTGGAGAATCGCGCGAACAATATGACCAAAGTGAAAGTGCTGACGGGTATCGTCCTGCTCATCCTCGTTATCGCCGTGCTCAATTATGTCAATATGACTGTCGCACAGGCCGGTTTCAGGGGCAAGGAATCGGCCATTCGCCGCCTGCTCGGCGGAAGCCGTTCGGGAGTCATCCGCAAGCTCCTGTTGGAGTCCCTCGTCATAACCCTGCTCACATTCATCGCAGGTCTGCTGTTGGCCTTTACCTTCGAGCCGTTTTTCAACCGCGTACTGGAAACGACTCTCGACCTCAAACATCAGTTTACTCCCTCCACCGTCATTGCCATAGCCCTCTTTGTCGTGCTGCTATCCTTCCTCTCGGGTATTCTGCCGGCTTGGATCATCTCCCGTTTCAAACCGATAGAAGTGGTCAAAGGCACGCTCCGCTACCGCATCAAAAGCACTTACTCCAAGGTGCTGATCATCTTCCAATATACCATTGCCATTGCTCTGCTGGTATGTAGCTTGTTCATGATCCGTCAGACGCATTACCTCATTCATTCCGACTTGGGATTCCGCACGCGTGGCGTGCTCTGGATATCCAATACGGTGGATTCCGTTCCGAAGGGAATGCTTCGTGCCGAATTGGAGAAGATCCCCGGTGTGGAGAAAGTATCGTATGCATGCGGTAATCCCATCCGGTATGTCAATAATATGTCGTTCACCAAAGATGGAGTGAACGTGAGTACTTGGGAAATGGTGGTGGACTCCGTCTTCTTCGATTTCTTCGAGATCGGTCCGATACCGCTGACGGACGAACCGGTGGAAACCTTTTTCGACAGGGAAAAGATGAATGCCGCCCGAATTATTCCCGAATGGGGCAATATGAAGATGATCAACGCCGTCCGGCCCGATCCCGAGACCGGCATATTTACCCAAGGCGATGACGATAACGACAAGGTGAAGTATCGTATGGTAGGACGTATCCCCGACCTGAAATACAAACCCCTCAACATGGAACAGTCTCCCCTGCAGATACGTCCTCTCTATACCGGCGAACATCCATGGGTAACGCTCGTAAGAGCCTCGGACGAGGCCGACAAATCTGCCGTCCTTGCTGCCGTGAGCGACACCTATAAGCGAGTGACCGGAGCCGAGGACATAGAACCCCTTTGGGCCGAAGACATCATTCTGGACCGGTACAAGTCGCAGACCAATCTGTCGCAGCTCATTTCCGCCTTTGCCCTGCTCACCGTCCTCATTATGGTGATGGGCGTCTTCGCCATGAGCCTCTATATGATCAAGCAGAAAGAGAAAGAGATCGCCCTTAGAAAGGTCAATGGTGCCACGGTGGCTACCATACTGGCCATGCTCAATATCCGGTCGCTCCGCCGTTTCGGTATAGCTCTGCTCATAGCTCTGCCTGTATCGTGGTGGGCCATGGATCGCTGGCTCCAGACATTCGCTTTTCACATCAGGCTGGACTGGTGGGTATTTGTCGTTGCTGCCCTCATCGTCTTGCTGCTATCGCTCGTGAGCACATCGCTTCAGAGCTGGCGGGCAGCCTGCGCCAATCCCGTGGATTACCTCAAAAACGAATAATAACCTTAAACGACATATAGCACATCATGTTACCTCTCAAACTTGCTGCTCGCCGTCTCTTCCGACAGGGCGAACACAGCATCAGCAAACTCCTGACGCTTACGCTCGGACTTTCCGTCAGCGTGCTTCTGCTCTCTATCGTCATCTATCAGCGAAGCTACGAACGGGATTTCCCCCATCATGATCGCATCTGCATCGTCAAGACGCATGGCACGCGCCAAAGTCAGGAGGGGGATAAACCGGAAGAACTCGACT
>ERZ772928.1419-NODE-1419-length-10409-cov-33.442534_pt1 | contig 10409 bp, 8 predicted proteins | sample MGYA00511686_ERZ772928 | MGnify/ENA primary metagenome ERZ772928 (study PRJEB29015, sample SAMEA2738063) | human oral metagenome | biome: human oral; feature: human-associated habitat; material: saliva | place: China | collected 2219 ... | reverse complement strand
CATGCAGACGATGTATTGGAAATTGGCTATACCTTGCACCCCGACTATTGGGGTCGAGGATATGTACCAGAAGCCGCGCGTGCTTTGATTGACCTAGCTTTTAAAGAACTGGATCTTCATAAGATTGAACTGACTTGTTTTGGCAACAATATCAAAAGTCAACGAGTCGCTGAGAAACTTGGCTTTACCTTAGAAGCTCGAATCCGAGACCGTAAAGATGTCCAAGGCAACCGCTGTGACAGTCTGATATATGGCTTGCTGAAGAGTGAGTGGGGTAAAAAGTAAATGAAAAAATTTTTTACAGAGTTATTAAAGAATATTTTTTGGCGCCATATCCTTTCATTTGCTGGAATAATTTTCATAGTCTATAGTATTCGGGAAGCTAATTACCCTATTATAAAATATCTATTACTATTATTTATGGTAATATTATCTATTTCATACTTTTCTTTATCACATTATTATAAGTTGGATAGAAAAAATGATGAAAATAAACCTGCATTAGCTATAAGGAGTATTGTCTCTAGATTTTTATGGGTTGTAATATTCGTTTGGATACAAATATTACTTTCTTCTTTTAATATAAGTTTAGATGATCAGTTTAAGGAGATTTGCTCTCTTCTGTTGGCTTACTCATTAATTTTTTCACTCTTAGCAATAATGATTGGGATAAAATTGCGAACTCTTCTAGTTCTTATGATAGTTCTTCTGCCAATCTTATTGTTGCTAGGAGCATTTGATATAAAATGGTGGGCTCTGGTCACTGGTTTCATAACATTGTGGAATTTTATTAATTCAGAGGACTTTCTCATGTATTTAAGAGGTGGGAAAAAATTAGAAAATGTTCCAAAAGAGTTAAAATATAAGTGGTCAGTTAATAAATTCACTGCCTATATTGTTACTTTTTTAGTATATGCTTCTCTTGTAATATCATCATTATTTGAAATACAAAAACCAATTTCTTTTGAAGAGTATTTAAGCAACGGGGCAACAAGAGTATATTCAATGTTATTTCTTGTAGTATCAATGATAATATTATTCGGTATACTCTTTGGCTATTATTATCTATTGAATCAGAAAAAAGAAGAAGGACGGGTAGCCAAATTTTTATTAAACACAGGTAAAAAAATAGGTTTAGACAAGTTTAACAGTACTATACAATTATATGTAAAAGCAAAAAAAGGAGAACTAAAATGAAACAACTTTCACCTAAATACAATCCAGCCGAGGTTGAGGCTGGTCGTTACCAAAAATGGCTTGATGCGGATGTTTTCAAGCCTTCAGGCGATCAAAAGGCTAAGCCTTATTCAATCGTGATTCCACCACCAAACGTAACTGGGAAACTTCACCTTGGTCACGCTTGGGATACGACCTTGCAAGATATCATCATCCGTCAAAAACGCATGCAAGGTTTTGATACCCTTTGGCTGCCAGGGATGGACCACGCCGGTATTGCCACTCAGGCTAAGGTTGAGGAGCGCTTACGTGGTGAGGGCATTACTCGTTACGACCTCGGTCGTGAGAAATTCCTCGAGAAAGTCTGGGAATGGAAAGACGAATATGCGACGACCATCAAGGAACAATGGGGCAAGATGGGGCTTTCTGTAGACTACTCTCGTGAGCGTTTCACTCTGGACGAAGGTTTGTCAAAAGCGGTTCGCAAGGTTTTTGTGGACCTTTACAAGAAAGGCTGGATCTACCGTGGTGAGTTTATCATTAACTGGGACCCTGCAGCTCGCACAGCCCTTTCTGATATCGAGGTTATCCACAAGGATGTCGAAGGTGCCTTCTACCACATGAACTACATGCTAGAAGATGGCTCACGCGCCCTTGAAGTGGCGACAACTCGTCCTGAGACTATGTTTGGGGATGTTGCGGTTGCAGTCAATCCAGAGGACCCGCGCTACAAGGATTTGATTGGCCAAAACGTCATCCTTCCAATCGCTAACAAACTCATTCCAATCGTTGCTGATGAACATGCGGATCCTGAGTTTGGTACAGGTGTCGTGAAAATCACGCCTGCCCACGATCCAAATGACTTCTTAGTTGGTCAACGCCATAACTTGCCACAAGTCAACGTCATGAACGACGACGGAACCATGAACGACTTGGCCTTTGAATTTGCAGGTATGGATCGTTTTGAAGCTCGTAAGGCAGTCGTTGCCAAGTTGGAAGAAATCGGTGCCCTTGTCAAAATCGAAAAACGTATTCACAGTGTTGGACACTCAGAACGTACAGGTGTCGTGGTTGAGCCCCGCTTGTCTACCCAATGGTTCGTCAAGATGGACCAATTGGCTAAAAATGCTATTGCCAACCAAGACACAGAGGACAAGGTAGAATTCTACCCACCTCGTTTCAACGATACCTTCCTCCAATGGATGGAAAATGTCCACGACTGGGTAATCTCTCGTCAGCTCTGGTGGGGTCACCAAATCCCTGCTTGGTACAATGCTGAGGGTGAAATGTACGTCGGTGAAGAAGCTCCAGAAGGCGACGGATGGACTCAGGACGAAGACGTCTTGGATACTTGGTTCAGTTCTGCCCTTTGGCCATTCTCAACTATGGGCTGGCCTGATGTTGACTCAGAAGACTTCAAACGTTACTTCCCAACGTCAACCTTGGTAACAGGTTACGACATTATCTTCTTCTGGGTATCTCGTATGATCTTCCAATCCTTGGAATTCACTGGTCGTCAGCCATTCCAAAACGTGCTTATCCACGGTCTCATCCGTGACGAGCAAGGACGTAAGATGTCTAAATCTCTTGGTAACGGGATTGACCCGATGGATGTCATCGAGAAATACGGTGCCGATGCCCTTCGTTGGTTCCTTTCAAACGGTTCTGCACCAGGGCAAGACGTGCGCTTCTCTTACGAGAAAATGGATGCTTCATGGAACTTCATTAACAAGATCTGGAACATCTCTCGCTACATCCTCATGAACAATGAAGGTTTGACCCTCGAGCAAGCTACTGCCAATGTCGAAAAAGTTGTTAACAAGGAAGCTGGAAATGTCACAGACCGCTGGATTCTCCACAACCTGAACGAAACCATCGGCAAGGTTACTGAAAACTTTGATAAGTTTGAGTTTGGTGTGGCTGGCCATATCCTATATAACTTCATCTGGGACGAGTTTGCGGACTGGTATGTTGAATTGACCAAGGAAGTCCTTTACAGCGACAACGAAGAAGAGAAAGTCATCACACGTTCTGTTCTCCTTTACACTTTGGACAAGATCCTTCGTCTTCTCCACCCAATCATGCCATTTGTGACAGAGGAAATCTTTGGGCAAATCTCAGAAGGCTCTATCGTTACAGCGGCTTACCCAACTGTCAACCCAGCCTTTGAAGACCTTGCAGCTCACACTGGTGTGGAAAGCCTCAAAGACTTGATCCGTGCCGTTCGGAATGCGCGTGCCGAAGTAAACGTTGCACCAAGCAAGCCTATCACGATTCTCGTGAAAACTAGCGATAGCGACTTGGAAGCCTTCTTTAACAGCAATGTCAACTACATCAAGCGCTTCACAAATCCAGAGCACTTGGAAATCGCTTCAACCATCCCTGCGCCTGAACTGGCTATGTCCAGCGTCATCACAGGAGCAGAAATCTACCTGCCACTGGCAGACCTCCTCAATGTCGAAGAAGAACTGGCTCGTCTCGACAAAGAACTGGCTAAATGGCAAAAAGAACTGGATATGGTCGGTAAGAAGCTCTCTAACGAACGCTTCGTAGCCAATGCCAAACCAGAAGTCGTCCAAAAAGAACGCGACAAACAAGCCGACTACCAAGCTAAGTACGACGCGACCGTAGCACGTATTGATGAGATGAAGGAATTGGTGAAATAAACTATAAACCTCGGCAATTTGCTGGGGTTTTTGGTATAATGAAAAATGAGAATATTTTTTGAAAAAAGGTAAGAAATGATAGAAGTTGTAGACTTATTTTCTGGTGCTGGAGGATTGACTTTTGGCTTTCAGAATACAATTAAAAATAATAGATTTGTTTACAGAAATGACTTTAACATTAGATTTGCAAATGAATTCAATCATGATGCAGCAGAAGCTTTCAGACAAAATTATCCTAGAGTTACTATGATTGAGGAAGATATTGCTAATATAGACGAACATTTTTTAAAATCCAAAGGAATCAGTTCAAAAAGAGTTGATTTAGTTATTGGTGGACCACCTTGTCAGTCATTTAGTACGGTTGGTAAGAGACAATATGATAAAAGAGCTAAAATGTATAGAGAATATCGAAGGATACTTTCTTTTATCCAACCTAAGATGTTTGTTTTTGAAAATGTTTATGGACTTTTAACTATGAAAAATAAACAGAACGGCCCAATCATTAGAAATGTAAAAGAAAGTTTTAATGATTTATCAAGCTTTGGTGATGTCAGTGGTTATGACGTTTTTACTAAATTAATTAATGCAAAAGATTTTGGTGTTCCTCAAAATAGAGAACGTGTCTTTTTGATAGGAATAAGAAAGGATTTAAAAATTAAGTTCGAGTGGACATTCCCAGAAGAAACTACCCTAAACAATGAAATTACATTAAGAGATGCAATTAGTGATTTACCTATATTAGGAAATAATGAACAAAAAAATAATTATATATGTGAACCAAGAACAGAGTACCAAGCTTTATTAAAAGGAAATCAAACCGAGCTACTTAATCATGTTAGTCGAAATCATGGTGAGAGATTACAAAAAATAATGAGAGCTCTTGGAGAGGGGCAAGGGAAAAACGATATTAATAGGATGGTAGAAGATGGTATTTTAGATAAAGATTTATACCTGACTTCTGGCTATAATAATACTTACGGTAGATTGTGGTGGGATAGACCTTCTACTACTGTTACAAATAATTTGTCAACACCATCCTCTCTTCGTTGCATTCATCCTGAACAGAACAGAGCTTTGACGGCTAGAGAAGGGGCAAGAATTCAATCTTTTCCAGATAATTATAAATTTGTAGGTGGATTGCAAGCTATCAATACTCAAATTGGGAATGCTGTACCCCCTATTTTGAGTATTCATCTGGCTAATAGAATAAAAAATTTTTTCGAGGAAAATAAATTATAAAGGCGTTTGATTATGATAGAAACTAATAGTATCCCATTTAACTTCTCTTATTTTGCTTTAAACTTGTTAGGAAAGCAAATGTATACTAATAATTGGAGCGCAATATCTGAATTAATAGCTAATGGTTTAGATGCTGGTGCAACAAACGTCAAGCTCTATATAGAATCTATCGATAAAGAGAATTCGATATTAGAGATTTTAGATAATGGCAGTGGAATGAGTTATGAAGATTTATCTACTAAATACGCCTTGATTGGTAGAAATAGACGTATATCAAACGAGGAATTCTCTGAGAAGACAAAGGGAAGAAAAGGTATAGGAAAATTAGCGACGTTATTTTTGTCAAAAAAATATTATATAGTTTCTAAGAAGGGAGGAACTGAAACAGCTTGGATGTTAGACTCTACAAATGCATCTGATAGCGATATTCCTGAATTAATTCGTGTTGACATTAATGATGTATCTATTGAAAATAGAAGTGTTTGGGATTCGTTTGAGTCGGGGACTTTGATAAAATCGGTTGGAGTTAATTTAGCTGGATTTGCAGAGGGAAAGCTAGATTCTTTAAAGATGAATTTGGCTAATTATTACTTATTAAACAATATTGGTGCAGTTATCGAAGTGGCGTACAAGACTAAAGCAAAACAGAAGATAGAATTTTCAAAAGTTTCTAAAGTAATTGGATTTAAAAATTTGTATGCTTTTTTTCAAACTTCTGAAGGTATCGTTGAAAACAAATTGTTAAATGACTCAGTGAAAATAAATGCAGATTTAGAGCAAGTATCCAACAAATTACGTAAGGTAAAAAAATTAAATCCATCAGATATTACTAAAATAAATTTAAAAGGAAAAAGAAAATTTATAACTTTACAAGGAGATGCAAAGGAATTTAATTATGAATTAACTGGTTGGATAGGAATCCACAGTACAATTAATATGGTGGAAGCATCTGAAAATACAAAAAATGATCCCAATAATAGATTTATAAGGAATTCTGTTTATAAGGCTAATCAGCTAAGACTTTATGTTAGAGATAAATTGGCAGTATCAAATTTTATGCCACAGTTAAATAATACTCAAGCATTTAGTAATTATATAGAAGGGGAAATCTCATTTGATATTTTAGACAATGATTATTTGGAGGATATTTCAACTTCAAATCGTGAAGGATTATCAGGAAATGATGAAAGGATAACTTTATTGATTGAACTGCTAAAACCAATTGTTAATAAGTTGATAAGTGAACGTGTTAATATTGGTGGTGTAGTTCGCAAAGAAGTGGAAAAAATTCGACAAGAAGAAAAAGAGAAATTAGAAAGAAAAGAGCAACTTGCAGAGGAAAAAAGGAAGCAAGCAGAAGAAAATAAAAGAATTGCAGAACAGCAACATCAGGAGGCTGAGTTAGCTAGAAAATTGGCAGAGACAAAACAAAAAGAAGCAGAAATAGCTAGAGACATAGCAGAGGAGGAAAGTAAAAGAAAGGATGTTTTAATTGGAAGTAATAATTCTGCGCAACAAAATTTGCTGGCTCATGAATTAACTGGAGTGTATAAAAACATAGATTCAGTAAATAAAAAAATTGTTGCAGATTTTAAATCGACAGATGATTTTGAACGAGTGAGCGAGTATGTTGTTAGTCTAAAAAAATCTTCTGGAAAATTATTTACAATAAAAAACCAAATTCTCAAATTAAATACTTCTGAAGTAAAAGGAAGGAAATACATTAATGTCAAAAGTTATATAAAGAGTTACTTAAACAGTCTGTCTTATAAAAATTTAGAGATTATAATTGATTTTTCAAATAATCCTCATACTTCCAGAGTACATATTTTTGATTTAGGTATGATACTAGATAATTTTATTATAAATGCTATGGATCAACTAGCAGACAAAATTATATTTAAATTCATAGATGAAGAAAATAGATTAATTATAACTTCTAATAAGCCATTATCTTCTGAAATAGTAAATAAGGACGATATTTTTAGATTAGGATTTACTACTAAAGAAAATGGAACAGGAGTTGGGATGTACATAATTAGACAAACTTGTAAAAAATTTAAATGGGAAATTAAAGTGGTTTCAAATACGGAAGAAACAAGCTTTATAATTGAATTAGGTGATAATTAGAAAATGCGTAGAGATATTAGTATTATTTGGTTAGAAGATGAGATGGAAGATGCTTTTCACGACTATTTAAAAATAGTAGAAAAAGCTATAGAAGATAAAGGTTATCAATTATTAACAGATAATTGTCATTTATGTGAAAGTATTGGAGATGCCAGAAAAGTTTTGGATGATAGTTCTAAAAGAATCGATTTTTTTATATCCGATTTTAATTTAGGAGAAGAATATGCGAATGGTATTGATAATGGTATTGACTTTTTAAGTGATGTAAGAAGTCGAGAAAACTATAAGCAATTTTTTATTCTTTATTCAAAAAATTATGATGAGATAAAGGAGACAGTAATAACAAAAATTAATGAGGAAGATAATCTAGGATTATTAAATAATACTATGATTATCAACTTATCCTCTCCTAGTGATGAAGTAATTAAACGTGAATTTCAGAAAGCCATTGAAATTAGTCTATCAAAATGGGATGAACTAAATGCTCTTAGAGGAGAGTATATGAGTGAAAATGCTGAGATAGAATATGAATTAAAAAAAATATTAAAGGTTGACTTGGCAGATTCTAGAAATTATAAATCTCTCTACGGAGATTTTAAAAATAATCATCTTAGTAAACGTGATAAAACCCTCAACAAATCATTATTGAATGATTGGATGCGAATGATAGATAAACGGAACTCATTAGCTCATTCTAAAGAAGAATTCAATGATGTAAAAGGATATGTGATATCAAATATTGATGATAAAAGTATACAAATTGTAGAAGAGGAAATTAACGAAGAGAGAAAATTATTGATACATCTATCAGAACGAGTGAAAGCATTGGTAAAATCAAGACCAAAAAGAATAATCAATAATAAACATTGATGATGAAAGTACATAATTGTATAATAGGAAATTAATAAAGATAGGAAATTGTTGATAAATCCATAGGAGTAAGTAAAAATATGGGTACAAATAGATATTTTTATATCCAATAAAAAGATAAAATACAATTATTTGCAAATTATCAAAATGCTACTAATATAACTAACATTTCTAGAAAGCAGGTTACTACATGACAAATTCTGTAAGTTCGAACCGACCTGAGAAGTACAACATTGCAGCTTAATTTAATATATCATCGGCATCGAATTCATCTGGATTGACACCAAAAACCCATCTCACGACACCATCGGCTGGGTAGCAAAGAAATAAAAAGTCCTGTCACTTTCTCCCTTAACCTTTGACTATTCCGTAAAATTATCGTACAATAAAGAGTACATGATAAAATGAGGTCAGAGTCTGTTCGCTCTGGCGATAGTAGTAAAAATGAGGAGAAACGCTTTGGAATTAGAAGTATTTGCTGGGCAAGAAAAAAGTGAACTATCTATGATTGAGGTAGCGCGTGCTATCTTGGAACTTCGTGGTCGCGATCATGAGATGCATTTTAGCGATCTTGTAAACGAAATTCAAAATTACCTTGGAACATCAAACAGCGATATCCGTGAAGCTTTACCTTTGTTCTACACAGAGTTGAACTTTGACGGTAGCTTCATCTCACTTGGAGACAACAAATGGGGTCTTCGTTCATGGTATGGTGTAGACGAAATTGACGAAGAAATCATCGCTCTTGAAGAAAGTGACGACGATGAAGTAGCACCAAAAGCTAAGAAAAAACGTGTCAATGCCTTCATGGATGGTGATTCAGATGCTATTGACTACAATGCAGATGATCCAGAAGATGAGGACGCTTACGAAGCAGATCCAGCTCTTTCATACGATGATGAAAATCCAGATGATGAGAAAAATGAAGTGGAAGCTTACGATGCAGAAATCAACGAAATCGCTCCAGATGATTTGGGTGAAGACGTGGATCTTAACGAAGAAGACGACGAGTTTTCTGACGATGATGCTGAAACGAGTGAAGAAGAGTAAAAGACTTCACAGAGGAGATCACCTGATCTCCTTTTTTCATTGCCCTAATCCATACTTCCCTATTTGTCCTAGAGCCCTTTTTGTGTTACAATGAATGGTATGAAAGCTAAGAAATTATGGATGACTGGCTTGACTGTGGCTGGTCTAAGTGCCCTTGCTTTGGGTGCTAAAAAAGCAGCAGATCATCACAAACTCATGAAGACGCAAGAGGAGTTAACTGCTATCGTGCGGGATCTTTTTTCAGATATGGGTGAGATTGCGACACTCTATGTTCAAGTCTATGAAAGTAGTCTAGAGCGACTTGTCGGAGGAGTCATTTTCGAGGATGGTCGTCACTATACCTTTGTCTATGAAAATGAAGATCTGGTCTATGAGGAGGAAGTCTTATGATTATTCCCGCTAGTATAGAAGAGTTCGCAGGTTTTGTCGAGCAGGATGGCAAGAAGGTCTTCCTTTTTGTGGCGGACTGGTGTGGCGATTGTCGTTATATCTATCCTTCCTTGCCAGAGATTGAGGCGGAAAATCCTGAATTTACTTTTATTCGAGTAGATCGTGATGAATTTATGGATCTTGCCAAGTTGTGGGATGTTTACGGAATTCCCAGCCTTGTTGTGCTAGAAAAGGACAAGGAAATCGGCCGTTTTGTCAATCGTGACCGTAAAAGCAAGGAACAGATTAATGACTTTTTAGCAGGACTGAAATAGGAGAAAAAGGAAACAATGATTTTTACATATAATAAAGAGCATGTCGGCGATGTCCTTATGGTCATCGTGAAAAACAGCGGAGATGCCAAACTGGATGTGGAGCGTAAAGGCAAGGTAGCCCGTGTTTTCCTTAAAGAAAATGGGGAAACAGTGGCTTGGAATATTTTCGACCTTTCAAGTTTGTTTGAACTTGCTGAGCGTGGTCAAGTCTTTTTATCAGATGAGCAAGTAGCACGTTTAAACCAAGAATTGCAGGCAGAAGGATTTACAGAAGAGATTATCAATGACAAGGAACCTAAATTTGTTGTCGGTGAAATTGTTGAGATGGTAGCTCACCCAGATAGCGACCACCTTAATATCTGCCAAGTTGCCGTCGCGAGTGATAAGACTGTGCAAATCGTTGCAGGTGCTCCTAATGCGCGTGTCGGTTTGAAAACCATTGTAGCTCTTCCTGGTGCCATGATGCCCAAAGGCAATCTCATTTTCCCAGGCGAACTTCGTGGCGAAAAGAGTTTTGGTATGATGTGCAGCCCTCGTGAACTTGCCTTGCCAAATGCTCCGCAAAAACGTGGGG
>ERZ772928.1417-NODE-1417-length-10417-cov-2.711542_pt1 | contig 10417 bp, 10 predicted proteins | sample MGYA00511686_ERZ772928 | MGnify/ENA primary metagenome ERZ772928 (study PRJEB29015, sample SAMEA2738063) | human oral metagenome | biome: human oral; feature: human-associated habitat; material: saliva | place: China | collected 2219 ... | reverse complement strand
ACCTACGAAAATGGCTCATGGACCATCAACAATTCGGTGCTAAACATCAGCACAAGAATACCTATTGGACCATTAGAAATGAAGAATTTGCGTGTTACTAAGATTACAGATAGCGAGCTTTCGCTCTTAGTTGAGATATCAGATGGCTTGTTCTTAATAAGTTTCGAAGCACAAAAATAATCGATAATAAAGGAAGTAGAGAGTGTTTTTCTACTTCCTTTTCTTCTTTTTATACCTCAAAAGGGTAAAAAAAATACCTAAAAATAGGTATGGCAAAGAATTGAGAAAGTGTGTATTTTTGCAGACGAAAGTTGGTGGTACACATGAAAAAAACTATTTTTTCGCAACTCGAATCGTCTGCTCTTTTTTCTGGATTAGATGCTAACGACATCGAAAGACACTTGAACACGCTTCGATATAGCGTGAAAAAGGTGCCTGCTAAAACTGTTTTTATATCAGAAAACGACTCTCTTTGCGAAATAATTGTGGTGGTTGAAGGACTTGTTTCGGCTGGAATGAGCACGGCAAAAGGCAAACATTTAATGGTAGATTATTTGAAAGCAGGCACCATGTTGGCTCCTGCTTTTGTGTATTCTGATGAGTGTGAGGTTCCTGTTGAAGTGAAAACGATAGAGAAGAGCGTATTATTTTGTATGTCGAAAGACGACTTTTCACTTCTAATTGGCTTCTGCGAGCCTGTTCGAAACAACTTTATTCATATTCTATCGCATATTAATTTCTTTTTAATTAGCAAGATTCGTATGGTGTATATGAGCTCTATTAAAGAGAAGATTGCCACTTTTTTACTTAGAAAGGCCACCATAATGCATTGCGATTCGGTACCTCTTAGTCTGTCGAGAAGGCAACTTGCCGATGTGTTTGGTATTCAAAAAAGCTCGTTAATACGCACTCTTAACGAACTGGAACACGACAATTTAATTTTTGTTCGAGAGAAAGAGATTGTCATTCTCGACGCACATGGCTTGCAAGAGATATTGAAAGGCTAATCCATCTCATTGCTTTTGCACTCTAATCTCAATGCAATTGCACCCTAAAAGCATAGCTATTGCAATGTAAAAGCAATGCTTTTTTAAGGTTTCTTTTATTTGCTTTGATTACAAAAGACCCGTCGGAATTCTTTTTAATTTCATCTTTAGTGAAGGTAAAACGACCATTTTTGATATAGTTATCCATTGAATACATTGCGACTCTTCCGTCTTTGTTGAGAATATTATTGCTTCCGTCGTATCTGATATTTGTAATTGAAGGGAAGTTGTAATTCTGTCGGAATTCTTTCTGGATGGTCTTCTGAGCTTTGCTGTCCATCGTGGAGTAAATCTTAAGACCGCCTTTATAAACCTTATCCCAGGCATCATCGTAACTTAGGTTTTCCTTTTTCTGAAGATCCTTGATTACCTGTGCAACAGTATAGTCTGTGAAGTAAGCAATATTAGAATCGTTCATGTGGTAATTTGGCTTGAGCATCGACTTTAGAGAAACCTTAGCGGCCTTATTGTATTGTTTTTTGGTTATATATTTCTGTTCCAGCATGAGTTTCAGGCATGCTAATCTTCTCTCTTTTGATATATCATTGATTATATAAATTCCACTTGAATCCCTTTTGAGAATTTGTGACGGCTTAGGTTTCGCATCCTTATCCAGAAGTGATACCAAAGCGTAGTTAGTGGGGGACTGCGGTAAAGCGGCAAGTGCTGCACACTGTTCTAAGGTTAAATCTTTTGTACGCTTTTGGAAATACGCCTCAGAAGCAGACTCCACACCCCAACTGCTGAACCCGAGATAGATTGTATTCAGGTAAGCTTCCATAATCTGTTTCTTGGACAGATTGTTTTCCAGTTTAAGAGTGTACCATGCTTCTATAATCTTTCGACTCATGGAACGCTCGGTCATTCTCGATTTCAGGTAAACATTTCTTGCAAGCTGCTGAGTTATAGTACTGGTACCGCCTACTTGTCCGCCGGAAAAAACCGTTTCTTTTATGGCGCCGAAGATTCTGATAAAGTTAAAACCGTGGTGCTTTTTAAAGGTTTTATCTTCAAGGGCGATATAAGCATTGACCAAATTTTTAGGAGCTTCATCATATTTTATGTTAGTTCTGTTCTCTCCTGAATATACCAAGTCAACCTTCTTTCCATGGTCATCGTATATGGTGGAACTTTCACTGAGTGTCTTGTATATGTTGCCGGTATCAATTTTCGGTGCCGTTGCAATGACAACAGCTGAATAAATTATCAATATTAAGAGAAGTACCACGAAAAGCAATAAGATTGTTTTAAAAATGTTTTTCGGTGATAGGGAGATTTCACGCCCCGCAATTCTCATTATACGATAATTTTTGTCTTGTTTACCTTTGAATAGTCGCATCTTTTAATTCCTCTTCCATAAAAATGTTTTCAAAAAATAGTTGACGAAATGAGTGTGTCAAGCGTATAATACAGTCAAGGAACAAAGTGTATTAATGCATTAACACAATAGTACAAGGAGGGGATGAAATGTTATGATCCAATTTGATAAACGATTGCCGGTATATGAACAGATTATTGACTATGTTAAAAAGCAAATTGTATCGGGTGAATGGGAATTAGGAAAAGAATTGCCCAGTCGAAGAGAATTTGCTAGTCAACTTCAAGTCAATCCGAATACTGTTCAAAGGGCATTTCGAGAAATGGAGGAGATGGGGTTGATTTCAACAGGAAATAATGTCATGAGTCGAGTGACCGATAATCCCCAATTAATTGGGCAATTAAAGCAAGAAATGTTACAAGAAGCGATACAAATATTTGCAGATTCAATTTATCCATTACATGTTTCGAATGAGGAAGTCATGGAACAGTTGGAACAAGCGATGAAGAGAAGAGAGGGAGAGTAGCATGTTAGAAGTGAAACATTTATATAAGAGATTTGGCAACAAAGCGGTGTTAAATGGAATTTCTTTCACAGCAGAGCGTGGAGAGATTACGGTATTAATTGGAGTGAATGGGATTGGGAAAACAACGATTATGAATATGATCATGGGCTTAATTCCAATCAAAAAAGGGGAAGTCAGTATTGATGGACAAGTCATTAAAGGAGATCGTTCAAAGAAGTTAGCTTATATTTGTGATCAGATTGTTGTGAATAAAGGTGAAACGATTTTTGAAGCAATGGCTTTTATGAGAACTTTTTATCCGAATTGGAATGATGAGAAAGCTAAAAAATTATTACATTTCTTCAAATTCAAAGGGAATGAAGTGATTCAACAATTATCGAAAGGAAATGTTGCAAAAGTTAACTTGTTATTAGGCTTATCCCTAGATGTTGATTTCGTGTTAATGGATGAACCATTTTCTGGAATTGATATTTTTTCAAGAGAACAAATTGTACAATTATTTACTTCAGATTTATTAGAAGGAATTGGAGTTATTTTAACGTCCCATGAAATTGAAGATATTGAATATATTGTTGATAAAGCTATCTTATTAGATGAAGGAAAAGTGATTAAAGAATTTTATGCAGAACAAGTGCGTGAAGAAGAAGGTAAATCTATTGTAGATGTGATGAGGGAGGTGTATCAATCATGAAAAAGATTTTTAATTTATGGTTGTATGAGTTGGGAAAAAGTAAATTTATGTTAGGATTTCTAATGATTGTGTTCTTTGTCATTCAAGTATTAGTTCATCTGATGCGTATTTTAAGAATAGATCCTAAAAATCTTAATGTCGAAGATACAAGAAGCGTGACGGATTTAGTGCAATCAAGATTTGGAATGAATTTAGCACTGATGGCAGCTTTTATCATTATTATTATTGCTTCGGTTTATATTTGGGTCAAAGAATTTCGTAGTAAGGGGAATTTTATTAATCGATTATTCCTATTGCCGGGAAATCGAATGCAAGTGTATTTTGCAAAATTTTTAACGATTTTATCTTACATTTTAGTACTTCAAATAACACAATTTATCATTCTTGGAGTGAATAAGGCGCTATTGCTTTGGAGATTTCCAGTTTTAGCAAACCATATTCATTACACGGACTTCTTGAATTCGGGTTCAATGTTACAATATTTATTACCTTTAAATGGAACTGCATATGCATGGTTGATGGCATTTTTAATGGTTGTCATTGTTTTCTTCTTCCAATTAGCTATTTTAGAAGAAGGATTGAAAGCGTATGGGTGGGCTTTGATGGTGTCATCTTTAGTGGGATACTTTGTGATTTGTTGTGGTATTTTAGCAAGTTATATTCAAGTGATGATAAACTTATCACTTACTCAAACGGAACAATATTTCATGACAATGTTGTATGCAGTTGGATTTATAGGCATTCATTGGTTAGTTGATTATTATTTATTAGAACATAAGGTCAGTGTTTAATGGGGGTGAGCATATGAAATCAATTAAATTTGCATGGGGATTATTGGTTATCGTTGTTGGATTTCTAGTAGTAGGAATTGGGAATATGGTTTGGACGTCAATGTCAGATGCTCCTTACACCATAGAAACTTCAGCAGAAGGCAATCAATATTTAAAAGGGACAGTTTTTGAAGTAGGAAAAGAAGGCGCAGGAAAATTAAGTAATAATGTTTCGACATCAGCCATTGTTGATGGGAAAGTGGAAAAATTATTTCAAACATTAGGGACTTGGAATGGACAGATGAGAGAACAAGTGACATTAAGCAAAATCCCTCTTTTGGAACGTTCATTACTTGTCAATCATAGACATGTATTACAATTAGACAATTCTTCACTATTTTATGATATTCATTGGGCTTCATATTTCAGTAATACTGGAGACTTTACATTTAATTATGCGATGTACTCGAATGAAAACAAACGAATTATTGAAAAACAAATTCCGATTCATTTTACGGGCTCATTTGGCTGGGGAGAAGAGCCAATCTTCCAACGTAAGGGGAAAGAGTTAGGAGTTATCATTCCTTTCGTAGAAAAAAAATCTAGTGAAAGAAAATTCTTGAAGTTTATTGTATCCTTTGAAGAAGGTACTGTGAAAGATGTGGGAGAGTTAACACTTGAAAAAGATGGTTTGTGGATTAATGCAGCATTTGGAAATCATTCTTATAATCCGGAAACAGTTGTGTTTAATGTGCTTCCTATAAAAGATGGACCAAAATCTTCTGAAAAAACTGAGGAAGAAGAGTATTATCAATATGATTTATTTACCAATGCATTCCGTAAGTTGGATATTCATTCACTAAATAATGCAGCAAGCTTCTATATTTCAGGTTCTCAAATTTATGCAGTAGAAACGGCTCATCCAAGAGTAAGTGGTAGAAAATCAGGAAGAGACCATACGGGTGAACGTCCGGAATATATTGCAACGAAAGACCGTCAAGCAGAGTTAGAAACAGTTTATCGTGCTACAGCGAACTTATCTTTAGAAAAAATAGGAACACTACAACGTGATCCATATTCTTCAGAAGAAGTGCTAAACAAAGATACATTAGTTTATGTCGGACTTGATCAAGGTCAAAATGCACTTCGTGTATTTGATTTGAATAAGAAAGAAGAAGTTTTCTCAGCAAAAATTACACCAAAAGCAGATGCGAAGTTATATTTCCAAAGAAATCGTGAATATGTGATTTACTAATCGGTTGTAAATATAGTACAATCAAAGTAATAAATAGGGAGGTTGTCCAAGAAGGAAGATGCCTTTCTAGTAATAGAGAGGAGATGGCGGTGCGACTCCGTCCGACTATTTATTGACGGCACTCCGTATGGGGTGCCTTTTTTGTTCATCATTAAGGGTTTGATGATGAAGGTGAATTAAAAGGTTTATAAAATTGTTTGAAATTTCATTAATAGAAGATATAATAGCTTTGAACATACAAAATGGAGGAGAAAAAATGCATAAAAATTACTATGATGGACCACCTGAATATAGACCATTAAGTGCATGGGAATATTTTGGGTATGCGCTTCTTGTAGCAATTCCGATTGTGGGTTTTGTGATGATGTTATATTATAGTTTTGATAATTCTAATATTAATCGTCGAAATTTTGCTCGTTATCTATTGTGTAACGGTATTTTAGTGCTTATACTTGGATTTTTCTGGATTGGAATTAATTATTATCCGAAATAGAAAATTTATAGAAAAATTAGTTGATAAAAAAGAGCATTCCGCTTTGGAATGCTCTATTTTTCTTCTAAATGCGGGCTCGGTAATAGTCGATTGACAATCATCGCAATGACTGCTCCAATTAATGTATCTAATACTCGTTGAATCGCATATTCCACATTAACGGATGCTTCAATCGTATAAAAGATGACTAAGAAAGTTGCTGAAGAATTAATCACAGCTGTTTTATTGAATCGATTGCAAAATAAAATTAATAAAATAATTCCAAGAGGAACTAATAGTAAGTCGGCATAATCTGGTAGAGTAAAATATCTATATGATTGAAGAAGAAGAATGGCTAATACCCCACCTGACATGTTTCCAAAGAAACGAGCAATTCCAAACTTCCAAGTTTGTTTATGATCCGTTCTTAAACTAAATACTGCAGATAACACAGCTAACATTGGAGAACCACGATGTAGTACTTTGAAAAGAAAAATACAGATAAATGCAGATACTGCTGTTTTGAAAGTTCTGAGTCCAATGTGAAATGGATTTTGTTGTTGATTAGGCACAGTTTCACCTCGTTGGTTAAAATTCTTGAATATCATATCATAAATTGTATAAAGCGACAATGAGTAAGAGTATCGATTAAAGTCAGATTGAAAATGTAATTAATTTTATAAAAAACAAGGAAAATTCAAGCGTAAAATTATGGTTTATGATAAAATTAGAGTTATGTATAGAAAGTGGTGTTGCTGTGGGAAGACGAAAATCAATGAAATGGAAATCGCATATGAAATTAGGAGCTAAGAGATTAACACTAGGAATTGTTTTAGTGTTTATAGCTATATGTAGTGTCATTATTATGGGTACATTACAGTTTCAAGAAACAAGGCAAGACCCTACAGAGATTGCTCACCAACAATTTATTCAAACGCTTGTTCCGTCTTCTCAAAAAGCTTATCAATTATATAAAGTCCTACCGAGTATTAGTTTAGCTCAGGCGATATTAGAGTCTGATTGGGGAGAAAGTGGATTATCGAAGGATTACTATAATTTATACGGGATGAAAGCTGGCGCTGCAGAACCAAGTGTCCAATTAGAAACAAGTGAATTTGTCAATGGTCAGTGGATTACCATTATGGCTCCTTTTCGAGTCTATAATAGTTGGGCAGAATCTGTGGAATCACATGCTAAGTTATTGACATATGGAGTCGATTGGAATCCTAAATTATATGAACCAGTTTTAAAAGCGAAAAATTATAAAGAAGCAGCACATGCCCTTCAAAAAGCAGGATATGCTACAGATCCAACTTATGCACAAAAAATTATTACAGTCATTGAAACGTATCATTTAGAACAATATGATTAACTTCATGAAAAATCTGTAAAGGAGTAGAAAACACATGAGTCAATTATTACCAGGAAGTATTATTGGAATTATTGGTGGAAATTCTCAAATTTCATCTATTATTTTAATGGCGAAACGATTGGGATATCGTATTTATCATTTTCGTGAAGAAGATGAACCTAGTGCTTTATTAGCAGATAAAGAAGTGATTGCTCGTTATTCTGACAGACAAGCATTATCAGAATTTGCAGTACAAGTCGATACGATTTATGTTTTAACAAATGCGATTGAGATAGATACCATTATTACTTTAAGTGGGAAAACACGTTATTATCAATCATTTGAATTAGCAGAAATTTCTCAAAATCGTATGGTTGAAAAATTATTTTTAGAAGAACATGCGATTAATGTAGCTCCTTATGGAATGATTACAAGTATTGGAGAATTACCAAGTTTATTATCAAGTATTGGATTTCCTGCTGTGTTAGAGACGAATCGTTTTGATAAAAAACATAAGGGGATTATGATTTATGATCATGATATGGATGATCATGTGTTCCAACTAGTAGAGGAACAATCTTGTATGGTGACAGCATTTGTTCCCGGGCAACGTCATTTTAGTATGACGATTTTACGAGATTATGATGATCATATTACGATTTTACCAATTACGGAAGATGTATATGTAGATGGAAAATTAAAATATGCGATTGCGTCTAAACGAATGAATCCTGAATGGGTTGGAGAGCTTCGTACGATTGCATCAAAAATAATGCGTTCCATTTCGGGATCTACTCTAGTATCGATTCAAGTAGTAATGGCAAAAAGTGGAATTTTTTATGTCAAAAAAGTAGACCAATTACCACTTCTTCAACATCAGTTTAGCGCACGACAAATTCCTCAATCATTTAGTGAAATTGTTTTACGATTAGCAACAGGATTAGGCGTTTTAGAAAGCGGATTGATAGAAGAAGGGTTAATTGTTCCGATTTATCAAGAAATGTTAGAAAAAGCGCATATTTTAACAGTAATTAAACCTCATTGGGAATTTGAATATTTCCAAGTTGAAGGTGGAAATCTCCAAGAAGCAGTTGGAGTGATTCGATTAACAGGTGCTTCGAGTGTGGATTTAGTCAATGAATTAGAATTAAGTGGATTACACGATTAGAATGTAACAAGAGAAGAAAGGATGACTTTGTGAGTATTTCGGCGAAATTACTAGAAGGAATGAATGAACGTCAAAAAGAGGCGGTTCAACATACTCAAGGCCCCTTACTGATTATGGCAGGTGCTGGTAGTGGGAAAACAAGAGTATTAACACACCGTATGGCGTATATTTTAGCAGAAGAAGAGGTTCATCCTTGGAATATTTTAGCGATTACCTTTACGAATAAAGCAGCACGTGAAATGAAAGAGCGAGTAAGCCAATTAGTTGGGCCACAAGCTGAAGATATGTGGGTGTCTACTTTCCACTCCATGTGTGTGCGTATTTTAAGAAGAGATATTGAATTATTAGGCTATCAACGTTCATTTACAATTTGTGACCCAAGTGAACAACAAACGGCAATGAAGCGAATTTTAAAGAAATTAGATATTGATAGCGAAAAATATGATTATCGCATGATTTTAAATCGTATTAGCCAAGCTAAAAATGATTTAGAAGATGTAGAAGAATTTAGTGAAAAATATACGGGATATGTGGAACAAATCATTGCGAAATGTTACCGTGAATATCAAAAAGAACTAGCCAAAAGTATGACATTGGACTTTGATGATTTAATTATGTTGACGGTACAATTATTCCAAAAACATCCTGAAACATTGCATTATTATCAACAAAAATTCCAATATATTCATGTGGATGAGTACCAAGATACGAACCATGCTCAATATCGATTAGTAACGATGTTAGCGAAGAAATTCAAAAATATTTGTGTTGTTGGGGATGCAGACCAAAGTATTTATGGTTGGCGTGGAGCTGATATGAGTAATATTTTGGAATTTGAAAAAGATTATCAAAATGCAAAAGTTGTTTTGTTAGAACAAAATTATCGTTCTACAAAAACGATTTTACAAGCAGCGAACCATGTCATTGGAAATAATATTGAGAGAAAAGAAAAGAAATTATGGACTGAAAATGAAGAAGGACAACCGATTACGTATTACCGTGCTCAATCGGAGCAAGATGAGGGACGTTATGTATTGTCACAAATTCAAAGTCTATTAAGAGATGGCTATCATTATGATGATTTTGCCATTTTATATCGTACAAATGCGCAATCTCGTGTCATGGAAGAAAATTTATTAAAATCAAATATTCCATTCCGACTAGTAGGAGGGCAACGATTCTTCGAAAGACTTGAAATTAAGGATTTATTAGCGTATTTACGTTTAATTGTAAATCCTCAAGATGATTTAAGTTTTAGAAGAATTGTCAATAGTCCGAAAAGAGGAATCGGAGCAACTTCTTTAGATAAATTAAATGATTTTGCTTCTATGCATCAATTCTCCTTATTAGAAGCCAGTTCACAAATAGCAATCTCTCCTCTATCTGGGAAAGCAGCAAAGTCTTTAGAAAAATTTGCTGAAATGATTGAAGATTTGAGAAAAATGCAAGAATTTCTATCAATCAGTGACTTTGTGGAACAAGTAATTGAGAAAACAGGATATCTTTCTGCTTTAGAGCAACAACATACAATGGAAGCTGATGCGAGAATTGAAAATATTCAAGAGTTTATCTCAGTTGCAAAACAATTCGAACAAGATCGTTTAGAAGAAGAGTCGGAAGATTCTCCATTATTACAATTTTTAACAGATTTATCTTTAGTTTCTGATGCAGATAGTGACGATGGAGATGGTCGTATGGTGACATTAATGACGCTTCATGCAGCTAAAGGGCTAGAGTTTCCAGTTGTATTTATTATCGGATTAGAGGAAGGAATTTTCCCAAGTTTAAGAAGTATGATGGAAATGGCGACGATGTGGAAG
>ERZ772928.1413-NODE-1413-length-10427-cov-12.900501_pt1 | contig 10427 bp, 19 predicted proteins | sample MGYA00511686_ERZ772928 | MGnify/ENA primary metagenome ERZ772928 (study PRJEB29015, sample SAMEA2738063) | human oral metagenome | biome: human oral; feature: human-associated habitat; material: saliva | place: China | collected 2219 ... | reverse complement strand
CATCTTATTAAGCCGACTTAACCCTGATTACAATATCCACCAATCAAAACAAAGATGACATGAGTGAGGCCGTCTGAAAACAGGTGGCCTTTTGCACGTCTTACGGAGAAGCTATGATGAATGACATGATATGGGTTAAAATTAAGGGGAAAGAATATCACGGCGGTTTCCCCGCCTCTTTTGCTGACAGCTTGTGCGAAATGCAGCGCGGTTTTTACAGAACAGCCGCCCTTGCCTTACATGGCGAAGAGAATATAAAACGCCTAACAAACGCCGAGCTAGAAAAATATGAGATAGTTTTTAGAGTTGAAGAGGGTTGTACAGAAATCATCACGGATTTGGCTGATAAGGCGATAACTCTCGTAGAAGAAGCGTTTAAAACCATGCCGGCAGAGTATCAAGCAATACTAATCGGATTTATTTTCGCCTGCTATTTCGGGCATAAATCCTATGAATCACTGCAAAAAAGAAAAGAAGCAGAAGCTGAAATAGCTTCCAAGACGGAGATGATGAAGGCCATCGAATCAGTAGCTTCTAAAGGGTTTGATTCCGTGAAAGATGTTGCAGAATCAACCGCCCGAAATACCGAAACACTGAAAGATTCCGTTTTGAAAAACGCCTCAACCGCCGACCAAATACAGCTTGCCGGAAACGTTTACACGCAAGCGGATATACAGGAAGCCAACAAGCGGAACAAATCGGATCGCACCAGCACCATCTTGCACGGTCAATTCAGAATTGCCATCATTGACAACACTTATCCAGAACTGCTTAAATTAACCCTATTGGACAAATCCGGCACGGAATACATCGCCAAGATAGACACGACAGACATGTTTGCCGAAGATGTAAATAAAATATGGGAAGCCGCCCAATCCGGGCAATTCAAAGAAATGCACATTAATGCCGTCTTGAAAAATGGCGTTTATGAAAAAGGATTCATTGAAAGCATTGAATTATAAGGATTTACGAAGTAATTTTTTCTTCTTTTTCCCAAATATTCAGTTATAATACAGTTCTCCTATGCTTTATTTTGTCTAGATTGTTCATTATCAATTATTCAGCCCGCCAAGCGCGGGCTTTCTTTTGCCGTCTGAAAGGGAAGCAGTTATTAAATAATCCTTAATAACTCAATTTTCATCTATCTATTTGTCTTTTAATATGTTTTTATGTTGGCACTTATATTTTTAGTGTAAGGTGCCAAAAATAATCACTCATAGACCAAGCCGCCTACATGGGCGGTTTTATTTTGTCTATTGGCAGGGGTTATACCGTTATTTACTTCACATTTACCGCCTACATGGGCGGTTTTTTTTTGCGCCTGTATAAAATTAATTTCATTTAAAAACAATAAAGTATAAAAATTAAGCACTTTAAAGACTAAAAATATTTGACTTTAAGTATAAAAAGATTATACTACACCCATCGAAGCAAAACACCGACACGAAAGGATTTAAAAATGGAATTTCAAAAATATGCAAATCTCGCAGCAGTTCAAGAAATGGCCTTTTATGTAACACTAGGGACTTTGCAAAAGAAAACAGGGATCACGACAGATAAATTCAAAGAATTAATGGCAACTAATCACAAATTTTATGAAAAGTTCTTTGACGAGATGGCCGAAACAGTTAAGGCAAGTTTCGAAATTTTCAAAGAACAAAAAATTATCTAAGTTTCTTACCCAAGCCGCTTCAAGCGAGGCGGCTTCAATAAAAAACTTAATCTGATCTTTAAAAATTTGGAAACGTAGTAACCGCCCTTCAGGTAGGCGCAAGCCGATAGTAAGACATCGCAAGATGGGGGAAATCGAACAAACGGTTACAGGTGGAGGCGGCCTAAAAGATAACAGCCTATGACGGTAAATTTTTTTAAACACTTGATACACAAGGAAACAAAAAATGGAAGCAAATAAATTTGAAGTGAAAAGTTTGTCAGACCTTATAAAAGTCTTTGCAGGCATTGCTGCCGATTTCGAAGCGGCAAAGGGTGTAAAACGCGCCGACATTTCAACTGAATTTGACGAACCGCAACATGAGCCGCAACCGCCTGTAACAGTTACAGAAGCGAAAGGCATTAACGACTTTGCCATCGGCAAGGAAGTGATTATTCGCACTTATTCAGCAGGCGTTTGGTTCGGCGTGTTGAAACAAAAAGCAGGCAATGAAGTGATTCTGACTAAAGCACGCCGTATGTACGAATGGTGGGCTAAAGAATCCATCAGCCTGTCAGGCGTTGCACGACACGGTATCAAGCAAGACGACAGCAAGATTTGCGGCGAGCTTGATTCCGTATGGCTTGAAGCGATTGAGATTATTCCGGTAACAGGCAATGCGGCTGAATCAATCCGCACCGCGCTGGAGGTTGAGCAATCATGAGCTACTTAGACAAACCGATTATACACGGCTACGGCTACGGCTACGGCAGCGGCTACGGCTACGGCAGCGGCTACGGCAGCGGCTACGGCAACGGCAGCGGCAGCGGCAGCGGCTACGGCAACGGCAGCGGCAGCGGCAGCGGCAGCGGCTACGGCGACGGCAGCGGCAACGGCTACGGCAGCGGCTACGGCAGCGGCTACGGCAACGGCAGCGGCAGCGGCAGCGGCTACGGCAACGGCAGCGGCAGCGGCAGCGGCAGCGGCTACGGCGACGGCAGCGGCAACGGCTACGGCTACGGCAGCGGCGACTAAATTTTGATACAACCCCCTGTAACAGGGGGCTTATTTAAGCGGTTGGAGACGGCTGCTTAAATAAGCAAAGGTCAAATTATCGGTAGATAGGGTGAGCAATGCCAAAACGAGGGCACAAGGCTTACTGCCTAGCAACACCACAGGCAAGCAAGGGCAACGGCACGGAGAAACATCAAGCCCCTTCCTCTACCGATACCGCAACAAAAGGAAAAGGAAATGAGCAACAAAGAACATATTGATAATTTCATTCGGAATATTTTTTTCAGCCGCGCGAGATTTATTCATTGCAAAGTAGAGGCAATGGTTAGCCAGTCTCATCGAATGTTTAAACAAGCTGAAAATCATAAAGACAAACAAGATGATGGGTTATTCATTTACAAAATGAATCATCAATTAATCGAGGCTTTCAAGGATGACGCAAAAGCTATTCTGAAATGGTGTGAGGACATGGAGAAAGCGGCAGCCAGAACAGAAGAATCAGGCTATAGACAAGATTAACAATTAGGGGCTTTACCGCCCCTAATAAAAAAACTGCAACAAAAGGAAAAGGGAATGACTTATTACGAAACAAGCCGCCCCGATTGGGGAATGGACGAAATGTACAGGCGCGAAGAATTGCGAGACGCAGAAATTGCGATTGAAGAACGCCGAGAAGATGAAAACAGGAAGAATTTTGAATTATTCCACATGCAAATCATGCAACACGTCATCAAGGAGGCACACGAGTTTCGTAAATGCGCTATCGAATGTGATGAATTGGAATACTCGCAGAATGATGGCGAATGGCGAACTTGCTTGCTAGACGGCGCGGAATTTCTCGAATTGAGTAGCAACAAGTACGAGAACGAAGAAATCAAAGACGCGCTGATTTGGGCAGCTCAATCAAATCACGCTGATTTGCGAGTAAGCAAAATTGATGAACTGGCAAACCAATGGAAGGAAGCGGCATGAAAGCATTAACCCAATACCTTACAGACGAAGGAAGAAAAATGACAAATGTTGACTTAATAAAAAAAGAGGGCATCAGAATCTGTCGCCGAATCCCTCGACAAGTTCGGGTCGAGCTGAATCAAGCAGTTAAAAATGGCATTTTGTGCCACCTACCAAAAACAAAACTCGCCAGAGAAATTTACTGCACGCCTGAGCTGGTAAATAAAGCCACTGAAATGCAGAAACAAGAAGCTGAACGCACGGCACAAACCCTGCTGACCGCTTTTGCATAAACAATCATAGGCCGTCTGAAATTCAGACGGCCACCCAAAGGAAAAAAAAATGAAATACGCAATCAGAACAGTTTTAGCCGTGTCAGCCATCACAATCGCGGCTTGTAGCTTTTCAGGCAAATCCGAGAAGCCGGAAGAGCCTGAAACCATCAGCCAAGAAGCACGGGTTGAGCAGATGTATAACGCCATGCCGGACGAAGTGAAAGTCATGGGAGATGCGGAGATTAAGCCATGCAACACATTTTGACAGGCTGCTATATAGCCAAGCCCAAAGGCCATGACCATATCAGCAAACATTGCGGCGCACGAATGAGAAACGAAAACGGCATCTGGCACGTTTGGCAAGACGTTGAGACATTCGCCCGAAACACTCACGCGCTGATTCTCAAGAAAGGCGCAGGGCGCAAAAAAATCAACGAGAAAACATTTAAGACGAAAGCAGCGGCTGAAAAGTATTTCAACAAACTATTAGGAAGTTAAAAATGACACACCCAGCAAAAACAAACGCAATGGCAATTAAACAATTTTTCGACAGCGACGCAGCGAAACGAAAAATGCAAGAACTCATTGGCAAAAACTTTGCAAGTTTCGCAACATCTGCCATGCAGATTGTCAACTCAAACAGCCTTTTGCAAAACGCAACGCCAAAATCAGTGTTTAACGCAGCCTGTATGGCAGCAACGCTGAATCTTCCCATCAATAACAGCTTAGGCTTTGCGTACATTGTCCCCTTTCAAAACCGAAAAGAGAACGTTACAGAAGCGCAGTTTCAGCTTGGTTATAAGGGCTTCATTCAGCTTGCACAACGAAGCGGACAGTTCAAACGAATCAACGCCTGCCCTGTTTACGACACAGACGCCGAAGAAGATGTTTACCAACGCTTGACCTCACTCATTCCACGCAAACCAAGCGGACAAATCATCGGCTATATCGCCTATTTCCAGCTTTTAAACGGCTACGAAGCGAATCTGACAATGACGATGGAAGAATTGGAAGCACACGCCAAACGATACAGCCAGACATATAAGCGCGGCTTTGGCGTATGGGCTGACAACTTCGAGGCAATGGCGAAGAAAACAGTTATCAAGCTGTTACTTTCCCAACAAGCCCCGCTGTCAATCGAAATGCAAAAGGCGGTTTTAGCTGACCAAACAATCGTAAAAGACGTGGAGGCCGAAGAGTTTGAATATATCGATAACCAACCACTGCCGGCAGAAACGCCAAAACTGGCGGTTTCCGATGAAATGTTTGAGCAACTCAAAGAAAACATCAGCACCGGCGATATTGATATTCAGACAGTCTTAGACAGTTACGACTTGTCAGAAGAGCAGAAAGCGGAATTGGATAAATTATGAAAATCAGATGTTCATCAATCCACAAAATCATCGGCGAACCAAAAAGCAAAGCCGAAAAAGAAGCCAATGGATTAACACAGACGGCCAAGTCTTACGTTATTGAACGCCTGAAAAACGAATATTCAGGCTTCGAGAGCTTCACAGGGAGTAAGGAAACCGAAAAAGGGTTATTGCTTGAAGATGAAGCAATCCGTTGTAGCGGCCTGATTCGCGGCTTGATGTACAAGAAAAACACCGAACGGCGCGTCAATGATTGGATTACAGGCGAATGTGATATTTACGATCCGAAGCGTAAAACAATCATTGACACAAAATGCTCATGGGACATCGGCACACATCCATTCTTCCGAGAAGAGGCTGAAGCCAAAGCAGAAAAAGCCGGCTATGGCTGGCAAATGCAAGGCTACATGTGGCTTTTCGATTGTGAAAAGGCTGATATTGACTTTTGGATTTTCCCAACGCCCGAAGAGCTTTTAAAGCCTTATGACGATGTAGCTAATTTGGTCGAAGCGGTTGAGCGTCTGCCGTTTGAAAAACGGCTGACAACAATCACAGTGTACCGTGACGAAAATGCAATCAATCAAATTAAGCGGAAAGCAGAGGCATGCTTTGAGTATGCCGATAAATTGAAACAGGAATTTGAGAAAGGTAAACAATGCTGAATAAAGTAATTTTAATTGGCCGCTTAGGCCGTGACCATGAAGTGCGTTATATGCCGAACGGCGAGGCCGTCTGTAACTTTTCCGTAGCTACAAGCGAAAAGTACACCGATAAAAACGGACAACGCCAAGAGGCCACTGAATGGCATAACGTGACCATGTATCGCAAACTGGCAGAGATTGCAGGTAAATACCTGACAAAAGGCAGCCAAGTGTACCTGGAAGGCCGTATCCAAAGCCGTAAATATCAAGGCAAAGACGGTATCGAGCGCACGGCCTACGAGATTATCGCCAATAATATGAAGATGTTGGGCGGTAATAGCCAAGCAACGCAGGAACAGCCGAAACAAGCACCAGCCGCGCCTGTTGAAGATATTGATGATGACGTGCCGTTTTGAATAACCCACAGGCAGGCGGCCTAAAACGTCCGAGCCGTTGAGAGGACGGCATAACAAAAGGAAACAAGGCGATGAAAGCAAGCGAAATGTTAGCCGCGCGTAAGGCGGCGAAGAAAGAACAAGCCGTCAAAAAATATGCACGAGACAACATCGGCAATCAACGCGCCGACCGCAACAAACTGGCAAATATTGCCGTAATCCAAGTGCAAAACAAGCTGGCTTTGCGAAGCGGCGCACCTCAAGACTTAGACAGTAAGTTGACCGAAAACATTAAAAATCTCATGCACTATCAGGCATTGGTTTACGAAAACGACCAAACCAGTGTAGCCGTGTTTGAGAAACTTATCCGCGCCATGCGTGTTGTCGCTTGTATCTACTCAGACAACGACTTGAGCAAGACGACCAACGAGGCGCAAGCGGCGATTGAGCAGTTATCAGAATCAGACGACTTATCACCGAACCAACGCCGTGAGATTTTAAAACCTGTTCTTCGCCTGACTGAATATCAGGAAGCCTACGGCGAAATTATCCCAGAGCGTACTGTTTCAAAAATCGGCTTGTATTGCGCAAGCGTACAAATCGCACTGTACACAGCGAGCCTATACAATCGCAAGAAACGTTATATTCAGGCGTTATTCGACATCATCAACGGTGAATCCTTGCGAGCTATCGCCAAGAAGATAAACGAAAAAGAAAACGTATTGCGCGAAGAAGTATTAAACGCCGCTTGGCACTTCTTCCGCGTGGCAGAGTGTAACAGCGCCGTTCAGCCGGTAAGCAGTATCCCTGAATTACGACAAGACGGCTACAAGGTGCTGGCAGACTTTAACCGCCTGAAAGATTTTATTCAGACGGCCATGCAAAAAATTCTGATCCCGTTTGAGCAAAACACAGGAATCAGCCTGATTAATTACAACCAATTCCGCAAAGACTTGGTGCAAGCGGAAATTATATAAAGAGACAATCATAAATGAGCGCGAGAATACTTGACCCATGTTGCGGTAGCAAAATGATGTATTTCAACAAAAATGACCAACGAGTTTTATTTGGAGACATCAGACAAGAAGAGCATTACTTGAAAGACCGTGATTCAATCCGTCACTTAGAGGTAAAGCCGGATGTAAAAATGGATTTTACAAACATCCCTTTTGACGACGAGAGTTTCCGTCTTGTAGTTTTTGACCCGCCACATTTGATACGGGCCGGAAAAAAATCATGGTTGGCCAAAAAATACGGGAAACTTGGGGAATGCTGGAAAGACGACATTAAAAAAGGATTTTCAGAATGTTTCCGAGTATTGGAATATGGCGGTATATTAATTTTCAAATGGAACGAAAATCAAATACCTGTAAAAGAAATCCTTTCTCTCACTAACGAAACCCCACTTTTTGGGCATGTAACAAGAAAACATAAAGTAAACCAAACCAGCACGCATTGGTTCACATTTATTAAGGGCTATTGAAAATGGATATTCAGGAAATCATCGAATGGTTTAAGGCAGCCAAGCTGAAGCCGACAACGGACGACATCGCCGTGCAGATTGGCTGTCATTTTGAAGAAATCGCAGAAATGCAAGAAGCTTTAATGCGAGGTACTCACTTAAGAAACCATATTACAACTTACGCAAACAAATTCAAGGTCAAAGAACAAACAGCCGTCCGAACCGTTGAATTTGTAAAAGAAAGCCAAAATCGAAGCACTGAACTGCTTGACGCGCTTTGCGATCAGATTGTAACCGCGATTGGCGTAGGCTACATGATGGGCTTTGATATGGTAGGCGCGTTGGACGAAGTGAATAAATCCAACTGGAGTAAATTCAAAGACGGCGTGCCGGTATTTGACGAAAACGGAAAAATCGCCAAAACAGACGGCTACTTCAAACCCGATTTAGCGAAGTTTTTAAATAAAAATAAGGAGTTATAAAAAATGGAAAATGGGATTTTGACGAATAATCCGCGCATATCAGACTTAATCAGTCGATTGGAAGACTTGAAGGCAGAGCATGGAGACTTGCCAATAACTCACGAACCTCTGCGGGGTGGAGTTGTGTTTGCCGATGTAATGGGATTTAAAGTTGCCTATATTAGACCTAAAGAAAAACGTGAACGAACATGTGCTTACCGTATCGGAGCAGCCCAAGAAGGCGATTTGAAGGTAGTGAAATTTTAAAAGGGAAAAGATGAAAGCCTACAAAATCATGAACTACGAGCCATGCGCCGGCGGCTAAATAACTACCAATCCGACCCCTCTGAAAATATTCAAATTCGAAAGGGAAATTAAACGATGGCAACAGTAAGCATCCTTATCAGCGACCAACCGGACGGCCTGTTTATCAAGCTAACCTCGGACGAACCAATGCCGAAAGATGGCGAAGACGGCGGCAGCATTGCCCAGAACGCAGGCCTTATCTGCCTAGCAATCCTTAAACGCGAAATGCGGCAGATAACAGGCAAAGAACCAGTTTTGATTGATATCCAATAACCCGCGCAACAACTACCAATCCGACAGGCGGCATTTCCGCCGCCTGATGAAAATACGAAAGGGAAGAAGATAATATGTACCTCACATCTCAAGAATGTGCCGACCTACTACACGTCAAACGCGCAACATTCGTTAATCAGACGTGCAAGCAGGCAGGCTTTCCGAAGCCTTTTGTCATCTCGCCGCGTAAATTCTTATGGCCGGAGGCAGAAGTGCACGAATTTATTCGCCGCCACCGTCAGAAATAGAGAAACCGCCGTAACAGGCGGTTTTTTTAATCCAGCAAATCAGCAAGTTCACCAATATCAGGGTTATAGTACACATTCAGCAATATGCGTAAATCCTTATGGCCGCTGATTTTAGCCAGTTGCATAGGCTCAACCTTCGCCGCCATGCGGGTCAGGGCTTTATGGCGCGTATCGTGGAAATGGAAGCCCTCAGCCCCTTCAACTTTTGCCCTTGCACGTCTAAACATAACATCAAGCGTGTGGGAGCTTATATCAAACACAGACCCACTCTCAGACCGTGGCAGTCTATCCAATATCGCCATAGCCTTTTTAGACAGCGGCACGTCTCGACTGCTACCGTTTTTAGTCATCGGCAAATGTACCACGCGCCGGCTCAAATGCACATCACGCCAAACCATGTTGCAGATTTCCCCGGCGCGCATGGCCGTCTCAATCGCAAACAAGACAGCCAATCCGATACGCTGTTTTACCGTGATTATCGGCACGCCGTCAGCTACACCAAGCTCACGCACGACAGCCAAGACAATATCATCTGGCGGTATGTAGTTTCGCGCCTTACCCTTACCAGGCCGTCTGATTTGCAATAAAGGATTTGACGGCAAAAGCCCCCATTCCTTGACCGCCATTTGGCAGACGGCAGACAGTGTTTCAAGCTCACGTCTGACAGTGGCTTCTTGTACTTCTTTTTTGCGATTATCGCGCCATTGGGCAAAATGATGTGGGCGCAGGTCGCTGACTTTTATATCGGCCAAATTGGATCGTAACGCACGATTCAGCCGGTATGTTTCCGCCCTATTGCCTCGTTTCGTGGGCGTGATTTCATCCCGGTACCTGGTCAGCAAATCGGCAAAATATAGACTTTTGGGCGCATTGCCCTGCACGCCGTCCAAGATTGCCGCTTCAGTCCGCGCCGCCCATGCAGCGGCATCAGATTTCAGGGCAAATGTTTCAGACTTGGTAACGCCCTTCAGACGGACTTTGACTCGATATTTTCCGTTGCGCTTTTCGATGGTTGCCATTGGTATATTATTGGGACAGTGAGGGGACACGGCATTATATGTTATAATCAATCCTAATCAATCATAAAGGATTGAATGGTGCAGATATGAGATTGATTTATATGTATAATCTATCAAAATCAATCATAGTCTACTATAATCAATTTGCTGTTTTATTGCACTCCGTCCGCACCATACTCAAAATGAGCAGCTTTCGGGCTGCTTTTTTTACATCTATTCCACTATATACCCTATTCAAAATCAAAACTGCTTTTAATTTTTTGACCTTTGCAAAAAAGGGGTTTATTTGGGGATATAACAGACGTTTCCATTGTATCTTTCAGACGGCCTATCATTTATGTTGAATCCATCGCAAAAA
>ERZ772928.1407-NODE-1407-length-10466-cov-3.549227_pt1 | contig 10466 bp, 8 predicted proteins | sample MGYA00511686_ERZ772928 | MGnify/ENA primary metagenome ERZ772928 (study PRJEB29015, sample SAMEA2738063) | human oral metagenome | biome: human oral; feature: human-associated habitat; material: saliva | place: China | collected 2219 ... | reverse complement strand
GCGCTGGAAATCGGCGTGCAGCAAGGCCAAAGCGCCAGCGGCAAGATCACCCTCACCAACAAAGGCTACAGCGCCGCGCAAAACGTGCGATTGGCCCTGCTCACGCGCGAAGGCAAAGCCCCGCCCGGGTGGATACGCCTGACCAGTGGCGCACAAATCGGCGCACTGGCTCCAGGCCAGGGCAGCGCCGCAGCCGATTATCAGTAGCGGCATGTAGGCGTTGCTTTCCAGCCAGCCTCGGCTCCAGGCCACCAGGATTGCGGCTAGGGCTAGCAGCACTACGCCGCTAAATATGGTGGTGGCCTGATCTCTGCCGTCTTTGCTCTGTAGCTGGTTTAGCTGCGCGGCCAGGCGGGTGGGGGCGGCTAGCTGTGAGCTGGCTGGGTTGCCGGCTGGAATTAGGGCTATGGCCAGGGCATATGCCATCGCGCCGACCCCGTTTAGGAAGAGCAGACCCACAAAAATAGCGCGCACTAGCCACACGTTTACGCCCAGGTGCGTGGCTATGCCCGCGCACACCCCGCCCATTAGGGCTGCTGGTGGCATTTGTCCGTCAGCTAGTGGGGTGGGGTTGTGGTTTAGGCGCACCAGTTGGGGGCGCGACGACGCCGCCCGGGTACCGCCTTGAGTTCCGGCTCGGCTACCGGCGCCCTGGCCACCTGTCACACGGCTGGCTCCCGGCTGCCTACCGCCCGCCTGTGGGCCGGCCTGAGTAGCACTCCCCCACGCGCGGCTTTCCTGCCCGTAGACACTGTCCCACGGCCAATTTTGCTGACCATAGTGACTGCGCGCGCCGTCTACTTGCGAACCGGCGCTCCCTCGACCACTACCTCGGGGGCTGCGCCAACTAGGCGGCGGAGTGAAGTCGGGGCGCCAAGGTTGGTTCGCCACAAAATCAGGTTGGCCCGCTGCAGGGGCTGACTGGGCGCCAGCAAGGTCTGACTGAGCGCCAGCAGGTTCCGACTGGGCGGCCTGAGCCCCAATAGGGGCAGATGCGGCCGAAGATGGGGCGAGCGGCGCTGAGGCGACCGGCGACGTCGGATTTGGGATAGGTGACGCTGAGCCCGCCAGCGACGTCGAACCCGCAGACTGTGGCGTCGAACCTGGCAGGGGCTGCGACCTCGGCCCTGGGGAAAGCTGCGGCAAGTCAGAGGACTGATTAGGGGTGGCACTCACGTTTATATAGTTGCACGCAAAGGGGTGCCATTAGGGGTGAGTAGGGATTAATCAGGGTTATATCAGGGTAGTCCCCAATATCGCCAAAGCATCGGTTAGCTGCAAACTTGAAGCATGAACAGCAAAGACTTTAACAACGACGCCGAGCGCGAGGGTGCTGCGGACTCTACTTCTGCGCAGGGCCGCCCCGGCCAGACCTTCCAGGGCACCGGCTACCAGGCCCCCGGCCACCAGAACGGTCCCGCATTCCAGGCCCCCGGCCACCAGGGCCCCGGCTACCACAGCAACCCCGGCACCTACGGCCAAAGCGGCATGGACCGCTTCTTTAACTCGATCCGCGCCATGAACCTCTACCGCGCCCAGCCGCGAGTGCTTGGTGGCGTATGCTCGGGGATTTCCCAGCGCTACGGCATCGACATGACCCTGGTGCGCATCTTGTTTATAGTGGCCGCCCTGCTTGGTTTTGGCGGTTTCCTCTACTCCCTGGCCTGGGCTTTCCTGCCCGAGGTTGAAGATGGGCGCATCCACGTGGAGCAGGCTCTGCACGGCGACTTCACCGGCGGCCTGGCTGGCGCGATTGTGTTAGCGCTCTTTAGTGGCGCCCCGGCAAGCGTTTCGCTAGGTTTCTTACCCATCTTACCCAGTTTTTTTGGTAATAGCACCCTTATTGGTATCGCCGCTGTGGTAGCAGTGCTGCTCATCGCTAACTCACGGCGTAACTCGCAAAACTACTCTGGCTACCCTTACGGCCCTGGCGGTTACGACGGCGGCGCTGGCTATGGTCCCGACGGCGGCAACGGGGGCGGCACTGACGGCGGCTACGGAAACAGCGGCGTCGGCTCAGAAAACTACGACCCAAACGGGGCTTACGCCTCAACCCGAGGCTACGACGGCGGCGTCGGCCACGGCCCCAACGGCACTTACAACGGCAGCTATGGCCCCAACAGCGCTTACAACGGAGGCGAGGGCCAGCAGGTTTTTTCCGCCCCGCCCGTAGGCAGCAACGGTAAGCCCATTCCGCGTTGGCAGGGCAACTACAACGCGGGCGGCCCGCGCCCTAACTACCAGCCCTACCAGCGTAAAAACTGGGCACCCGGACCGGGCAGCATGTTAAGCCTGATCACCCTGGGTTTGCTGGTGATGTGCGCAATTCCTATGGTGCTTGAGCAGAGCCTGCGCTCCCTGGTGATCTCGGCGGCCTTAGCGGCAGGCGTGATGGGCCTGGCCCTGGCAGTGTGCGCAGTACGCGGACGTCACGGCGGCTGGATCAGCGTAATGGCAGTGTTTTCCCTGATTTTCGGTTTCATGCCGATCGCTGCAATCACTTCGGCGGCGCCGCAAAGCGCGCTGGATATTGATTGGCAAAATGTTCGGGTAGATAAGTCCAACTACAACTACATGGTTCCTTCGATCCCGAACTTCGTGGGCGAAACAACCCTTGACCTGACCCAGGCTCCGGCCGGCGAAAACCGCACCATCACGGTGAACTCTTTTGTTGGCCAGCTGACTATTAAAACCGCCTACGGCCAGAGCGTGCGGATTGAGATGGACCATTCTAAGGGTGTAGAAGCGGCCACGCTGAGTGCCTACTCCCCTTGGCAGGTCAGTGAGAACGGCGTCGTGCACACCCTGCAGCCCACCAACACCTACAACTCTATCGACGGTGACAACTCTGACGACTTCGACGACGACGCCAGCACCCCCACCCCGCGCAACTGGGTGACCGCCTCCCCCAGTACGGCAGCGGCCACCCCCTCTAGCAGCGCAAGCGCAACCCCTGGCAGCGCAGTGGCCAGCCCCGGCGCCACGGCGTCGAGCAATGGCAGCAACGGCAACAGCACGAACAATGGCAGCGCGAACAATGGCACCAATTCGGGCAGCTCACAGCCATTTGCCATGTACTACTACGAAAAGAGCACGGTTAACGGTTGGCCTTCAGGCTCTGCCAGCAAGCTGATCTTCTCTTCGCCAGCTAGCGTGCAGGGCGCAAATGCAGGCAGCTCAAAGGGCACCATCACGGTCAAGGTGGGCCAGGCTGTAGGCCAGGTGCGCACCATCGAGTCGGCTCCCACCAGCAACTAAGGAAACAAGCAAATGAGCATCAACAGCAGTTACCTAAACCCCGATAGCTCCGGCGCCCCCTACGGGTCTAACAGTTCCAATGGTTCCGCTGACTCCTATGGGGCTGGAACATACGGGGCAGCCAGCCCCTCTGACTCCTACAACTTCAGCGGAGACTACAGTTCCTACGATGAGCCTGCCAGCCCGCTGTCCACCACCAGCGCCGCCAGCGCGACGGGAACTAGTGAGACGGGGACATACGGGGCTTACGGGGCGGCCAGCGCCACGGGAGCCAACGAGACGGGGACCGGCACCACGGCAGCCAGCGCGAGCGCCACTTCGGCCAGCTCAGCCGCTTACAACTCCACTGGCGCATATAGCTCCACCGATACCTACGAGCCCACCGGCTCCTCCGAGCCCACCAGCTCCTCCAACTCCACTAAGGAAGATGCTGTTTGGCGTGGCCAGGACAGCAAAGAGCCTGCCGAGCTAAAGCGTCCGCGCGTGTCCACCCTGATTGCTTCCCTGATCATGTTGGCCGCAGCCGCAATTTTGGGGGCACTGGCCATGGGAGTGCACTTCTCCTGGACGGCGGTAGGGGCTAGCACCCTGGGCACGATTGGCCTGGTCTTGATCGTGTCGGCATTCTTCGCCAACCGCAACAAGTCCCACACCTGACAGACAAACACTGCCAATACACAGGCAGGTGCAGGCACAACACAGACAAATACAGGCAAAGACAAACACAGGCAAAATCGTCCGTTCCCTATAAAAAATACGTGTATTTTTATAGGGAACGGACGATATTTCAGTTTCTGCACCCCCACCCAGCCGAGCGCCGTCGTCGGCCCCAAAACCTGCACATTTACCACTTAACCGCCACCCTCACCACCCACGCGGGGCTTAATCCCCATACCCGCGCCGCCGCCAGCGTAAATACCCTGTAGGCAGTTAATGTCACTTGGCCCGGGCGCATTGCGACGACGCCGGGCCCCGCCACAGGGAGGGTAGCCCCATGACCACAGTGGGCGCAGACGTAGAAGCCCTACGTCAACTGGCGCAAATGTTTACGGATAACTCGTCGAAACTGACCGGCGACGTAATTCCAACGATCAACTCGCGGCTAAATTCCAGCGGCTGGGTGGGCGAAGACGCCGACAGCTTCAAGGCCGACTGGCACGGTCACCTCATGGGCCAGCTCAACAACGCAGCGACCCAGCTTTCCGACGCCGCCGCCACGCTAAACCGCAACGCGGATGAGCAGGAGCAGGCCTCCTCGATCGCGGGAGCCAGCTCGGCGCTTCAAAGTGGGCTTTCCAACCCGCAGCCGGCGAACAATGATCCCGCGGCTGAAAAGGCCAAGCATTGGTGGGAAAAGGCCGGGGACAGCATTGCTGACTGGTGGAACAAGCCGCTCAAAGACAAGCTGCATGACATCAGCGATGTTACCGGAAAGGCAGCTACAGTCTGCACTATTGCCGCCGGGCTGCTAGCCCTGACTGGTGTTGGCGCACCGGTGGCTGCTGCTCTGTTTACGGCTGGGCAAGTGTTAACAATTGCTTCGGCGTCAACTGATATTGCCTCAAACGGCATGAAACTATACGACGGCGATATTGGTTGGGGCGAGTTTATAGTTGAAACTGGCTTTGACGCTTTGTCAATTGCAGGCGCACGCGGATCATTAGCCGGTCTCTCCAAGGCTTCTAATATCACGCTTCGATCCAGCGCCGGTGAAATCAAGCAAGCTTTTAAAGCTCCAACTGAAAGCACCATGAAATATGTGCGTGATGAAACTTTGAAAGAACTTTTCCCGAGCCGTACCGATAACCTTTATGACGCCGCTAAAGAGGCCAGCCACAGCGGTCTAAAATACGCTGCACAGGTGGTTGACAGTCGTTACCAGGGCAAACCTATGCCTGTTTTTGACCCTTACGAGTCTATTTTCAAGCCATTTGATAAAAGTATACGTGGCCCGTTTGCTGAGGTTTCGCCGCTACCTGACCCATTCAAAAAGGATGAGTAGTTCGACCGCAATAAGTGGCCTGGCTTAGCTGGCTTAGATAGATCGGGTGACCGTTATGGCTGCCCAGCTACATTAAGCAGCTTGGGTAGCCTGGGCAGCCGTAGCCTGGGCACCGAAAGTCGCCTGGCCGCTTAGCTTTCTGCGCTACCTGTGGTATTTGACTCTATGCGCTCTCAGTTCGACGGCGCCCTGCTCTCTTCGCCGACGGCGCCCTGCAGCATAAAGGCGCAGCAGCACAGCTAAGTAAAGTGACATCCGCTGACTGGCATATCGGCGGACACGCATGGCGTCCGCACAGTATCTGCGCGGTGCCTGCATGGTATCTGCACGACGCCGGCACGGAGCCTACATGTTGTGCACTGCGTCTGCAGATACTAACATTTCATCCCTTCCCTATAAAACCCCATGGAATTTTTATAGGGAAGGGATGATTTTGCCTGTATTTGTGCACAGCCTGTATTTGTCTGCCGTGCCTGTTGTGCCTGTGTTTACTTGTAGGGCACAACTAATTACTTGTAGGGCACAACCTCAAGCTTGCCGTCTACAAGTTCCCCAAGGTAAATGTGCTTTGCCGAGCTGTAGCCCTGCTCCTTGAGCTGCTGCTTCACCCATGCCTTGTCTTTGTTGGCAAGCGCTAGACCAAGGCTGATGATCTGGCCATCGCTAATGATCGGCAGCAGCGGAATCTTGCTTTGTGCACCACGCTGACGGATGATCAGATTACCGTTTGCCTCCATAATGCCAACCTTCACATCGCGAATGCTGGAGATGTTCTCCTCACGCAGGCAACGGCTTACCTGCTCGGCACGCAAACCAACCCTGGCGCAATTGGCGACTTTCAGTTCGCCGTCGTAAATGATGACTTCCGGCTGGCTTGAGATAGCCCGCCTAAAGGTCTTGTTACTGCTTATCAGTAGCTTTGCCGAGATCACCACAAGCGACCAGATAAGCGCAAGGATCAGGAATTGCAGCACGGAGACTGAAGAGTTGTAAATGACGCCGCCGATAATTCCACCCAGCACAAAGTTCTGACCCTGGTTAAGCGGAGTATTTACCGAAAACTCATATTTCCCCATAATGTTAATCTGAATAATCATTACGAGGATACCAAGCACAAACTTAATTGCGGTTAGCGTATAGAAATCCATGTCAGTGCTTCCCATCCACATAAACGTTGTGGTCAATAATGTGCGTACGCTCAAGCGTGTAGGAGTTGTTGTCTTCGTTCAGGTGAACGCGGTAATTCTCGTCTTTAAAACGCACAATAATGCCGTCTTTTAGACTGGTTGAATTTACCAGTACTTCGTCTGTGGAGATTTTTTGATCCTGGGCAACGCCCTTAACGAAAAGCACTAACTGCTTTGACTGGGCCGCTTGGTCACTCAGGTCTAGATATTGCTCGGTCTGAATCCCCACCAGCACCAGCGAAAGAATCAGGGCACCTACACCCAGATCCCGCCAGCGGGTGCGCATCCTGTCGCGCATGTAAAGCACGCTGAAAACCAGGCACACTAGTAGTAGCGCCAGGATCGAAATCACTCGCATGGTCCAGTCAGTCGACTGCTGCGAGATGATGTAATCAAGGGTATAAAAGTCCATTTGTCACTTCGGTTTCGGCTTTAGTAGGTCCCCGCAGGGGGCGGACGACGTCACAGGCAAAATCATCCCTTCCCTATAATTTTTCCATGGGTTTTATAGGCAACGGACGAAATCTCAGTATTTGTGAGGCATTTCCTTTGGCGACCCCCGCCAGGCCCTTATTCCTGCTACTTCCTACACCGACGTCGTCCCTTTCAGCCAGCGCTCCCAGAAGCACCAGCACTACCAGCCCTACCAGCACTCCCGGCAATGCCAGAAATTCCGGCAGGAATCTGGAAGTACTCCAGGTAGGCCACAAAACGATCCTGCGCACTCAGGCAAGTGTCAGTGAGGAAACCATTTTCGTCGCCCCAGCGTTCCAGGCCGCGATAGTAGAAACCTTTGAGGTCGTCAGTAATTATGAACGGCACGATCCCGGCCGCCAGGCACTGATGCAGCATGAGCAGCCGCCCCACGCGTCCGTTGCCGTCTTGAAATGGGTGGATGCGCTCAAAGCGCACATGCCAGTCCAGAATCTGTTCCAGCGTGGCAAGGCGGTTGGCGGCGTCGAACAAGGGGGCCATGTGTTTGGCGACGTCGCCGGGGGCACTGGTCTCATGCATGGCCACTTCGTTGGGCACCCGCTTATAGTCCCCGACGGCGAACCAGTCCAGGTCAGAGTGGGTTGTACCCTGCTTGAGAATGCGGTGCAGATCCTTTACGTAGGCTTCATTAATAGGTGAACCGACGGCGTCGATAACGCGATCGATGGCGCGAAAGTGGTTGCGTGCCTCAACGATGTCATCTACGCGCAGGCCGTCCCCGCCAACTGTTGAGGTTTCAAAAATGAGGCGCGTCTGTTCCTGGGTGAGCTGGGACCCCTCGATATGGTTGGAGTTGTAGGTCATCTCCACCTGCAGACGGTGGTAGATTCCGCCGCGCACACCCGCCGCGCGCTCCTGACGAAGCCTGGCCACCAGCGCTTGTTTGTCGCCGTCAGTGGGGATTACAGAGGGTGTCATTGGGTAATTATCACATGGAGTTAGACAGACAAATACAGGCAAAATCATCCCTTCCCTATAATTTTTCCATGGGGTTTTATAGGGAAGGGATGAAATGTCAGTATTTGTGAGGCATTTCCTTTGGATACCCCTGTAAGGCCTTTATTCCTGCTACTTCCTACACCGACGTCAGCCCCGCAGGGGCTCTTCTTGCTGTGACTTCCTAGGACGACGCCGCCTTGGTTTCTACTGCTACAACCTTCGTCTAAGTTTCAGCTTTCCCAGCCTCAGGCTCAGCAGCTGCCGCCTCGATGATTGCCTCATCAACTAGGGCCTCATCAACAGGCAGTTCGGCTTGGGCATAGGCGACGGCGTCGTCGTGAGTAGCCGCAATTTGCTCACCCAAGCTGTCGGCATCACGGCGCGGCCTTGCTCTCACAATTCAGCTCTCTAGGTCCTGGTAGACCGGCTGCCACATGGCGCGGCGAACGGCCTCGACGACGTCACCCGGATCCATGTCGCACTGGCCATCTGCGATAGCCTGACGGACGACGGCAACCGCGACAGTCGCCGACGACGCACGCAAGTGGTCCACCGGCGGCAGGAGGGACGCACCCAGCTCGTGCGACGTCACCTGACTGGCCACGGCCTCGGCAGCGGCCAGAATCATCGCATCGGTCACGTGAGGGGCACCGGACACGATCGTTCCAAGCCCCAGGCCCGGGTACAGCAACGAGTTGTTTCCCTGCCCGATGTGGAAGGTCGTCCCTTCGTAGTCGAAGGGCAGGATCGGAATGCCCGTGGCCACCAGCGCGCGCCCCTTAGACCAGGCGATGATGTCCTGCGGCATCGCCTCGATTTTCTCCGTCGGATTCGACAGGGGCAGGACGATGGGTCGCTCGCACCCCTCGCTCAAAGACTCGATGACATCCTGCGTGAAGGCGCCGTGATCCGTCGACGTTCCGATCAGGATCGTCGGGCGGACGCGGCGAACGGTCTCCAGCAGGCCGATCGCGCCGTCCTTGCGCTCCCAGTCGGCGACCTCGGAGGCGCTGCGCGCGTAGGCCGCCTGGTAATCGGGCAGTCCCTCCATGTCATCGGTCACCAGTCCGGCGCGGTCGATCAGCCAGATGCGGTCCTTCGCCTGCTCGGGCGTCAGTCCAGCGCGCACCATGCCCGCATGGATCTGATCGGCCATGCCGGTTCCCGCAGTGCCCGCGCCGTAAACAAGGAGGCGCTGGTCCGCGAAGGTCGTGCCGTTGGTCTTCATGCCCGCAATGACAGCGGAGATGACGATCGCTCCGGTGCCCTGCATGTCGTCGTTGAAGATGCGGTACTTATCCCGGTTGTTGACGAGGATGCGGCGCGCGTTCGAAGCGCCGAAGTCTTCGAAATGCAGGAGTGCGCGCGGGTACAGCTCGGATGTGACGCTCAAGTACTCATTGACGAGGGCGTCGTAGCGTTCTCCGCGCACACGACCATGGCGGTTGCCGAGGTAATCGGGGTCGTTGAGCAGCTCCTCGTTGTCGGTGCCGACGTCGAGGTTGACCGCGATGACGCGCGAGGGGTCAATACCGGCTGCGGCTGTGTAGACGGCGAGCTTGCCGACGGAGATGTCGGTGCCGTTCACACCCCAGTCGCCGATGCCGAGGATCTGTTCAGCATCGGAGACGACCAGAAGATCGACGTCATCGGGGCCGAGGCCGAGGCCTTCAAACGTGGGCCGCACATCCTCGACTCGATCCACGGACAGGTAGACGGCGCGCGAGCGGCGGTAGTCTGCGGACCACTTCTTGATGGCCTCACCGATCGTCGGATCGTAGATGACGGGAAGGAGTTCGGCGATGTGGTCGATGATGACCTTGTAGTACAGCGTCTCATTGCGGTCGTGCAGCTGTTCGAGGTAGATGTACTTGTCGAGGTCGTCGTCGAGTCGACACACCTGCTTGTAGGCGCGTGCGGCCTGTTGTTCAAGCGTTTCGACAGCTGCGGGAAGACGACCCATCAGCCCGAAGCGCTTGCGCTCGTCGAGGGTGAATGCGGTCCCACGGTTGGTCTGAGGATCGGCAATGATCTGGGGTTTTGCTGGCATCAGCGGCTCCTTCCTGGTGGCTGCTTTCATCGTAAACCAGTTGCACGCCGCTGACTCTGTCTATCGTTTGGCATTCTCTCAGCGGGCTCCCAGGAATGCGCGCCCTCATGAAGTTGGCGGGGGTCGCACGGTTCGATTGCGTTGGTTCCACGCAGGAATTCACGTGCTACAGGGACGGGCTTGCTTAGCCCCGGCGATCACACCAGCGGCTGGACGACCAGCACGCTGCACAGTCACATTGCCTGGCGATACTGGTTCCGTTGGGGATGTGGCGCCTCATCGACAACAAGCGTCATCGCGGATCTGGCGGGTGGCCACATCTCCTACCCGCGTTCTACAGGCCCAGATCACGCAGCGCTGCACCCGTTACGTCACGATGCACCCGTTACGTCACGATGCACCCGATCAGAAGGGGTGCAATGCCTACGGATCGGGTGCACCGCCTCCCACAACAAGCACAACCGCGGGCACTCCCTCTCAACACACTACAACCGGCAGTATCAGACGAAGCCACACGGCCTCGAAATACTCGCGC
>ERZ772928.1405-NODE-1405-length-10471-cov-13.248752_pt1 | contig 10471 bp, 7 predicted proteins | sample MGYA00511686_ERZ772928 | MGnify/ENA primary metagenome ERZ772928 (study PRJEB29015, sample SAMEA2738063) | human oral metagenome | biome: human oral; feature: human-associated habitat; material: saliva | place: China | collected 2219 ... | reverse complement strand
GGTCACGCGCGCCGTCGCCCTCCCACGCCGAGCAGATGCGTTCGACGTCGGCGGCATTAATCTTGCCTTCGACGGCGGGGGTGTCGAGGATCTTGTGGCCGCCGCGCTCGACGATGCCGGCCTCGTGCATGTTGATGTGGCCGGTGTTGGGGGCGATGACGCCCTGCCAGGGCAGGAGGATCGCGTCGATGACGGTCGCGTTCGTCTGCGTGCCGCCGACCAGGAAGTACACGTCGGCGTCGGGGGCCTGGCAGGCCTGCCGAATCAGGTCGCGGGCACGCTCGCAGTGCTCGTCAGTGCCGTAGCCGCTCGACTGCTCCATGTTGGTGGCGACGAGGGCGTCGAGCACCCGGGAGTGCGCGCCTTCCTGGTAGTCACTGGAGAAGTTCGGCAACACATGGGAAGAATTCACGCGGTTATTATTCCACGCGCCTGGCCGGATGATTCCCGTTTCATCGTGAAGATCTTTTCTCGCCGGAACAGAAGGACTATCCTGATTTTCGCCGGGTAATGCTGCCGGGCTTCCCAATACGAAAGTGAGGGCATCGCATGATGCCGACCACGCACGGAGAACAGGCGAGCACAATCAACCGAGACTCGCAGGCTTATTGGAACAAGCGGGCCGCGACGTTCACGCGCAGCGCGACCAGCGACTACGAGCAATGGCTCCTGGAACTCCTCGCGCTTGAGGCGGGCGACGAGATTCTCGACATGGGGTGCGCGACGGGCACGCTCGCCGTCCCCCTTGCCTGCGCCGGGCACCGCGTCCACGGCTGCGACTTCGCCGAGGCCATGCTGGCCATCCTCGACGAGCGCGCGGCCGCCGAAAAACTGCCGATCACCTCCCACTTGCTCGCATGGGAGGACGACTGGGAGGAGGCGGGCCTGGGTGAGAACAGCGTGGACGTCGCCTTCGCGTCGCGCTCCCTCATGAGCGGGGACGTGTCCGCTTGCGTGCGCAAGCTCGACGCAGCGGCGCGCTCCCGTGCGGCGGTCGTCGTACCCAACAGCCTGCTCCCCTCCCGCGACCCACGCCTGCTCACCTACCTGGGACGCGCAGCGAGGCGACCGCGCATCGTCCGCGATGTGACCCGCACGCTCGCATCCCTGGGGCGCCTCCCGGTTTTCGCGGCCACGCGGACCTTCCGCCCCATGCGTTTTTCTTCCTTCGACGAGGCCCGCGCAGACCTTCGTCGCCTGGCCGGCCCCGAGCCGTTCACCGCGCGCGAGCACCGACTGTTCGACGCGTATGCCGCCCAGCACTTCGTCCGACGGGCCCCCGAATCCCCGTCCGAGGAGCCGTCGGAGATGTGGGTCCTCGATTATCCCCTGCCCGTCACCTGGGTGTTTATTGGCTGGAGCACCGACGGGGCGTAGGCGGCCCCGGCCTCGTTCTCGTTCTTCTTAGTCCGCGTCGGGACGGCGCCTGCGGGCCTTGACCTCGGAGCGCCTCTTCTTGGCATCCAGGCGGCGCAGCTTGGACGCGCGCGTCGGCTTCGTGGCGCGCCGCGGGACGGGCGGAGTCAGCGCCGCCCGCAGGATCTCGCCGAGGCGCTCGCGCGCGGCGGCGCGGTTGCGGCGCTGGGAACGAGTCTCGGCGGCGGTGACGGTGAGGACGGTGCCGGTGAGGCGCTCGCCGAGCACCGACAGGGCACGCTCGCGCTGCTTGTCATCGAGCGCTGTTGTTGCAGCCAGGTCCAGGCTCAGCTGAACCCGCGAATCCGCCGTATTGACGCCCTGACCGCCCGGACCCGAGGCATGGGAGAAGCGTTCGATCAGCTCCCCCGCGGGCACGACGAGGCCGCGCGGGCAGCCCGGCCCGGGAGGGATGCGCAGATCGTCCATGCGTTCCAGTGTGCCACCCGTGAGCCGAGGCGGAGCACCATACCCCGCCCCGGCCTCGTCAGGCGAGCAGGGAGGCGACGCGCGTTTTCAGGTCTGGCAGCACGTCGGCGGCGAACCAGGGGTTCTTCTTCATCCACATCTGGTTGCGCGGCGAGGGGTGAACCAGGGGAAAGTAGGCGGGCAGATACTGCTGATAGTCGCGCACGACGTCGGTCAGCGACGCCGAGGAGGGCAGGTGCAGGTAGCGCCTAGTGGCGTACGCGCCGACGAGAATCGTCATCTCCAGCTTCGGCATGAGGGCGAGCAGGCGCGGGTGCCACTTGTCGGCGAAGTCCTTGCGCGGAGGCAGGTCCCCGCTCTTTCCCGTGCCCGGGAAATAGAAATCCATGGGGACAATCGCGAGCTTGCCCGAGTGATAGAACGTGTCACGGTCCACACCCATCCAGTCGCGCAGCCGGTCGCCGCTGCGGTCGTTCCACACGATGCCGGTTTCTTCAGCGACGCGCCCGGGCGCCTGGCCGACGATCATGATGCGACACTCGGGTCCCGCGTAGAACAGCGGCTTCACACCTCGCTTCGTGAACGAGGCGTTGGCCGGGTCTGCGGCGATCTCCTCGGCGATTGCGCGGACAGCTGGGTCGGTGATCTCGGGTGTCATAAACCCAGGGTATGCCAGCCCCGCGAGCGCGCGACCGCCGACGGCTGATAGATCACATGCGGATGGTCCCCAGCTCACCGGATCACCGGATCACCGGATCACCGGACAGATATTCGACTCTCCCCACATTCCGCACGTAATTCCACAAGCAGCTATTTCACCAACCCCTCACAAACCCCGGAATTTCAACGATCACAATTCAAAATATGAACGATCATCACGGGAATTACGTGCGGAATTGGAGGGGAAGCACAGCGCAGAACTGGAAACGCCTGCACCGGGCGATTGGCGGCCTTACGTCAGCCCGAGGCTCCGGCGCGGGCGATATCGGTACTCCCGCTCGGCGTGAGGTCACCGTGCTCAACAGCAGCCTCACGGGCTTTTTTGCCCAACCTGTCCAGCTCTGCCACGGTGTGGCCGAGGTAAGAAACACCTTCCTTCAGGCTTTGCCCCAGCTTCTTCTGAGCTTTATCTTTCGTTCCCTTCAAGGCCTCAATCGTGCGCTTATCCGCATCGATCGCGCGTTCCAAGCGCGCCTGTGATTCCTCGATGACTCTCAGCGCCTGCGCTGGGCTTTCCTCAAGAAGCACCGAACACTGGGCGAGCCACTCAGCACACCCTTGCTTCACCTGTTCTGCGTAGTCCTTGCTGAACGCCCCCACCAGGGCCGCGCCACTGGATGCCGCCGTCAGGCCAAGAACCGCGCCACCTCCCGTGATGATCGCGGTCCCTCCCGCCATACCGAGGCCTCCTGCAGCGAGGGAGCCACCCCCTACCGCAGCCAGGCTCGCACTCGTCAGCGCAGCACCGCTCAGCCCGACCACGGCCTCACCGGCGATGACGGTCGCGATCGCGGGAGCCGCAAAGGCTGCCATCCCACCCGTGGCAACGGTGGCGACAACAGCAACCGCTCCACCCACCGCCCACTTCGTATAGGTGCCTGACAGCCAACGGTCGTAGGACGCACGCGCCCCCTTCAGGCGTTTGAGCGTCTCCGCATCGATAACATCCTGCTCAGCGACGAAGACCTCGGTGAGCCACGCCCGGGAGAGGGAGAGCTTCTTTTCCGTGACGTAGGGATCGTACACAAGCAATTGCTGGGCGATGGCGAGGCGAACAAGCTTCCCATCCTTCCCCGAACACACATCATTCAACTCACGGTAGGCATCGGCAGCGTCGAGGAGGCACTCCCCCTGGCCCTCATCACAGGCAATACGCTGCCTGCGCCTCCATGCACCAACCAGCACCTCTTTCCGTTCGCGCTGCACACTTCTCTTCTCACGACGACAGTCATCCTCCAGCCACAGCATGCGCAGCGAGTCCAGCACTCGCTGCACATCGTCACCCATGGGCGCATAGACTGCGACGTCCGCACCCTTCTTGCTCTCCTGATACTGCTCCCACCACTTCTCCACGTCCTCGTAGATGTAGGAGCTGTCGGCCCACAGGGCGAAAGCAAAACGACCGATCCCGACATAGTTGAGACGCATGAAGAAAAGAGGGACTGCTCCCACCTCACCACTCGCGGCCCCATCGACCGCCGCGCGCACAGCTGCGATGGAGGTATTGATGACCACGAAGGCACCGGAGGCGACCGTCAGCATGCGTGTCAGCGCCCGACTGTTGAGGGGCAGGAATCGCGCGGGATTAATGCGACCCAAGTCCTTCACGCTGGACACATTCTCGCGCCTAAGTTCGTCGATAAAACGCGTGATCGTGTAGAAGCCGCGGACAATACACTCGTTCGCAAGGACGGCGGGAACCTGCGCGAGGACTTGACTCGCCATGCCAACCTCAGTCCGCAGATCGAAGCGCAGAGGGTTTCCATCCTGATCCTTCAGTAGGGTGCCGTTGAATGCTTTGGAAATCCACTGCGACAGCGTCCGCATCTTACCCTTGTAATCGATAGACAGATCGCGGAAGAAGGGCAGGGCCGAGGCCTCCTTCAGGAATGACAGGAGAGGCCCGGGGATTCCGGTGCCCGCGCCGGGCGTTGCGCTCGAGCCGGCCATGTCACTGATGAGATGAAAGAGCCATTTAACGGTGCCATAGAGAATCTTTTCTGGAACGTTGCGCCCAACAAGCAATCCGTCCTTCATAGCGTCGGCAGGCAGGTCGAAGATTGCGAAACTGCCGTCTGTCTTGGTTCCAAACCCTTTGCCAGTGAATTGCATGAGGATGGAGCACACGAGCCCCACGGGCGAGGGGTGGTGCGAGAAGTCGCGGAGGTGATGTTGGAGCCCGCCACCGAACGCTGGGGTGAGTTTGTCCCCTACGAAGGGGAATCTCTTTTCGAGGAAACGGATAGCATCCTCGATGGTCGGTGTTTCCTCATGCAGGCCCGCACGCTGAGCTGCGCCGATCACGATTTTCTCAATCTTCTCGGACCCCAGCTTGCGCGCGTCCGCCAGGTTGAAATCCTTTTGCCACAGGACGCTGAGCGTTCCCATGAGAGAGCCACTCACTGCGGCAAGAATGTAATCCCTGGCTTGAGCGGGCGAGGTGTTGGGATCATATTCGAACGCTCCGGCCTCATCCGGCTCGGCACCCTCACTCAGGCTGACCTCGTACGTCCCCTCAACCCGAACGTCCGTCAGCTGAGGAAGGGGGGTTTCAGAAAACACCAGTCGCTCATTGTCGCCACGACGGATCAGGTCCCGGGTCATGTTTGCTCCCATGCAACTCACGATAGATACCGAGAGACTAACACGATAACTATCCGCATCGAGGCACTCTGCATCCCCACCCCAAATTCCGCACGTAATTCCACAAGCAGCTATTTCACCAACCCCTCACAAACCCTGGAATTTCAACGATCACAATTCAAAATATGAACGATCATCACGGGAATTACGTGCGGAATTGGCGGGGAAACGCAGCGCGACACCAGCCTCACCGATGAGTAGCTGCCTACACGCCGATGCGTAGCGCCAGTCACGCCGATTAGTAGCGGCGGCCCTACCGGGCATACAGTTGATGCATGAGGGTAACCAGGTCGAGGCGAGGGCAGTGACAACACGATTCTTGCGCCGTTCCAACAAGATGGGCGTTGTCGTTGCGTCGGTTGCGATCACACTCTCCCTGTTTGGCCTCGCGGGCCTGACGTCGAGCGCCCTCCATCGCTCCGGTCACGGCCAGAAGGACCCCGCCCCCGTCTCCTACGAGGAGGACGGCACATCCTCCGCATTGTCCGCCGGCTCGGAGCTGGAGGGGTCGATCCAACAGATCACGTACGAGCAGGCATATGAAGGCGTGACCTACGAGAAGGAGGCCCTTGTCTACGTGCCCGCGTCCTACACGCCGGGGGTTCCCGCGAACGTCCTCTATCTGACGCACGGATGGTGGGGTACGGCCGACGGTCTGGCCGAGGGCGTGGCCCCGGTGGTCGATCAGCTGACCTCCGCGGGGTCCATCGCCCCCACGATCGTCGTATTCGCGACCTACTATCCGGATCGATCGTTCGCGACTGAGGACTACGAGGACGACTATGCTCTCAATCGTTTCTTCGCGACGACCGAGATTGACACTCTCATCGAGGCGGTCGAGTCGCGCTACACGACGTATGCGCGCGCGGACACTTCGGACGAGTCGTTGCGCGCTTCGCGCAGGCACCGCGCCTTTGGTGGATTCTCGATGGGCGCAACGACCACATGGGACGTGTTTGCCCTGCGCCCGCAGTACTTCTACGGATACATGCCGATGGCGGGCGAGTCGTGGATCGGGTACGAGGAGGAGGCCGACTCCGCACAGATCGCACAGCTGGTGACCGCCGGGGCCGAGCGCGCGCACTACGGGCCGCAGGACTTCCGCATCCTCGCTTCGGTCGGCTCGCTCGATCCCGCGCACGGCGACATGGCGCCCCAGTTGGCGCAGCTGCGCGCGGATTACCCCGACCTGATGACGGCCGACAGCCTACAGATGTGGATCGACGAGGGAGAAAGCCACTCCATGGACTCAGTCGGCAACCAGGTCGCGCACGACCTGCCGCTGCTCTTCCCTCCCGCGTAGGGCTTCTCCCCGTGCATCGAGACACTCAGCCCCGGCCTCGTTCCTTTTCTCAGGGACGAGGCCGGGGCGAACTCTCAGATAAGGGCCCCTATGCGCGGGGCTGGCGCTCCGCCCACTCGCCGAGGCTCACGCGCGGACCCGTGAAGAACGGGGTGTCCTCGCGCACGTAGAGGCGCGCCTCGGTGTAGCGCTGGGCGTGCATGACACCCTCCAGGCGGTCCAGGCTGTCCGCTTCGAAGGCGAGCACCCACTCGTAGTCGGAGAAGCCGAAGGCCGACAGGGTCGAGCCCTTGACGTCCGGGTACTGCGCGAAGCCGTTGCGGCCGTGTTCGGCCATGATGCGGGCGCGCTCTTCGGGGGCCTTCAGGTACCAGTCGTAGGAGCGCACGAAGGGGTAGACCATCGCCCAGTCGCGGGGCGCGACGCCGCCGAAGCAGGCGGGAATGTGGCGCTTGTTGAACTCGGCGGGGGTGTGCAGGCCCATGCAGGACCACACGGGATCCAGGAACTTGCCGAGCGCGCTGGCGCGCAGGCGGTGGTAGGCGTCCTGCAGGACCTCGGGATCGTCGTCGAGCCACCACACCATCAGGTCGGCCTCGGCGCGGAAGCCGGACACGTCGTAGAAGCCGCGGATTTCCGCGCCCGCGCCCTTCACGTAGTCCAGGGACTCGGCGATAATACGGCCGCGCTCGCCGTCGTCGGCGGGCAGGGACTCACCGAGTGCGAACACGGAGTAGAGGGCGTAGTGCTGCTTGTTGTTGACCTCGTCGAAGTCGACGTCCGTCGCGTCGCGCGGGTCGGTGACGCGGGCGTGCGCGGCGTGGGGATGCGGGGTAGACATAGAGTCCTCCTGGGTTGTGGCTGGTTGACCGGCGACTCGGGTGGGCGCACCGGAAGAATGAGGGGCGGATACCGCACCGGGATGAGCACCTCCGGCAGCGGGTGCGGGGTGGCCGGGACGCGCCGGGGAGAGGCAGCAGTCGCTCGGGCAGACGGTGTGGAAGGGACCGGTGCCCGTCACGGTGACGCGCGCGGGGGTCTCGCCTCGCGCCTGGGCCGCGCGCTCTTCGAGCACGTCGACCAGGGAGGACACGAAGTCCGGGTCCGTCGCGACGGTGTCTGCACGCTCGTAGGGGATCCCCAGGCTCGCAGCGGTCTCCTTCGCCTCGGTGTCGAGGTCGTAGACGACCTCCATGTGGTCGCAGATGAACCCGATGGGGACGACCACGACGCCGCTCGGTGCCGTGGCGTCTGACGCGGCGTCGCCGGCGATCTCTTCGAGGAAATCATTGATATCGGGCTCGAGCCAACGGGCCTGCGGGGGTCCCGACCGCGAGCAATACACGAGGTCGTAGCCCAGATCCGCGCGCCCCAGGACGCGCCGCAGCTCGGGCATGATCGCCCCAATGAGGGCGTGATGCTGGGCGACGTAGCTGATTTCGGTTGCGGGGGTTCCCACTTCCGACGACGCCGCGCTCCCCTGCCGCTCGCCGTGATCGCCCGAGGCCGCCACGGCCTCGTCGATAGCGGATAGGAACGGGAAGGGCGAGGACCCCGCCTCCATGCTCACGGGGATGGAGTGGGTGACGAAGATCAGGCGGATCCCGGACGGGTCGACGCCGCGCGCCGTCAGAGTCTCCCACGAACGCCGGATGGATGCGATCTGCGCGCGCGCCATGCCGGGAGTCGAGTAGTAGGGGCGAACCTTGTCCAAAACAATGTCGGCGTCGGGATTGTCGGCACTATCCTCAGCGCCCAGTACGATCGTCCCCCACTTCTCACGCAGGGCCTCCGCGGCCTCGGCGAGGTCTTCGCGGTACTGACGACACCCCGAGTACGAGGCGTAGGCGGAGGTGGGCAGGACGAGGATACGTCGAGCACCCGCCTGAGCGAGCTCGTCGAGTCCTTCGGCGACAAAGGGATGCCAGTTGCGGTTTCCCCACCCGACGGGGATGTCATGCCCGCGCCTGGCAAGCTCCGCGGACAAGTCGGCGATGAGGCGCTGGTTGCAGGCATTGATGGGCGAGACTCCGCCGAAGCGCTTGTAGTGCGCGGCGACCTGGAGCAGGCGCTCGTCGGGGATTCCGCGACCGCGCGTCGCGTTACGCATGAACGGCAGGACGTCCTCCTCGCCGTTCGGGCCACCGTAGGACAGCAGCATGATCGCGTCGTAGGTATCCATACCTGGCACTTTCAGTCCTCCTTCAGGCCTCGCGCAGACAGTGTAGGGCCGCTTCCCTCCCCCACGCAGCGACATGTTGTCAGAAAAACTCGTGATTTCAGCGTTTTCTCTTAGTCGCACAACACCACCTTGCATCCACAAGTTAACACTGTTAACCTTACTCGCGACACAAAGTTAACAGCGTTAACCGATGGGAGAATCACCGTGTCACATCCACACGCTCCGGGCTTGGACACCCGGGGAATCAGCAAGAGCTACGGCACTCACGAGGTCCTGCGCGGGGTCGACCTGCGCGTCGAACCCGGTCAGATCCTCGGCCTACTCGGACGAAACGGAGCGGGCAAGTCCACGCTCATCACGATCCTGTGCGGACTGCGCCGCGCCGACTCGGGGATCGCATCCATCTGCGGCCACCACCCCGCATCCGCCGAGGCCGCGCGGTCAATCGGATACGCACCCCAGGAGCTGGGCATCTACCCCGACCTGAGCGTCGCCCAGAATCTGGCAGCCTTCGGCGAGCTGCACGGACTCGGCCGACGCGAGTCCACCTCCCGCGCGGGCGAGGTCATGGACCTCCTCGGCCTCACAGAGAAACGAGGCCAGCGCGCCTCACACCTGTCGGGCGGACAGCAGCGCAGGCTCCACGCGGGAATGGCGATCATGCACCGCCCGCGCCTGGTGTTCATGGACGAGCCGACCGTCGGCGCGGACGTGGAAGCGCGCAGCCAGATCCTGCGCGCAGTCCGCCAGCTCGCCGACGACGGAGCGGCCGTCGTCTACACCTCGCACTACCTCGCCGAGTTCGAGGAGCTTGGCTCCGACATCGCGATCCTGAACGAGGGGCGCATCGTCGCAAGCGGCACGCTCGAAGAGATCGTCTCTCACCACGCGCGCGCCGAGGTCACGCTCGAGTTCGATCGCCCCATCCCCTCGATCGACGGGTGGAGCGCCGACGACAGACGCCTCCAACTCATCGGGGACGAGGCCGACCCAGGTTCGCGGATCGGCGAAGCCTTGGCCTCGCCCGCCCTCGAAGGCGCGCGCCTGACGGACGTGCGCATCATGCAGGCGAGCCTGCACAACGCGTATCTGCAGATCATCAAGGAGAGTGACCATGTCGCAGCTTAAGCAACTCGGGGCAATGACCCGCCTGAACATCCGCCTGCAGCTCACCGACCCGGCGCCCACACTCATCCTGACGGTGATTCCCCTCGTCTTGATTCCCTTCATGATGCCGGCGTTCAAGTCGATGCTTCTGGCCGACGGCTACACGGGCGTCACCGGCGCCGAGCAGGCAGTGCCGTCAATCGCGATCCTCTTCTCGTTCCTGGCCGTGCAGAACATCATCAGTTCGTTCTTCAACGAGCGTTCGTGGGGCACGTGGGAGCGCCTCGAGGCCTCCCCCACCTCGCGCGCGTCCATTCTGACGGGCAAGGCGCTGGTCGCCTTCCTCATGCAGACCGTTCAGATCGCGGTTGTCCTCGCGCTCGGCTCCCTCATCTTCGGGTATCGACCGACCGGTTCCCTCGGCGCGCTCGCCGCGATTCTCCTCAGTTTCTCGGCGGTTCTGTCGGCGCTCGGCGTCGCGCTCGCGCTGTGGTCACGCAGCCGCGACGCAGCCCTGTCACTGTCGAACATTATCGGCATGCTGGCGGCCGGCATCGGCGGCTCCTTCTCCACGGTCTCCTCGTTCCCCGATTGGGCGCAGCACGCCGCACGCCTATCCCCCGCATACTGGGCGATCACCGCGATTCACGAGGTGAGCCTGGACGGGGCAG
>ERZ772928.1403-NODE-1403-length-10475-cov-4.242994_pt1 | contig 10475 bp, 1 predicted proteins | sample MGYA00511686_ERZ772928 | MGnify/ENA primary metagenome ERZ772928 (study PRJEB29015, sample SAMEA2738063) | human oral metagenome | biome: human oral; feature: human-associated habitat; material: saliva | place: China | collected 2219 ... | reverse complement strand
CTATGCAAGAAACATTTGCAGCCGATGTTAATTTTAAATATGTAGAAAAAAATGAATTAAATGAAAATGAGAAAAAATTAGTAAAAGAAAGTATTCCTAAAGAATACAATAATGAAGATACTTATTATCTAGTATATGAAAAAATAGTTAAGGATACAGCTAAAGCTGAAGTGCTTCCTAATACTGGTAGTAGTAATCTTCCAATCGCAGGACTGGGAATAGGTACAGCAGTTCTTGCAGTATTATTAATTAGCAAAAAACATAGAAATAAAGTCTTAAGTGTAGTCTTAATAGGTGCGATGGGTCAAAGCGTTGTGATGCCTTATGAAACATCAGCCTTAGAGAGTAAAGCTTTAATACAATTTAATAAACAAGTAGATGTAATTAGTAATATAGACTTAGAAAAACAAGTTATTGATATTCCAGGTTATAAATACATGGGGTATTTCACGAGTGAAGATCTAAAACTTGGAGTTTCTGAGAAAAAAGAACTAGATAATAAGGTTCAAGAAAAGAATACTGTTGAGAATAATCAAAATCAAGTGTTAGGTGCAAAACAACAAACACAACAACAAAAGCCTGTGCAAGAGAATGAAAAAGCTAAATCAACACAATCAGTAGCTCAAACAGATCAGGAGCCTAAAGAAACAGTTAATCCGCAAAAACAAATTGAAAAAACACAACCGGTGAAGACTATCGATAAGCCGACTCAAACACAACCTGTCAAAGTAGAACAATCTCAAACTAAACCAGTACAACCAAATGTAGAACCTACTCCAGTGCAGCCGACACAACCTGCCAAAGTAGAAAAACCAGTTCAAACACCATCAGTACAACCTTCTAAAGTAGAAGAAAAACCAGTGGTATCGACTGGAGGAGATGAAGTAAAAGCATTGGTAAATGAAGTGCCAGAGTACACTCTTCCGTTAGAAGCGAAAGGAACACAAGAAGAAGGACATGAAGGAGAAGCGTTAGTACAACCAGACCTTTCAGAGTACACGAAACCAGTAGCGACAAAAGGAACGCAAGAAGAAGGACATGAAGGAGAAGCGTTAGTACAACCCGCTCTTCCAGAGTACACGGAACCAGTAGCGACGAAAGGAACACAAGAGGAAGGGAAAGAAGGAGAAGCATTAGTACAACCCGCTCTTCCAGAGTATACGGAACCAGTAGCGACAAAAGGAACGCAAGAGGAAGGGAAAGAAGGAGAAGCATTAGTACAACCCGCTCTTCCAGAGTACACGGAACCAGTAGCAACGAAAGGAACACAAGAGGAAGGGAAAGAAGGAGAAGCATTAGTGCAATCCGCTCTTCCAGAGTACACGGAACCAGTAGCGACAAAAGGAACGCAAGAGGAAGGGAAAGAAGGAGAAGCGTTAGTGCAGTCAGACCTTCCAGAGTTTACAGGTAGTGCAAAACTAGAACCAGCTGTTGAGGAACGTCCAGCCTTAGATCTTGTGACTAAACATCGTACAGAAAAAGAAACTCTACCATATGAAGTAGAAGAAATCTTAGATCCTATGCTGCTGAAAAATCGCCGTAGAATAGAACAACAAGGTCGCGATGGACTTCGTACAATTGAGTATGAGGACTATCTGGTAAATGGAAAAGTTGAAGCGACTAAAGAGTTATCACGTACACAGATAGACCCTGTAAAACAAATTGTTAAATTGGGAACACTTGTTAAGAGAAAACCTACAGTAGAAATTACTAATTTAGTAAAAGATGAAAGTAAGAAGTCAATAACTGTAAGTTATAACTTAACAGATCCTACTTGGGCTTATGTTTCAGCGAAAGCTCAAATTTTCGATGGTGATAAACTTGTAAAAGAAGTTGATATCGAAAATACTGACAAAGAGCAAGTAATTAAAGGATTAGATTACTACACTCCGTATACATTAAAAACTAAGTTAACTTATAACTTAGGAGATTTTGATGAATACAGTACAGAAACTTCAACTAAGAGATTTGATTTAGATTATAAAAAACTAGAGATTAAAGATATTGATTCTGTTGAGTTATATGGTAAAGAAAATGGTCGTTACCGTAGATATCTAAGTTTAAGTGAAGCGCCTAAAGATACAACGAATTATTTTGTTAAAGTTAAATCTGATAGATTTAAAGAAATGTATTTACCTGTGCAATCTATTACGGAGAACACAGATGGAAACTATAAAGTAAATGTTGCAGTAAATCAACTAGTTGAAGAAGGATTAGAGGGATATAAAGACAATTATTCATTCAATGTAGCTAAAACTAAAGCTGAACAAGATGGAGTTTATACATCGTTCAAGAATCTTGTAGCTGCAATGCAAGGGAATATGTCTGGTGTCTTCAAACTTGGCTCTGATATAACAGCTGATGAAGTAGGATTATCTAATAATAAAACAAGTTACTTAACAGGCACATTCACAGGTAAGTTAATCGGCTCTGATGGAACTAAGTCTTATGCTATCTATGATCTTAAGAAACCTCTATTTGAAACGTTAAGAGGGGCAACGATTAAAGACTTAGACCTTAAGAATGTTGATGTAGATAGTAGAGAAAATGCTGCAGCTTTAGCGAAAACAGCGAATAAAGCTACTATTAGTAATGTTTCAGTTGAAGGTAAGATTGCTGGTAGAAAATCTGTGGCAGGATTAGTGGTGAGTGCATCTAATACTGTAATAGAAAACAGCTCATTCACAGGAACTATTGTAGCGAATCATGCTAATTCAACAGCAAGTTATGCAGGAGGAATCGTTGGTAATTTATCAGGTTCTGAATCTGTAATTGATAGAGCAAAAGTGGATGCTCAAATTTCTACTGCTGCACGTAATAATAACCAAAATACAGGTGGTATTGCAGGTAAAGTTGATGGTGGAGCTTTAATAACTAATTCTGTTACATCTGGTAAAATAATAAATGGTCATAACTATTCAAGAATCGGAGGAATCGTAGGTTCTACTTGGAAAGATGGTCGTATTAACAATGTAGTTAGTAATATGAATGTTGGTTATGGTTATGCCATTACTGGAGATCAATATGATGGAGCTGATATAGCGAATGCTGTAACTTCAGTTAATAATAAGAAAGACGATAAGTATGCGACTAAGTTAACTAAAGAGCAAGCTGAAGAAAGAATTGCTACTTATGGAATAACTACGACTCTTGATGACACAGGAGAATTCTTAAAAAATAATATTCGAACTGTAGACTATACGAAATTAAGTCAAGCTCAAGCAGATAGAAAAGTAGCTTATAACAATATTGAAAAATTAATGCCATTTTACAACAAAGAATTAGTGGTTAACTATGGTAATAAGGTAGATAAGACGGATAAACTGTACACTACAGAATTACTTGATGTTGTGCCTATGAATGGTAACAATGTAGTAACAGATATTAATGGAGCCAAAAATAATATTAATAGAATAATGCTTCACTATAAAGATAATACCGTTGCCTATTTAGATGTTACTTTCAAAGGAAGTTTCGAAAATAATCAAGTGTTGGAATATAATGTTGCAGGAAAAGAATATATTTTCTCCCCAGAAGCGTTTGTTTCGGATTATACAAAGATAATCAATAATGTCTTGCCTGATTTACAAGGTGTGACTTACAATTCAGAAGCCATGAAACAAGTTCTTGGTGTTACAGATAATGAAGCTATAGATAATCTATATCTAGACAAAGAATTTGAGAAAGTTAAAGCTAATATCGCTGAACATTTAAGAAAAATCCTTGCTATGGATAAATCTGTAAACACTATGGGTGAAGGTGTAGTTGAGTATGTAAGTGAGAAAATTAAAAACAATAAAGAAGCGTTGTTATTAGGTCTTACTTATATGAATCGTTGGTACAATATCAATTATGATGATATGAATACGAAAGATTTGTCTACGTATAAATTCGACTTCAATGGTAATAATGCAACTTCGACATTAGATACGCTTATCTCGCTAGGAAATAGTGAGTTAGAAAACTTACGCGGAGGTAACAACGTAGGATTATACGGTAGTCTACTTGCTCCGTTAAAAGGAGAAGACACAGTATTTGATTTCGTAGAAGCATATCGTAAACTATTCTTACCGAATAAAACAAATAATGAGTGGTTTAAAAATAACACTAAAGCCCACATAGTAGAGATTAAATCAGAAATTCCAGAGGTTCGTAAAAAACAAGAGGAAGCGGCACCGGATAGCAAATATTCAATAGGTGTGTATGATAGAATATCATCTCCTACATGGAAGTATAGAGGAATGTTATTGCCGCTATTAACACTACCAGAAGAAAGTGTGTACGCTATTTCGAATATGTCTACATTATCATTTGGTGGTTATGAACGTTATCGTGATACTGTAGATGGGGTTGTTCTTTCTGGAGATGCATTACGTCAGTATGTACATTCAAAAATTGATCAAGCTTCTAAATGGGAAAGAGATCATTATGATATCTGGTATAACTTATTAACTCCAGAATACAAAGAAAAATTATTCCGTTCAGTTCCGATTGTTGATGGATTTGCGATGAAAGATACGCAAGGAAGAAGTTATTGGGCGACAGCTACAGATAAGAATATAGATTCTATTTATAATTTCTTTGGGCCAGCAGGAAAATGGTATGGTAATAGTCCTGCAGCAGGAGCTTATGCTACTGGTTACGAAGTACATTACGTAAGTGATAGATTATTAGATAAATATGGAACATCAGTTTACACTCATGAGATGACACACAACTCTGATGGACATATTTACTTCGAAGGAAATGGCCGTAGAGAAGGGTTAGGAGCTGAATTATACGCGTTAGGATTATTACAATCTGCAGATAGTTTAGAGAAAGATGCTATAGTGTTAAACACTCTATACAAAGGGGATAAAGATTCTCTAACAAGATTACACACGTATAATCCGACAGAAAGATACCAATCTGCAGCTGATCTTAAAGAATATGTCCACGGAATGTACGATGTTCTGTACACATTAGATGCTATGGAAGCTAAGGCTGTCTTATCTAAATCAGCCGATGTTAAGAAAAAATGGTATAGAAAAATTGAAAACTTCTATGTGAAAGATAGTAAGTATAAAAAAGATACTCACGCAGGAAATTCTGTTCGTCCACTAACAGATGAAGAAGTAGCGAAGTTAACTTCTTTAGAATCACTAATAGATAACGATATTATTAATCGTCGTGCTTATAGAGATAATAGTCAATACGCACGAAATGGATATCATGTGATAAGTATGTTCTCTCCTATTTATGCAGCGCTAAGTAATTCAAAAGGTGCACCTGGGGATATTATGTTCAGAAAAACTGCTTACGAGCTTCTAGCCGAAAAAGGTTATGAAGATGGATTCCTTCCTTATGTATCGAATAAATATGCGGAAGAAGCTAAACAAAAAGGAAGTGTGGCTTACTCAGATTGGTTAAGAAAAGATGTCGGCTTAGTAACTGATGATTTAGTATTAAGTAAGGTATTTAATAACCAATATAAATCATGGGCTGATTTCAAGAAAGCGATGTTTAATGAGCGTATTGCTAAACAAAATAGATTAAAACCAATTACAATTCAATATGAATTAGGTGTGGTTGGCAGTACAAAAGAAGTTACAATTTCATCGGCGCAAGAGATGCAAGCTTTAATTAATGCAGCAGTAGCGAAAGATATCGAGAACATTGATCGTACAACGAGTCATGCTCCTGCAAGTTGGGTGCATCTACTTAAACAAAAAATCTATAATGCGTATCTACGCTCTACAGATGATTTCAGAGAGTCAATCTATAAATAATAGAATTAATTATGGATAATGGATAGTTGATTTCATGAGATTTCCTTATCCCGAAAAAAATTATAAACACAAAAAATTCTAAGTAACAAATATCAATGTTACTTAGAATTTTTTTGTATTATTTTGCTAAATTTACAGCAGCTTTATTATTCTTGTTGTAAGAGATGTAAGTAAGAGTTAAGAATATTATTCCTAAAACAACTAAGATTAATATTGCACTATTGTAAATTTCGTTTGTAAGTCCACCTAGAACTGCCTGTCTAACAGCGGTATCACCGTAGAATACAGGTGTGAAAGGAATTAAACCACTGTATAGAGAAGGTAACATTTCTTTAGGGAATAGTGGTGTAGTTAGAACGAATTGTAAAGCTACAAATCCGATGCTAATTGCATTACCAACTTTTCCGAATGTGTATGATAAGAAGTGTGTTATTATCATAAACACGATACCTGAAAGTATTAATCCGAAGAAGTACATTCCGAAGTTTTGAACTTTAAAGTCAAAGAATAAACTCATCGCTACTACTTCTATGATTGTTGCTAAGATAGCGAATGTTGTCATTGATACTAGTCTTGCACCGAATAAGCTGTTTGTTGATTCTCCGTATTCTGCTTTACGAGCTGGGAACAGGATGTTGAATGCTGCAGCAGCGATTAATAGTCCGAATACTAAGAAGAATGGTGCCATTGCGTTACCGTAGCTAGTTTCTTCTGAGATGTCGCTGATATTAGTTTTGATTGGATTAGACATCATGTCTACGTTTTTATCTCCAGTTTTAGCTGCAGATAGTTTATCCGCCCCGCTAGAAAGTTTATCTGCTAATAAACCAGAACCGTCTCTGGCTTTATCTAATCCTGCGATTAACTCAGGAGCTTTAGCTTGCATGATAGTTAGTGCGCCATTTAATTTAATAGCACCATCTCTTGCGCTGTTGACTCCATTGATAAGTTCCGGAGCTTTAGCCTGCATAGAAGAAAGTCCGTTATGAAGTTTGTTGGCTCCATCTTTTGCGCTGTTAACTCCATTAATTAATTCCGGAGCTTTAGCTTGCATAGAAGAAAGTCCATTAGAAAGTTTTTCAGACCCTTCTTTCGCAGCGTTAACTCCATTGATTAACTCCGGAGCTTTAGCTTGCATGATTGTAAGAGCACCAGAAAGTTTTTCAGATCCGACTTTAGCAGTGTAAAGTCCATTAAGTAGTTCCGGAGCTTTAGCTTGTATAGCAGAAAGTCCATTAGAGAGTTTTTCAGACCCTTCTTTCGCAGCGTTAACTCCGTTGATTAATTCCGGAGCTTTAGCTTGCATAACAGAAAGTCCATTAGAAAGTTTTTCAGACCCTTCTTTTGCGGCGTTAACTCCGTTAATTAATTCCGGAGCTTTAGCTTTCATAGTAGCTAATCCGTTAGAAAGTTTTTCAGACCCTTCTTTCGCGGCGTTAACTCCATTGATTAACTCCGGAGCTTTAGCTTTCATAGCAGCTAGTCCATTAGAAAGTTTTTCAGATCCTTCTTTCGCGCTGTTAAGTCCGTTAAGTAGTTCCGGAGCTTTAGCTTTCATATCAGTTAGTCCTTGATATAATTTTTTACCGCCGTTATCAAGTTCTTTAATACCGATACTTAGTTCCGGAAGTTTAGCCTGAAGTTTGTTAAGTCCTGCATTAATTCTTGCATTTCCGTCGACTAAAGCATCGATTCCACCGGCTAATTCCGGAAGTTTTTCGTGCATTATGCTGATTCCGCCTCCTAGTTTATCAAATCCTGCTTGTAATTCAGTTCCTTTACTTGCTAGAGTACCAACACCCTGTGCCAATTCCCCGGTTGTCATTGATGTAGTTAGTGAGTTGACTCCATTAGTGTAAGAAGAAACACCTTCTTTTAGTTTTGGAGTTGCACTTGCTAGTTGGTTAAGACCGTTTACTAACTCACCTGATGTTAGAGATGATACAGTTGCATCAACTCCACCTTTATATTGATTGAATCCTGCGATAAGGGTAGGAGTTTTTTCATTCATTACAGTTAATCCAGCTTTTAATTGACCGCTTCCGGCAGCAAGTTGTCCAACAGCTGATTTAATGCTAGAAAGTCCGTTAATTGACCCTTCAAGATCAGATGCAAGAGAGTTTACATCGAATTTATCAAGTTGAGTTTGAATGTAGTTTAATTTTCCTACGCGATATTTCATACTTGAGTATTTTGATGCAGCGCTGTTAATTGCAGAAGTAAGTTCTGCTTTTACCTGACTATTATTATTGTTACTACTATTTTGAACAGTTGTAGTTGGTTGTGGTACTGGTGCTGTTGCAGCTGGTGTTGCAGCTGCGTCACTTTTAGCAGCAGCAAGAATTTGAGCTTTTTGCTCTGGTTTTAAGTCCATTGATGCTAATGTTTGCTCCAACCCTGAGAAATTAGTAGTAGGAGCAGGTGTAGGTGCAGCTGGTGTAGTAGTTGTAGTAGTTGTTGTCGTAGATTGCGTATCTATACGATTTACAATTTCTTTAAGACTTTCTATTTGAGCACCTAAATCTGCGAAGGCACTAGATAGAGGATTAAAGTTAGTTCTATATGTAATTTTTAATCCTTTTAGTTTGTCTAGTGTAGATGTTAGGTTAGATTTTTTAGCAGCTAAGTCACTGTCACTAGGTAAGTTAGAATTTAATGCATTTAATCCAGTATTGATTTTATCTGCACCATCTACTAATTTTGGTGTGCTTTCAGAAAGTTTAGCAACACCGTTTTCTAGTTCAGTACCACCAGCAGCTAATCTATTTAAATCATCTTTTTTAGATGCTAGCTTAGAGTTGATTTGAGAAATTCCATCTGATAATCTGTCGATGCCGTTGTTAAGTGTAGCACTTCCGGCGTTAAGTTTTTCTAAATCTTCTTTTTTAGCTAGTAATTTTTCGTTAAGTGTAAGAACACCATTAGTGTATTTTAAAAGTCCAGCTTGGAATTCTTTGCTTCCTTTATGTAATTTATCTATTCCATCGGTTAGCATAATACTCTTAGTTTTGAATGTATTAAAACCGATAGTAAGTTGATTAGAACCTGCAGTAAGTTCATTTACACCAGAGACTAAGGCATCTTTTTTATCGTTTAATGTGCTTAGTCCATCTGATAATCTTCCGGCTCCACTTTGTAATTGAGATACTCCATCACCAAGTTTAGCGCCGCCTTCACTAAGACGAGTTAGCCCATCAGTTAGACGTTTAGAACCGTTAGAAAGTTCGTTAACTCCATTATTAAGTCTTTGCCCACCTTCACTAAGACGAGTTAGTCCATCAGTTAGATGTTTAGAACCATCAGAAAGTTCGTTAACTCCATTATTAAGTCTTTGTCCGCCTTCACTAAGACGAGTTAGTCCATCAGTTAGACGTTTAGAACCATTAGAAAGTTCATTAATTCCATTACCAAGTTTAGAACCGCCATCATTAAGGCGAGTTAGTCCATCAGTTAGACGTTTAGAACCATTAGAAAGTTCATTAATTCCATTACCAAGTTTAGAACCACCATCGTTAAGGCGATAAAGTCCGGCAGTCAGACGCCATGATCCTTCAGATAGTTGATTGATACCATCACTTAGTTTAGTGCCTCCTTCGCTAAGGCGACCAAGTCCGGCAGAAAGGCGACCCGAACCATCGGTAAGTTGATCGATACCGCCACTTAGTTTAGCGCCTCCTTCACTAAGACGACCAAGTCCAGCAGAAAGGCGACCCGAACCGTCAGCAAGTTGATTAATACCACTTCCAAGTTTTTGACCACCTTCGCTAAGACGACCAAGTCCATTGTTCAGTTGGTTTGAAGCATCGGCTGCTTTTTGAAGTGAAGAACCAATCTCAGAAAACTTACTGTATAGAGTAGCTGTATAAGTTTTTACAACTTGATCTTTAACGGTATTCGTTAAGTTACTCGCTACAGTTTCCATGATTTTTTCACCGTTTTTACTCTTAGTAAAGTTTGTAGTAAAGTCGATGTTCATTTTTTCTGGATTATCGTTTGATAAAGATGTAGCATTTTTGGAGAAGTTTTGTGGTATTGTAACTACCATGTAGTAGTCTCCTTCTCGTAATTCTTTATCGGCTGTATCTTTATCGACGAATTGCCAATTTACTTTTTTGTTATCTTTTAGTTTTTCGACCATCGAATTCCCGACTTCTAGAGTTTTTCCATTAAAATCTACTTTTTGGTCTAGGTTAACAACTCCGACTTTCATGTTTCCGGTGTTGTCATATGGATTCCAAACGGATTTTAGGAAGGTTCCTGAATATAGGACAGGAACTAGAAGAACGGTAGCCATGGTAGCTTTTAACCCTTTGCTCTTTAAAAGGCTACTAAATTCTTTTTTTATCATAATTCCTCCAAAGAAATTTCGTCGGCGAAATTCCATTATGTTAATTTAGATGACATAATAATATATCACTTAAGATATTCTACAACTTTATATACTAAAAGTCAAAATATTTTAAAGTAATAGTGAATTATTAATATTTAATAATAGAGTATATTAGATATAATGGGGATAAAAATTATAACTTTTAAAATTTATTGTTGTTGATTAATATAGGATAATAGTGGTATTTTGATGAAAAGTTAATTATTGTTTAAACTTATAAAAAGATATATATTACTTAAAATAATTTTATTAAGTATTTATATAACTTATCCTAATTAAGGAAAAAATTAGTTTACTATTTATTTGTTAGATGCAAT
>ERZ772928.1393-NODE-1393-length-10503-cov-2.305896_pt1 | contig 10503 bp, 9 predicted proteins | sample MGYA00511686_ERZ772928 | MGnify/ENA primary metagenome ERZ772928 (study PRJEB29015, sample SAMEA2738063) | human oral metagenome | biome: human oral; feature: human-associated habitat; material: saliva | place: China | collected 2219 ... | reverse complement strand
CTCATGCGGTTCATGGTGCGATAAAACAGGCGTGCGGAGAGGCGTTTGAAGAGCGTTTCCTTTTCGCGCGATCGGCGGACGCAGTAGACGCTGTTTGCGCTTTAAATCCATGGGCTCAGCTAAAGCCTGATTACCGTCACGCAAATCTGTGCTCAGCCACCGTGGCGCCTGGGTTAATTGCTTATCTGGCCAGGTACGCTGCGGGTAGCTAAATGCGGGTGGCCGCAGGTATTTGGCCACCGGCATTAAACTAGGTTCAGGAATAGGTTTTTGCGCCGGACGCAATCTTCCAGCTGCCTTTCTTAATTTTTAAAAGCCGAGTTTACCCAGCTGTTTAGGGTCTTGTTGCCAGTCTTTAGCGGTACGCACATGCAGATCTAAATAGATTTTGCGGCCCAAATAGGCCTCAATTTCACGGCGCGAGCGCATACCTACATGCTTTAGCCTAGAGCCACCTTTACCGATAATAATGGCCTTTTGCGAGTCGCGTTCAACTACCAGCGACACACGCACTTGCAGTTTACCCCCACCTTTATAGGCTCCTTCATCAACCTCGGGATCCATAACCTCATCTACCACCACAGCTAGTGAGTGGGGCAGCTCGTCGCGCACCCCTTCTAGGGCTGCTTCACGCACTAGCTCCGCAATCATCACGTCGCGCGGCTCATCGGTGATCTCCCCGGTGGGGTATAGCTGGGGGCCGTGGGGTAGGTAGGAGGACAAAACCTCAGCCAAAGTATTCACCTGAATGCCACCTACGGCGCTTACCGGTACGATCTGGGCCCACTGGCCTAGCTCATGTACTGCCAGTAGCTGCATAGCTAGTGCTTTTTTGCTGACCTTGTCGGCTTTGGTTACTACCGCCACCACAGGGACGCGCAGGTCGGCTAGGTCGCGGGCAATGAAACGGTCACCGGGACCAATTTTTTCATCTGCCGGAATACAAAAAGCCACCACATCCACGTCGGCTAGGGTTTCACGCACCATGTCGTTTAGGCGCTTGCCTAGCAGCGTGCGTGGGCGGTGCAGGCCAGGGGTGTCTACCAGCACCAGTTGGGCCTGGGGTAGGTTCACTACTCCACGTACGTTGTGACGGGTGGTTTGTGGGCGCATGGAGGTGATGGCCACCTTAGTTCCCACTAGTGCGTTGGTTAGCGTAGATTTTCCGGCGTTGGGGCGCCCCACCAGGCAGGCAAAGCCGGCGCGAAACTCTGGGTCAGTTTCGGGCATTTCAATGGCTTCTGGCTCGGGCAGGTCACTAAGCCCAAACTCGGCGGCGAAATCTGCCATCTGAGCGTCGATTTCATCGGGCTGTGCGGCGTCAAATTCTTCCTGGCTGCCAAGTTCTTCGGCGCCAGGTTCCTGGGGTTCTAGTTCTTCGTGGCCCGGGGCGGCTTTAGTCATTGTCTACTTCTTTCTGCTGGGGTAGGGCCCAAGCTAAGAGGGAAAGTATTTGTCGACGTCGTCCTACTAAGTCTTCTGCTTCTAGATGCAGTCCTTGAATCTCCCCGCTGGCTCCCGGTAACGGCACCCGCCCCAGGGCCTTAGTGAGCAAGCCGGCGGCGGTGTCTACGTCGTCGTCGGAGATTTCTAAGTCAAACAGGTTCCCAAGCTCATCTAGCCCCAACCTGGCGGGCACGCGCCAAACCCCGTTGCCTAGATTTTCTACCTCGGGTTCACGGTGGTCGTGTTCATCGGTTAGTTCCCCAACCACTTCTTCAACCAGGTCTTCCATGGTTACTAGCCCGGCAGTGCCGCCATATTCATCCACCAGCAGCACCATATGCACATGCTCGCGTTGCATTTGGCGTAGCACGTCGTCGGCGGCGTTAGTTTCCGGGTAATAGGTGGCTTCACGCACCAGTCCGGCTACGTCCTGGTTGACTATGGTGGGGTCTTGTTGACGACGGCGCACCAGGTCTTTTAAGTACAGCAGGCCGCGTACGTCGTCGGCATCAGAGCCAATTACCGGAATACGCGAGTAGCCTGAGCGCACAAACAGATCAAAGGCGTCCTCCACGCTGTCTTGGCAGTCGATGGTGACCATGTCAGGGCGCGGCACCATAATTTCGCGCACTAAGGTTTGGCCTAGCTCCACCACCTGGCGCATCATTTGCCTGTCGGCGGCTTCAATGCTGTCAGTTTCACCGATTTCGTCTATCATTTCGCGCAGGTCATCGGTTACTTCTGCGCGCTGCTCAGCCTCGGTGAGTTTAGCTTGGTGACCATAGTTTTTGTGCCACCAGCGCAGTGGGGCGCACAGGCGATAGATCTGGATTAGCACCGGGGAGCTAAAAAGCAGTACTGCTTCAGGGCGGCGTCGAGCCAAGGATTTAGGATAGATCCCCACAATGAAACCCAGCACCAGTGCGCCACATGCTAAGGCGATCAGTAGCACCTGCCACCAGGCGGAAGCTAGGGATGATACCGCCACGGTTAGCAGCACGGCGCTACTCATATCCACCACTACTCGCACGCCTGCCAGGATTAGCAGCATCTGGCGGCGATTATCAGCCAGGAAAGCTACCGCGCGGGCACGGCGGCGCCCAGCCTGAACCAGATCCTCCGCGCTGGCTTTGGTAATACGGATCAGGGCTGTTTCGCTGGCACTTAGCAATATGCCAAGTAGCAGCAGCGTCGTACAGAGGGCTAACAGGATTGCAACTGGGGCTTGGTGCATCAGCTAGCCGGCGGGAAATTGATGGAGGCGGGGCGCGCCGCTAGGAAAGTCAGCAGTAGGCGGCGTTGCAGGTCAAACATTTGGCGTTTTTCTTCAGGCTCACTGTGGTCATAGCCCAGCAGGTGCAAGATCCCATGCGTGGTTAGCAGCAGCATTTCTTCTACCGCGCTGTGTCCGGCTTTAAGTGCCTGCGCTGCGGCCACTTGCGGGCAGATCACCAGGTCACCTAGGGTGCCGGCGGGGGTAGGGCTATTGGGGTGGCCCGGGCGTAGCTGGTCCATAGGAAAACTCATCACATCTGTAGGCCCGGGTAGATCCAGCCAGCGCAGGTGCAGCTCTTCCATGGGTTCGGGATCGATAAATGTAATCGACAGCTCCGCATCCACCGACACATGCATTGATTCCAGAACAAATGCGGCCAGATCAGCGAATTCAGTGCCGTCAATATCTACTTCAGTCTCGTTTAAAACTTCTGTGCTCATGCTTTCCTCGTTTGCATAGTGCGACGGCGTGAACGGTTTTGGGCTACCGCAGCGGCCTGGCGCGCATCCCAGCGACTGTAGGCGTCAATAATGTCTCCAACTAGTCGGTGGCGCACCACATCGGCACTGGTTAAATGGCAAAAGCTAATGTCATCTACACCAGGCAAGATTTTGGAAACCACAATTAGGCCACTGGATTTACCCCCGGGCAGGTCCACTTGGCTGTCATCTCCGGTAACCACCATTTTTGAGCCAAATCCTAGGCGAGTTAGGAACATGCGCATCTGTTCAGAGGTGGTGTTTTGGGCTTCATCCAAAATCACGAAAGCATCGTTAAGGGTGCGTCCACGCATATAGGCCAGTGGCGCCACTTCGATTGTGCCCGCAGCCATTAGCCTGGGCAGGGCGTCAGCCTCCAACATGTCATGCATGGCGTCATAAAGTGGCCGCAGGTAGGGGTCGATTTTGTCGGTTAGCGAGCCGGGCAAAAAGCCTAGGTTCTCCCCCGCTTCTACAGCCGGGCGCGTGAGGATAATGCGTGAAACTTGCCGACGACGCAGCGCATCCACCGCCTTGGCCATAGCCAGGTAGGTTTTACCGGTACCGGCCGGGCCAATACCAAAGGTGATGGTGGAGCGGTCAATGGCGTCGGTGTACTGCTTTTGGCCCAGGGTTTTGGGGCGAATGGTGCGGCCCCGGGCGGTGAGAATATCGTCAGTGAAAACCTGAGCAGGGCGCTGATCAACGTTTAGCAAGCCGATAGCGCGCTCTACGGCGTCGGCGTCCAAAGGCGTGCCGGTGCGGGCCACGTCAATGAGCTCACTTAATAGGGTGACGGCGGTGTTTACGGCGCCGGCCTCGCCCGCCATAGTCACCTCATTGCCGCGCAGATGGAAGGATACTTCGCGCATACCGCGCTCCATGGCACGCAGCACTTCATCACGGGAGCCGAACAACACCACTGGGGCAACGTCGTCGGGCAGAGTCACCACACGTACAGAGTTGTCACTGTTTAAAGCGTCAGTCATATTGCCCGTTATTTTACCGAATTTAAGCCGCCCCTGCCCACCCACAGTCCCTGGCTCATGATCGGGTTTAGAGGCTCTAAGCCATACAATTGGCCTAGCGCAAAACGCTAAATAACCCTAAACATTCGCGGCTTATATTTTAAGGAACGCCATGTCACCAGCATTGTTTAGTTCCCTTCAGGTGGGCACTAAAGTAGCTCGTAACCGCCTGTTTGTGCCTCCCATGTGTCAGTACACGCTAGAAAACCGTGACGGCGTCGCTAATTACGAAACCGCCCAGCACTATGGAGCCCTGGCACGCGGTGGCTGGGGCGCAATTATTGTGGAGGCCACCGCAGTAGCTCCCGCAGGCCGCATCACCCCCTGGGACCTGGGGCTGTGGAATGAGCGGCAGGCCCAAGCCCTGGAGCCAATCGTGGCTGACATTAAGGCTCACGGCGCTTTGGCAGGTATTCAGCTGTCTCACGCCGGACGTAAAGCCGCAACTTACCGCTGGAACCAGGGCAGCGGCACTATCCCCGCCGATCAGGGCGGCTGGCAGCCCCTAGCCCCCAGCGAGCTAGCTTTAGCCGATCACACCCGCCCGCAAGCCTTAAGTGAGTCGGAAATTGAGCAGATAATCGCTGCTTTCGCTAAGGCAGCCAAGGTGGCTAGCGAAATTGGTTTCGACATTATTCAGATCCACGGCGCCCACGGCTATTTGCTGCACGAGTTCCGCTCGGCGCTTAGCAACCAGCGCAGCGATGCTTGGGGTGGCAGCCAAGGCGCCCGTAACCGTATGAGTGAGAAAACCGTGCAGGCTGTGCATAAGGCTCTGGAGGGCACCGACAGTGTGCTTTCACTGCGTCTAAGCGCCACCGACTGGTTGGAGGGCGGCCTAGAGCTAAGCGACACGGTGGCTCTGACTCGCCAGCTACCCCAGGTGGATTGGTTTGATATTTCTAGCGGTGGTTTGGCGCCGGCACCTATCCCGGTGGGTCCGGGCTATCAGGTGGGTTTTGCTCAGGCGGTTAAGTCTGCCCTAGCCGACGCAGCTGTCAACAGCGCAGCCGGGGATGCCAGCGACGGCGCCACTAACGCTACTGGCGCAGCTAGCAGCGCCCAGGTGGTTAGCGCCGTCGGACTAATCACCAACCCGGCCAGCGCCGAGCAGATCCTGGTCACTAACCAGGCTGACATTGTAGAAGTTGGCCGCCCAGCCCTAGCTAACCCGCGTCTGCCGCTAAGTTGGGCTAAGGAACTAGGCGTCAAGCTGGACTACATGCCACCCCAGTACGCACGCGGTTTCTAATACGCCAGTTAACCCCATAGGCCCGCGCGTTGTGCCAACACCGCTAGCGCCACAGCCCCGGCGCTCGCGGTGCGCATAACGTGGGGGCCTAGGCGTACCAGTTGGGCACCGGCGTCAACCAGGGCTTGAGTTTCGCTAGCGCCAATGCCGCCTTCAGGGCCCACAATTACGGCAATTTGGCCGCTTTGGGGCAGCTGTACGCTAGCAATTGGGGCGGTGGCTTCTTCATGCAGTAGCACCACTACCTGGCCGCTAGTGCAGCTGGCGCGCACCCAGTCAGCTAGTTGAGTGGTGCTATGCAGCTGTTCTACCTGGGGTAGGTGGCAGCGCCGGGCCTGTTTAGCGGCCTGGCGGGCGGTGGCTTGCCAACGCTGGCGGCCCTTATCTGCTTTAGGACCTTTCCACACTGACACGCAGCGCTCACCTTGCCAGGGCACAATCAGATCAACGCCCACCTCAGTGCAAGTTTCTACGGCTTGCTCGTCACGCCCTCCTTTGGCTAGGGCCTGCACTAGGGCTAGGCGTAGCACTGGGGGTGGAGTGTGGCTCAGTGATTGCACCTGCACGCTTAGGGCATCTTTAGCTACTGCGCTAACCGTGCAGGTGGCACGTAAACCTTGGCCATCTACCAGATCTAGCTGCTCGCCTACACGCAGGCGGCGCACGGAAATCGCGTGGCGGGCCTCCTCCCCGCGCAGCTGGGCTGGCTGACCCACTTTTAGCTGGCTCGGGGCGGGTTGCAAAGTGTTGGCGTCAGCTAGAAATACCGGCAGTGTCATGGCTATTTACCTAGTGCCCCTTTAAGCCGGTCTAGGACTGATCCATCTTTAACCGGTTCATAGTTGTCTTCGCCACGCGCCTGGGCTAGCTGCATGAGCAGGTCACGCTGGTGATCATCGAGCTGGGAGGGAGTCTCTACGACGATACGCACCTGCAGGTTACCTCGGCCGGGGCGACGCATGTGGTTAATACCCAGCTGCTTTAAGGTCACCACAGTGCCGTTTTGGGTGCCCGGGCGGACATTGATTTTCTTAGTGCCGTCCAGGGTTTCAAGGTTGATGGTGGCGCCTAGGGCGGCGGCAGTCATGGGTACGCGCAGCTCAGTGACTAGGTCGTCACCGTCGCGTTCTAGGAAGGGGTGTGAGCGCACCTGGAACTTGATGTATAGATCACCGGTGGGGCCACCACCCGGGCCTACGTCACCTTGGCCGCGCATGCGTAGCGTCATGTCGTCACTGACACCGGCGGGCACCTCAACCTCAATCTCCTTATGGGACTGTACGCAGCCGGTACCCGAGCAGTTTTGGCAGGGGGTAACGATCACGTCACCAAAGCCTTCACAGCGTGGGCAAGGCTGGGAGGTGAGCATTTCACCAAATAGGGAGCGTACGGTGCGCTGCACGTTTCCGCTGCCGTGGCACTGGGTGCAGGTCACCGGCGAGGTGCCCGGGGCGGTGCAGCTGCCCTGGCATTGCTCGCACAGTACATAAACTTCAATGTCTTGCTTGAGCGTAGTACCAAAGGCAACATCAGCCAGGTCTAGTTCTACCGGCAGCACACGGTCACTGCCGGGGCTTTGGCGTGAGCGCGGCCCTCCGCCACCAAATGCGCCCCCAAACATGGAGCTGAAAGCGGAAGCGAAAGCCCCAAAGTCGCCAGCGCCAGCGGCCGGACCTCGTCCGCTAAGCGCATCTTCTCCGCCCAGATCGTACATCTGGCGTTTTTCTGGGTCAGAGAGAACTTCGTAAGCCTTGTTTACCTGTTTTACTTCTTCTTCGTGGCCAGGGCCGGCGTAGTCGGGGTGAATTTTACGTAGACGCCGGTGATAGGCCCGTTTAATTTCCTTATCAGTGGCCTTACGGTCAACCCCAAGTAGCTGGTAATAGTCGCTCACTAAGTTCTTCTCTCGTTTACAGTAAAAGGCTTGCAAAATTCTAGCTGCTGGCAGGCCCATGCAGCGCGTTTAACGGGCCACTATTAACCCGCCTATGGCTACTGGTTTTGGGCCCCTTGATTGAAATAGCGGCTTAAGTAATTGGCTACAGCCTGCACACTGGCCATGGCTGCTGGGTAATCCATGCGGGTGGGTCCTAATACTCCCAGGCGCGCCACGGCTCCCCCTTCAGCGGTCTGGTAGCTGGTGGTGATTACTGAGGCTTCAGCTAGAGCCTCTTGGCCGTTTTCTTCACCGATACTTACGCTGACGCTTTGGCTGGGCCGTCCGGCGGCGCCGGTTAGTAGCCGCAGCAGCACTACCTGTTCCTCTACCGCATCCAGTAGCGGCTCTAGTGAGGAAAAATCTGCAGTAGTGCGCGCCAAGTTAGCCGTACCCGCCACCACTAGGCGCTCTTCGACGTCGGACTGTAAAGCCGCAACGAGCTGGGCCGCAATCTGATGCATAAGTGAGCGCATATCGGGCTCAGTCTGTTTTAGTAGGGTGGAAACCACGGCGGAAATTTCGCTTGAATGCGTTCCTACCAGGGCTTGATTTAAGCGCTGACGCAAAGTTTCCAGGCTGGTCAGGTCGTTTAAGTATTCCTGTGCAACCGCTAGGGTGCGCTGCTCTACCCGTCCAGAATCGGTGATAATCACCAGCAGCAGTCGTCTAGGCGGCAGCGGCACTAGTTCTAGGTGACGCAGGTGCACGTGACGCAGGGAAGGGTATTCAATCACAGCCAGCTGCCCGGTCAGCTCAGCCAGGGCCCGCACGGCGCCTTCGACGACGTCGTTAAGGTCTACTACTCCCGCTAAAAGTCGGTCGATAGCTGCCCGCTCAGGCCCGCTAAGTGGCTTGATGGCCGCGATATGGTCCACAAATGAGCGGTAGCCCTTATGGGTGGGTACCCGCCCGGCCGAAGTGTGGGGTTGATTGATATAGCCTTCAGCTTCTAGCGCCGCCATATCGTTACGGATAGTGGCTGGTGAAACCCCTAAACAGTATCGTTCAGCAAGGGCCCGTGAGGCTACTGGCTCGCGGGTGCGCACATAGTCGCTAACAATCGCGTTGAGCACGGCCATTCGCCTGCCTTCAACCATGGCGCCTCCCTTCGATAGCTTGCTTCTACTATTAGCACTCTACGTCCTAGAGTGCCACCTCGCTATCTGATTCGCTCAGGGGTGAGGGCTGAGCGCACCGATTATTTTAGGGTTGGCTGCCCCTCAGCGAGCCAATTTTCTTAGCGCCCGCCAGTAAGCCGATTTACCCCATGCAGGTATGCTAAAACGCATGCAGGATCGCTATGGCAAAAATGTTTTGTCCTCTAACCCCCACCGCGAGGGGAGTTTTGCGGTGCGCCCGCGCTCGCAGCGACGCCCGGTGCGTATTGGCGAAGTGGTTGAGGATGTAGCCACAGGTTTTGTGGGCGCAGTGATCCGGGTGGAAAAGTCCGGTGGACGCCACATTATGGTTTTGGAGGACCGCCGGGGGGTGCGGCGCGGCTTTCCGCTAGGGCCCGGTTACTGGGTCGACGGCGTCCCTGTGGATCTGCTAGCCCCTACCGACGGCGGTATTGCTGCTGGCCACCTAGCTAAAGCCCGCCCGGCCCCAGCGCGTTCAGCTGGCGGGCGAAAACTAACTGCCTCAGGTTCCTATGCAGTAGCGGATCAGCGAGCCAAGGTGGCTAGGGCTTCACGTATTTGGGTGGAAGGGCGCCACGACGCCGAGCTGGTGGAGAAAGTTTGGAAGGCGTGGTGGTACTGCTGCTGGAAGGGGTAGATAACCTGGTGGAGGTGATGCGCGAGTTTGCCCCCTCCCCCACCCGCCGGGCTGGGGTGCTGGTTGATCACCTGGTGGCTGGCTCTAAAGAGTCACGCATAGCCGCCCAGGTGGCACAGCTACCCGGGGGCAGCAATGTGTTGGTTACCGGCCACCCCTATGTGGATGTGTGGCAGGCTGTTAAACCTAGTCTGTTTGGTTTATCAGCTTGGCCTGATGTGCCCAGAGGAACCGATATTAAACACGGCACGCTGGCAGCTTTAGGTTGGCCCCACGCCACCCAGGCCGATATCGCCCAGGGCTGGCAGCGCATTTTGGCCCGCGTTAACTCCTATAAGGATATTGAGCCTGGACTGCTAGGGCGCATGGAAGAAATCATAGATTTTGTAACTGCGCCTGGAACCCACTAAAAGAACCCTCAAACCCAGTAAAAGAACACAGCAGAAAATCTGACCCCCAGCCGAAATTATTTTTCGACCGGGGGCCAGATTTCACCTACACGGGGTTTTATATGGCAGAACTGTCAGGCGCTAACGCTGTCAGCTAATTGACTGCGGTGCGAGCTGAAAATCAGCCAGGCGGCGCGGGCCAGCAGCAACGCCACAATCACTGCGCCCACAACCTTGGCAATGGTGCTAGGCCAGATGGTCAGGCACAGCATGGCAACCAGAACCGGGCCTAGCAGAGTGAAGGAGTCAAATACGTAACGGCCAAAGGAGGGCATTTCTACGCCGTCGGCCTCCGCTACTGCCTTGACCATAAAGTTAGGCCCATTGCCAATGTAGGTCAGAGCGCCACAGAACACGGCACCTAGCGAGATAGACACCAGGTAGTGCTCGGGCACGCCAGCCACCATTACCTGGTGGGCGCCACTGGCACCCAGGTGCGAGCCCATCTCGAAGAAAGTGGCGTAGGTGGGGGCGTTATCAAGCACTGAGGAGAGCCCACCGGTAAACAGGAAGAAGGTAACTTCATTAAGCGGCAGCTTGGGGGCCACCTCGTCGAGCACCAGCAGGGCCGGCACCATGGTCAGGAAGATACCGATGAACAGGTAACCCACTTCCTGCACCGGAGCCCAGGAGAACTGGTTGGCTACGTAGCGTACCTGCTTGTCACCAATGAAGTAGGAGCAGGCGGCAGCGCTCAGCATGATCAGCTCACGGATGGGCAGGTAATCCATGACACCGGCGTGCCCAGCCACAATGGCTTCCTCATCAATGGAGGGCAGCAGCGCCACGGCGGCCACAATCACCGCAAACCACAGGAAATTGAGTTTGCCTTCAACACGCAGGGGCTCAATGTGGGTG
>ERZ772928.1390-NODE-1390-length-10508-cov-3.756147_pt1 | contig 10508 bp, 11 predicted proteins | sample MGYA00511686_ERZ772928 | MGnify/ENA primary metagenome ERZ772928 (study PRJEB29015, sample SAMEA2738063) | human oral metagenome | biome: human oral; feature: human-associated habitat; material: saliva | place: China | collected 2219 ... | reverse complement strand
TTTAAATAATGGAGAAATTGAAAGTTATGGAACACACGAAGATTTATTAAAGAAATCTAAGACATATAATGAACTCTATAATTTGCAATGAATATGGAGCAGGAATTTTCTGCAAACTAGTATTCTATAGGTTAAAGGACAAAAGTTTAAATATCGCATAAATAGAAATTGGTTTTTGGGAGTGCATATAACCTAATAAAATCGCTTTAATTGGATTGCTTTAGCAGTGGTTTATCGAACGATAGAGAGATGAACAATTAACCCCGGATATGCTAGTGAGGTTAGGGAGCTTTAGCGAAAAAGGACCTCCTGTATTAAGATAAATATGGTCACCAACCATATATACAAACAAGGAGGTAATCCCAAATGGGTAAGAATAGTTTATCACATACATCGTGGAATTGTAGGTATCATATAGTGTTTACAGAAAACTAACTTTTTGGGTGTAGTTAAATGGCTTATTGTAAATTTTGGTTTTCCAATATCTATAATCAACTGTTCTGCGTCATATTTTATTTATTAGTTATACAAACTTAGATTAATTGGAGCGATTACCTGCAACAGAAGTCCATCAAGATTTTTTACTTTTTCCAAATCAGGAGTTAGATCCCTTACTATATCTTCATCATTAAATATACAAAGTAAATCACGTCTCATAAAAGCTTTTTTGGTTCACAGCCAATAGCATCTATTATTTCCCTGCTTATGTCTACTTTCGTCAATTCATATTTTGGAAAATCCATCTCATAAAGATCGTTTGCGGTTTACAATTAATTCACCACTTAGTGTATCGAAATAAACAGTTTCTAATTCTTTATCATAGTAGTTAAATATAACAAATGTTGCACCAAACATAGTATGATCGCATAAATCAATTTCTTCCCCAGGCATAAACCACCTAAGGTGATATCTACCTTGGCCTGTTTTAACTGCAAAAGCAGCTTCTGATAAATTATTCTCTTTTGTTATATTCATCATTAACACATAGAAATCCAACTATCTATGATGCAAATAGCAGCTGGATTTCCAAAAACACCTTATCTGCAAATGAATCTACAATATACTATACCTCCATAAATTCTAATTTGGTCTAATGAATAGCTAGATGGAATGCTTTGATATGAGAGTTATACCGTCAGTGATTGGATTTGAGTCGTAGAAAAAGCCTGATAGTCTGCCGTGGCTCAGTCCTTCTACAATCGTAGCTGATGTATCTGGCTCTAGCAGGCTGAGCAGAGGGAATGAAATAAGCATTATGATACTTACTAGCAAAGCTCCTTTGAGTGTTCCGAAGAACATTCCACAAAGTCTGTTGGAGAGGCCGAGCACTCCGCGTTTTTTTAGCTCAAGGCTGCGAAGTGTAAAGCGTGCTAGCATAAATAAAGCAATGAAGAGTAAGGTGAACGAGAGCATGGAGATTAGCGTGTCTGCTAGAGATGCTGAAATCTTTGATGTTGCCTCGTTTCGGATGTCATCCCACAAAAGCCTGATTTGACGTGGCAGGCTCATGATAAAAGTGTTTGAAGCTATGGATGAATCTAGTGTATCTTTGATACTCTTTGATATGCTGAGCTGAAGGCTGGTATGCTTGACTATGAAGTTTTTGATTGGTAGAGCAAAGACAACTCCACAAACTGCGCATAGAGACCAGCGAAAGAAATTGAAAAAGGAGTTCAGTAGGCCTCTGCGATAACCGCGAACTGCTGATATAACTATGATGGCGATGACTAGAATGTCTGCGATTTTGCTTATCATGGCAATGCTTAAAAGGCTCATGGAATCTCCTCTCTTTTTGATTAATTAATATGTAAATAATAACCTATAAAAGTGCTTTGTGCAACTTGAGTTTGGTAGTATTTAGCATCAAAGTGGGTACCCTCTTTGATTGATAATACCACGTTAGTGTGGATTTTGTATCTTGAATAATACACGTATATGTGATAAGATTGTTAGGTATATGAGTAATTATATGAAAGAGGCCCTTAAGGAGGCTCAGAAGGCTGCTGAGATGGGAGAAATACCTGTTGGAGCAGTTATTGTTAAGGATGGCGAAATCATTTCGAGAGGCCATAATTTGACCGAAACTACAAAGGATCCGACAGCACATGCGGAGATGATAGCAATCAGAGAGGCGTCTAAAGTTTTGGGCGGCTGGAGACTTATAGGTTGCGATATGTATGTGACTATGGAGCCCTGCAGCATGTGTGCGGGTGCGCTCGTGTGGTCGAGAATAGAGCATTTATACATAGGTGCGGATGACCCTAAGACGGGAGCTTGTGGATCGGTCTACAATATCGTGCAGGATGAAAGGCTAAACCATCAGATTGCAGTGGATAGAGGAATAATGGCAGAGGAAAGTTCGCAGCTTGTGCGCGAATTTTTTCGCAACCTACGAAATAAAAGGAAAAAACCGGAGGAAGAGTAATGAAGAAAACGAGTATCAGAATTTGCCTAACAGCATTGATTGTGATGATATTTACCTCGTTTGCATTTGCAGAGAGCGGTAAGCTTGAGCTAAAGGAAAGCTACCCTAAGGATGGACAGAAGAATACATCTGTTGAGAATGTCGGCGTTAAGCTAACTTTTAATAACAAGGTGAACAAGAAGGAGAATCAGAAGGCGAATTCTAAGTGCTTTAAGATTCTAGACGCGAAGGGAAATGAACTTCCTATCAAGGTGTATTTTAACCCTGATGTTAAGGGACAGGTTCTCGTGCTTTACGATACAGTAAATGCTAAGAAGAACGCAATCAAGGGTGACAGCAAGTACACACTGGTTATTTCTAAGAAATTCGTTGATAATGACGGAAATACGCTCGGTAAGGATCTTAAGATTTCATTTAAGACATTGAACCAGAGTCTTAATAATAAGATTTACATGGGTATGATGCTTTTAATGATGGTCGGAATGTTCTTCTTTGCAAGCAGACAGGCTAAGAAGCATCAGGAAGAGGACGAAGATGCAGATACGAGCAATGCTCCGTTTAATCCATACAAGGAAGCTAAGAGAACAGGTAGACCTGTTAGCGAAATAATCGCTCAGCATGAGAAGGAAGAGGCTAAGGCTGCTAAGAAGGCTGCAAGAAAGGCCGCTAAGGAAGCTGACGAGGACGATTACGAGGAGTATGAGGAAGAGGATAACGGCAACTTCAAGGTAAAGGGACCAAGACCTATATCTGAAGCTGGTGGAAAATATATAACTGGCCGTAAGGCTCTTGCAGAGGCTCAGGCGGCTGAAGAAGAGCGACTCGCTAAGAGAAGAGCTAAGAACAAGAAGAAGTAAGCTTTTTGATTTTGCACATAGCGTAATTGGAGGCAAAAGTGGAAAAGACCATAATGCTTTTCTCCTATGCGAAGATTAACCTTTCCATTGATGTTGGCGATGTAATGCCAAGTGGTATGCACCCGGTAGATATGGTGATGCAGCAGATATCACTTAGAGATGAGATAAGTATCAGATTCACAGATGAGATGCCACCAGAGCCAATTAATAGCTTTGGGGCGAATCTAAAGGGTTTTGAAATTTATCTAAGAACAAATCTCAGGTATTTGCCAAACAATAGGTATAACCTCGCGTGGAGAGCAGCGGAGCTTATGATAGATGAATATGGAGATAGGGTAAATCCTAAGGGACTTATCGAGATCTTCATAAAGAAGAGAATCCCGGTTGCTGCGGGCATGGCTGGCGGAAGTGGCAATGCTGCGGCAATAATGCATGGACTCAATGCTATGTGGGAGCTAGGGCTTTCGCTAGAAGAGCTTTGTGAGCAAGGGGCAAAGCTTGGGTCTGATATCCCGTTTTGTTTGATGGCGCAGGCAAAGAGTAATAAGGACTTACCTGAGAATATCAGGTATTCTAACATTGCTTCAACTTGTGCGAGAGCAAGGGGAACGGGTACTGAGCTTAGCAAAGTTAGACCGCTTAAGGCGAGCATACTTGTCGTAACGCCAAGGCTTAGCGTTTCAACAAGGACGGTATTTACTGGGATTGATGAATGCACGATTAGCGATAGACCTAATAATGATAAGCTCTGTAGAGCTTTGAGATATGGTGATAAGGCTGCGGGGTATTCTGAGATGATAAATGTGCTCGAGGAGTTTACACTTAAAGCGTACCCAGAGGTTGCGGAGCTCAAGCGCTATATGATTGAGACCTGTGAAGGTGCGAGGAAGGTGCTGATGAGCGGTAGTGGACCGACGGTATTTGCAATCTTTGATAGCGAAAACCAGGCCAAGAAGTACGCGGCAGTTTTTAAAGAAAAGTCATGTTTTGCCTTTTGGGCAAGGACGATGATATAGAACTTATTGAAGCAGAATGGAGATTTTTATGGACCTACAGGATGTGAAAATGGATATTGGTAGCCACAGACCTCTTAGAGAGGTTGTCTATGAGGAGCTTAAGAGGAATATTATGACTGGTCGCATTGTTCCTGGAACTCGCCTTATGGAGGTTGATCTCTCAAATCAGATGGGCGTTAGCCGCACTCCTATTAGAGAGGCGATTCGTAAGCTAGAGAAGGAAGGGCTTGTTACGATTCAGCCAAGACACGGCGCTTACGCATCTGATGTTTCCGTAGATGATATGGTGGATTTGCTAGATGTCAGAGAGGAGCTTGAGGGTTTTTCTGCTGAGCTTGCAGCAAAGCGCATAACACCTGAAGAAATCGACCGTTTGGAGAATATCACAGATGACTATGAGCTTGCGGTTAAGCACAACGATACAGAGCAGATGATTTTCTGTGACGAGCAGTTCCATAAGGAAATTGTTGAGATTACAGGAAATAATACTCTTGTAAAATTCAGCACCATGGCTCAGGAGCTAGCTTTGAGATTCAGATATATCTACTACGATGATTTCTCACGCTATGAGAACATGCCTAGTGAGCATAGGGGAATCATTGCGGCTCTCAAGAGCGGAGATAGTGTCGAGGCTAGACGTGTTGTTTCAGAGCACATCCAGGCACTAAGAGCTTTTGTTATCGAGGGAGGAAAAACAGGCTTTCGCGATAAGAGAGAGCTTTAATCTCTGGGAGCTATAATCAAAGGCAGGTATATGCTGCTAGATGAGAAGAATTTGATATAAACCATAAAATAGAGAAAATCCTCAAGAAATAAATCTTGAGGATTTTTCAATACAGCTATATTAATCTATGTTAACCTTCCGAGAGGACTACTGTAATCTCTAAGGATTTTTCATTTCGTAAAACGGTTATTTTTACTTTATCACCTGGCTTGTATTTATCTAGTTCTATTCTTAGGTCTACAGCTGACTCTATCTTTGCTTTTCCGATGGATTGAATTTTGTCACCAGATTGTAATCCGGATTTCTTCGCCTCATCTGAAATAACATCATCGATATATACTCCTGGCGCGCTTACGCCATATTTTTGTGCATCTTCGTCATTTGATAGATCTACAATCTTAACGCCTATTATTGCACGTCCAGTAACCTTGCCGTTCTGAATTAGATCCTTTGCAATCTTTGATGCTGTGTTGATAGGAATTGCAAATCCAAGTCCTTCAACATTAGAACCAGACGATTTAGCAACTACAATTCCAATTAGGTTTCCTTGTCCATCAAAAAGGCCACCGCCCGAGTTTCCTGGGTTGATTGAAGTGTCAGTCTGAAGAAGCTTCATTGCCTTTCCATCTACGCTGATTTGTCTATCACGAGCGCTAATGATTCCTGCTGAAACACTTCCGCCTAGCTCGCCAAGTGGATTACCAATTGCAACTGCCTGATCACCTACAGAGATAGAATCGCTGTCACCGTATCTTGCAGCAGTATATCCTGAGCCGTCGATCTTTAGAACCGCTATGTCATTTTGACTATCGGCACCTATAAGACGTGCTTTTTTGGTCGTTCCGTCTTTGAGCTTTACGATTATATTCGAAGCGCCATCAATCACATGATTACAGGTCATGATATAGCCGTCGCTATCGATAATTACGCCAGAGCCCGCACCCTTGGTTACATAGTTCTTAATCCAAGAGTCTCCACTGACCTTTTCGGTCTGTATCTCGACAACAGCGTTTTCGTTCATAGAAACGATTTCTTTGATTGGTCTAGTTGTGCCATTGGATTTAGTTAACTTGTAGTTGGTAGCAGAGACATTGTTTCCACCATATGAGCCATCAAATGCTCCTGCTAGCTTAAGCCCTCCAATGGTTATACCAGAAGTCCCTAGCATTGCGCAAATTAGACAGATAATAAAAGCCTTCTTGGTAATATAAACAGGTGACTTAGGTGTTTTGGTTTTAGGCATGCCGCCATTTCCGTCAGAGGATTTTCTATCAAAGCTTCTAAGCTGGGAAGTATCATATGAATAGTTTTCGAATCCTCTTGAAGTGTTAAATTGTCTTTCCTGCTCAAATGGATTGCTCGATGACTGAAACGAAGTATTGCCAAATGAGGTTCTCTCATAGCCAGGAAATTTTGGTACAGACTCCCATTCTGCATTCGTTGTGCTATTTGGTGCATTGTATGATGTGTTTGCAGATGTTGAATCAAAGCTTGAAGCAGGGTTTTGATCAACGCCTGTCTGCGCTGTGCCTGCGCTGAAAGCGCTATTAGCACTTGGTAGCTCGTTAGCTGTAGCTTTGGTTATATCCGATGGATTTTCATTTGGGTGAGTTATTTCATTATTGTCGCCAAATGGGGGTGTGTAATCATTATTGTGATCCATAAGCTTACCTCCTTGTTAGTTTATCTATTTATGGTATGATTAGTTTATCTATTTATGGTATGATTATAGTTAAGATATATGACTTTTTTGTGATAAAAGGGTTAATCCTGTGCAATGATTTTATATATTTTGATACTATCAGAGTTTAAGGGTTTAAAAAAGCAAAATAAATGATTTTAATACAAGTTTTTTGCTTGCTGAATAACAAAAAAATATCTATTTGTGGTATAATAGCAAATTGAGTTTGTGAAAGGACAGTAATGATATGAAGAATGTCACGATAAAGATAACTGGCAAGCGTTTTGTCGGCGACAATGTCGAAGAAGAACTCGAATTTGTGAGTGACGGCATGATGTTCGAGAAGGGCGGAGCCAAGTATTTTATATATGAAGAGAGTGAGTTTTCAGGATTTCCAGGATGTAAGACCAGTCTTAAACTGACGGATACCAGCCTGAGAATGAAGAGAATTGGAGATTCAAGTGAGTACGGATCAGTACTAGAGTTTGAGACCGGAAAGCGTTTTAAGAGCGATTATAGCACGCCGTATGGGCCTATGTTGCTAGAGGTTTTGACGAACAGCATCAAGAGAGACCTTTCGCCAGAGGGGTACGGTAAGATAACTCTTGAGTATGATATTAGTCTCAGAGGAATGATAGAAGGTCGCAACGAGCTTGCGATTGAGATAATGCAGTAGGTGTAATTATGAACAGATTTCACAGATGGGTTGCAAGAATAGTAGTAGCGGTTATTATCCTCTCTATGGTTGGAACCACCTTATTTCTTTCTTTTCAGATGTTAGTGTAGACGGGAGGCGTTTCTATGTACAAAGTAGGTTTTGATTCAGAAAAATATCTCGAAGAACAGTCGCATTATATAATGCAGAGAATCAACGAAAAGCAGGGCGAAAGGCTTTACCTTGAGTTCGGTGGCAAGTTGGTTCACGATAAGCACGCTATGAGGGTGCTTCCTGGCTTTGATGAGAATGCGAAAATTAAGCTTTTGCAGAAGATGAAGGACTCAGCAGAGGTGATTATTTGCATCTACTCTGGAGATATAACGACTAACAAAACGAGGCATGACTTCGGCATCACCTATGACCTCGAAGTTCTAAGGCTCATAGATACATTCAGAAAGTACGATTTAGATATAAACAGCGTAGTCATAACGAGATATGAGGATGCTCCAGCAGTTGACATGTTCATCAAAAAGCTCGAAAGACGCGGAATTAAGACATATAAGCATTACTTTACAAAGGGGTATCCTACAGATGTAGATACGATTGTAAGTGAAGAAGGATATGGCGCAAACCCTTACATTGAGGTGACCAAGCCACTTGTCGTTGTAACTGGACCAGGTGGAGGCTCAGGAAAGCTTGCGACATGTCTATCCCAGCTATATCATGACTTTATGCGTGGACGCAAGGTAAGATATGCGAAGTTTGAGACCTTTCCAGTTTGGAATCTTCCACTAAAGCATCCAGTTAACCTTGCTTATGAGTCTGCAACGGTAGATCTAAAGGATGTGAACATGATAGACCCTTTCCACCTAGAGGCTTATGGTGAGAAGGCAATCAACTACAATAGAGATATTGAGGTATTTCCAGTAGTTAAACGAATAATTGAGAAAATTACTGGTGAGGAATCTGAATACCAGTCACCAACGGACATGGGTGTAAACCGTGTAGGCTTTTGTATTACTGATGATGAGGTATGTCAGGAAGCTTCTTGTCAGGAGATAATCAGGAGATTTCTGATAGCAGCAGTCGATTTCAAGAAGGGTAAGATTGAGAGCGATTCCCTAGATAGGGCGGAGCTTTTGATGAAGGAAGTCGGCAAGGCTGTAGGCGATAGAGTTGTAGTTCAGAAAGCTAGAGATTATGTGGAATTCAAGAGAGAGCTCTGCGATAAATACGAGAATGCAGTAGCCATGGCCATGGAGATGCCGGATGGTCACGTTATAACGGGACGTAGCTCAAGGCGTATGGTTGCAGCAGCTGCAGTGGTTTTGAACTCCATCAAATATCTAGCAGAAATGCCAGACGAACTCCTTTTGATAGAGCCAAAAGTTCTTGAGACAACGCAGCAGCTAAAGACAGATGTGCTTGGCTATGACAGGAGCAGCCTGAACTGCGAGGAGATTTTGATGGCTCTTACAGTTTCAGGAGTTACGGACGAAAAGGCAAGACTTGCAGCTAGCAAGCTTTCCTTGCTTCATGGATGCAGAGCGCATTGCACGGCAATTCTTTCAGACCGAGACGAGCAGACACTTTCATCACTTGGAATCGATGTGACTTGCGACCCAGAATATGTAACAACAAATTTATACAGTAACTAAATAATATAAGGAGCGGTCTTGAAACAAAATCAGCGATATACCCAGACTGAATACGTTAAGCAGTATGTAAAGCTCATCATTAGATGGAGCCTTATTGCGATTGTAATCGGAATGATTTGTGGCGTTATCGGAGCTTTGTTTTACAATGGTGTATTATATGCGAATGTATTTCGCAAGAAGCACGAGTGGCTGCTCTTTTTGCTTCCATTTGCAGGAATAATCATAGTCTACATGTATCAAAAGCTAGGGCTTGAGGGCAAGGGAACCGATGATATAATCGATTCTGTGCACGACAGCGCACCTGTTAGGTTTAGACTGGTTCCTGCTATTTTTGTGGGTACAGTTCTGACGCACCTTTGTGGTGGTTCAGCAGGTAAGGAGGGTGCAGCGCTTCAGCTAGGTGGGGGCATAGGTAACTACATAGGCAGAAAGTCGAGGCTCCACGCGGAGAACCTCAGAATAGCGACCATGGCCGGTATGGCAGCCTTCTTTGCAGCTATCTTCGGCACACCGCTTACAGCAACGGTCTTCGTCGTCATGTTCATCAAAGTCGGACACCTCTACCAAATGGCCGTATTTCCATGCTTTGTGTCCTCGTACACAGCCTACTGGATTGCAACAAAGCTTGGCGTAGTCGCCTTTGGCTTCCACATAAGCATACCGACGACAACGCCAGTACTGATGCTCAAAATCCTCGTGCTCGCATCTCTTTGCGGACTAGTATCTACCCTGATGTGCAATAGCTACAGATTGATACACGCGATTTACGATGAGTTATTTAACAACGCATATATTCGAGTAGTCTCAGGAGCAATAATTATAATTATTTTAAGCCTTCTAGTATCAAAAGATACCTATAACGGAGCAGGAAGTGAAACAATAGCAGAGGCGCTCTCAGGTGGCAATGAAGACTATCTCACTTTTCTACTCAAGATACTGTTCACAGCAATAACGCTCGGCGCAGGATTCAAGGGCGGAGAAATCCTGCCGCTCTTCTTCATAGGAAGCACCTTCGGCGCCGTATTCGCGCCGCTACTAGGCATACCATCATCCTTCGGCGCGGCGCTCGCTATGGTAGCACTGTTCGGAGGAGCAACAAATACCATGATAGCACCGATTTGCCTTGCCATAGAGTGTTTTGGAGGCGGAGGCGTGCAAATGTTTGCAATAGCTAGCATCATGGGATACCTTTGCTCGGGATATAACGGGCTTTATTCAAGTCAAAAGATACCTGATTCCAAGCTTCAGGCAAAGCCTGTAGAGATGCGAACAAACCAAAACCATATGGTAAGAAGACATGAGCCGGAGGCTATAGGAAGGCTTGTGAGCCAAAAGAGCAAGCGGGCGTACCGCAAGATGCTCAGTGCAGCAAAGAAGACAAGACCAGTAAAAAGACGTAAAAAATAGTGCAACATCAGTTGCACTATTTTTATTTAAATTGTATTGCTTTAGCAGTGGTTCATCGAACGAATGTGAGATGAATAAAAAA
>ERZ772928.1389-NODE-1389-length-10511-cov-3.343630_pt1 | contig 10511 bp, 19 predicted proteins | sample MGYA00511686_ERZ772928 | MGnify/ENA primary metagenome ERZ772928 (study PRJEB29015, sample SAMEA2738063) | human oral metagenome | biome: human oral; feature: human-associated habitat; material: saliva | place: China | collected 2219 ... | reverse complement strand
GTCATATGCCCCTGCCGCAGGACAAAACTGCGGATTATGGGGTAGGTATTATTTTGACACCTTTAGAAAGAAAGCAAAAGAAGGCGAAAATTTTAAAGGAAACAAAAATTTGAACGGAAATTTAGGAAAAAGCGGCTTTGACACCTTTAGGTGCAAAGTAGGTAGAAATTGATATAACTTTGATACCTTTTTTGCACGGTTTTGATGAGGTTTTGGGTTGATTTTGGTTTTATTTGAATTGAACGGCGTTTGGAATATCCAAACGCCGTTTTTTTAGTTGACGGTACGGCCATACCATTCTACGCGTCCGATGATAGCTACATTTTGGTTGTCGTCGGTTAAATCTATTTCGAAAGGCTCATAAACCGGATTGGCTGATTTGACGAGCAGCTTGCCGGGTAGTTTTTGGATTTGTTTGACAAACAGGTGATTATCGATGCGGATAACGTACAGTCCGTCGCGCGGGGTGGTTTCGGCGTGATTCACTAGGATGTTGTCGCCGTGGTTGAGTACGCCCTCCATCGAATCGCCCTTTACGGCGATGACGGACAGTTTGTCAAGCTGGCGGGTAACGTAGTTTTCTATCCAGTAACGCCTGAATGCCATGCAGAATAAGGGCTTGTCGTCTTCTGCGGGATAGCCGTGCCCTGCGGCGGCGTAGACATCGTAGCGCGGGATAAAGACGAACTCGTCTAAGTTGATGGGATTGCCGAGGGTATCGGTAGCCGTACCGTCGGTATGGGTACGGACTTCGACCGCTTGGCCTTTATTCATGTATGGCGAGCCTTGGCCGGTAAGAAGCCAGTTTAAATCGCAACCGGTTACTTCTTGAATTTTAATCAGATAGTCTGCTGTTGGAATGGCACCGTCTTTCCAGACGCGGCTAAAACCGGAGGCAGACATATCAATCTTATTGTAGAAGTCGGCGGGTTTGGCATTGTCCGGCCACAAAGATTTCAAACGCTCTAAAAAGTCCATGATTGTCCTTTTGCTTAGAATTTCGCATTTAAGCAAAAAATTCACTTCTTTTGCTTAAAATTAATTCGTCAAATAATCAAATAGATGTCTAATATTTTGCTTTTTTGCGTTATATTTCTAAGCAAAAGAGTTGCAATAACCTTTTTTGCTTAGTATTATTCACTCACTTAATCAATTAACGAAGTAAATCACATTACTGAATGGAGTAAGTCAATTATGCAAAAAAACGCAACGCCGAAAAACTGGCACCGCGCGGATATTGTTGCTGCTTTGAAAAAGAAAGGCTGGTCGCTTCGAGCACTTTCAATAGAAGCGGGGTTGTCGCCGAATACGCTTAGAAGCGCACTGACAGCCCCTTATCTTAAGGGAGAAAGGATTATTGCCGCTGCAATCGGAGTGGAACCGGAAGAGATTTGGCCCGAACGGTATGCAGATCGGAATTTAAAACCTGTTTTCCCCAAAAGAGTAGTTAATGGATAAGTGGTTTTCGATTTAGTTCCTTAAATGCTAAAGGTTATACGCATTTAAGTAAAACACAAAAAGAAAGAAATAGCAAAATGTTGATTTCAGCGGTTGAGTTGGCGGGCTTGCAACTTCCAAAGCTGCCGAACAGTAGACAAGGCATCGAGTACCACGCCAAAAAGAATAATTGGCCGTTTGAAGAGGTTATAGGACAGGCTCGAGGCGGCAAGCTTAAGAAATATTTGGTTTCCGCCCTCCCTTCGGAGATTCAGGCGGCCATACAGGAAAAACAGGCGGCAACATTGTTGGCCAAGGTGCCGATGTTGCCGGCAGAAGTAAAAAAACCGCTTCGGCAAAATAAGAAGATGCGGCAGTTGGGTTTGATACCGTGCGAGGAAGGTTTGGCGCGGTTGGACGACAGGCAGACGGAAACGGCCCACGCGCGTTGTGCGATTGTCGCCTATGTATTGCCGCTGCATGAATTGGCGGGGATGCCGATTAAGAAGGCGGTGGCGTTTGTGGTGGCGGAAGCGGCAGCGGGCAGGTTGCCGGAGGATGTGGCCAAGCTGATTCCGTTGGCGAATGCGCGGAACAACGGCGAACGCAGTTTAAGCGAACCGACTTTATACCGATGGGTGCGGGCTTACCGTGCGGCACCGGACAGCATGAGCCGCCTCTTGGCGCTTGCGCCGGTGAAAACACGGGAAAAGACGCCGCTGCTGGCGATTGACTGGCTGCCTTACTTCTTGATGTTTTATCAGCGGCCGAACAAGCCGACGATGATGGCGGCGGCGAAGAAACTGGCGCAATGGTATCTGGAACAGGGAAAAATCGAGCAGATGCCGAGCTATGACCAGATTCAAACGGTGATGAAGCGGCTGCCGGATCATATGAAGGAGCGCGGCAGGCGCACGGGGTCGGCTTATAAGGCTTTGCTGCCTTACATTAACAGAGATTGGACGGCGTTGAAACCGAACGATGTCTGGGTGGGCGACGGCCACAGCTTTAAAGCAAAAATCCGGCATCCGATGGGGTATCTGTTTACGCCGGAAGTGACGATGATTGTGGACGGTTGCAGCGGTGCGGTCGTGGGTTGGAGTGTGGCGCTGTCGGAAACGGCGGTAGCGGTGGCGGATGCTTTGCGTCACGGGATGACGCATTTCCCGCCGCCCTTGGGTTATTACTCGGATAACGGCTCGGGCGAAACGGGCGATATGTTGGATAAGGAAACGACGGGTATTTTGCCGCGTATCGGTATCGAGCATTTTACGGGCATTCCGGGCAATCCGCAGGGGCGCGGCAAGATTGAACGATTATGGCAGACCATCACGATTCCTTTGGCCAAGCAGTATGCGACTTATCAGGGCAAGGATGCGGATGCCGAAACATTGAGAAAGGTATCGAATGCGCTGGCGAGTGCGCAGAAAGTGCAGAAAAAGGGTAAGGAACTGAGCAAGGCGCAGGAAGCGGCGCTGGCGGCAGCACCGACTTGGGCGCAGTTTATGGCGGATTTGGAAGAAGCGGTACGCCGATACAACTTTGAACACGAGCACCGCAGCCTGCCGAAAAATCTGGAAACGGGACGGCATTTTACGCCGATGAAATATTACGAATACCGGATGAAAACAGACGGCATGAGGGTGAAAACGGATGTATTAAGCCCGCTGGAGTTGGATTTTATGTACCGTCCGGAGGAAGAACGCATCCCCGACCGCGGAGCGGTGTCTCTGCACAACAATACTTACTTCCATCAAGGATTGCTGGATTACAGCGGTCAGAAGGTACGGGTGGCTTACGACATCCACGATGCCGACCATGTGATTGTGAAGGATATGCAGGGCAAGGTGATTTGCAAAGCGGTATTCAACGGCAACAAACGGGCGGCATTTGCGGAAACGCGGATGGAACAACTGGCCGAACGCCGCCGCAAAGGCCAAGCCAAACGTCTGCAAGACAAGATGGATTTAATCGAGGCGCAACGCCAATCGGCCACGCCGATTATCGAGCAGCAGCCTGATTTCGGCGAATTTTTGAAGCTGGAAACGGAAAGCGGCGGGTTGGTAGAGGTGGAAAACAGGCCGTCTGAAAGCGGCAAAGGTAAGAAGAAGTTACGCGATTTTTTATGGGAAGACGCCGGTTAGTATGACGGCACATCTTTGACACTTTTTAAGGAAAACGAAAAATGATTGAGCAATTAAGACAATTTCTGGAAACCAGCGGCATGAGCCAAAACAAGGCGGCCGACCGCATGGGCGTATCGAGAAGTGCATTGTCGGGCTATTTGAACGGCAAATACGACGGCGATATTGCGGGGATGGATAAGAAAGCCGCGCTGTTTCTTGAACAGGAAGGCGACCGGGCGGAATTGAAAAAGCTGGATATTCCCTATGTTGAAACGGGCACGGCCAAGAAGATGAAAGGTTGGCTGGGTTTGGCGGCATGGCTGGGGCAACTCGGTATTGTGTATGGCGGCGCGGGCTTGGGTAAAACCACGGTATTGAAACAATATGCGGCCACTAACCCGCTGGCTTTGTTGATTGAGCCGGATACAGGCTATACGGCAAAGGTGTTGTTGCAGGAAATCTGCCATGCACTGGATTTAAGCGAGAGAGGCAATATCCATGAGCTGACGGAGCGGATTATCAACTGCCTGAAGCGTGATAAGAAGAGCCGCAGCCCGCGTGATGCACACCGTATTTTGCTGATTGACGAGGCAGAACAGTTACCGACACGCGCACTGGAGAGCCTGCGGCGGATACATGATAAATCGGGCGTGGCGGTGGCGTTGGTGGGGATGCCAAAGCTGCTGCTGAATCTGAAGGGGCCGAACAGTGAATTCAAGCAGTTGTTTTCAAGGGTATCGGTCAAGATGGAATTGGGCGAGATGCTGCCGGAAACGGATTTAAAACAGATTGCGGCGGCAGTGTTGAAGACGAACGATGAGGCGGTATTGCAGAAGGTGGTGAAAACGGCCAAAGGCAATGCGCGGAAACTGTCGAAGCTGCTGCTGATTGTGGACTATTTGTTGCAGGTTAACCCTGATGTTGATTTGGATGATGATGTAATCGAACACGCGGAAACCTATTTAATCCACTAAACCTTTGACAGATAAGGCAATAATTTTTTTACCTTGTTATTTTGTTAAGTTATTGAAATTAAAGGAAAACTAAAAATGGAAAATTTGAAAATGCGGCATCTGCTCGCCATACCGGCGATTGTGATTGCGGTAACGGCGTGTGCGAACCGCTGCACCGAGCCGGTGCCGGCGTGGAGCCTGTATCAGAACGAGACCAGTCAGCAGCGGCTGATGCGGGAAAAACAGAATGCGGCTGACTTTGCGGTATTGCAGGCAGAAAAAGCCTATGAACGGATGAGCGATAAAGAGCGGATGAAAGGGGTGGTTTATGAAAACTGAGACGAAAATCTGCAAAAAATGCGGAGAAGAGAGGCCGTTGTTCCGTTTCAAAAAAGACGATGCCTATGTAGGCGGGTATAGGCCTGTATGTTACGAGTGTTTAAACGCCAGAGCAAAGGAACTGAAGGCAGTCCGAGACAGTATGGCGGAAAGAAAGATTATCTCTAAAGGCATCAGCATAAATGGAGGGAAAACGCATATGGAATTTCCTGAAGAACCTGAATTTATGAAAAACAAATACTGGACCGTTACAAAAACGGATTATAGAAGACCATTAAAAGGACTTTAACCATGAGTAAACGGTTGGCACGACGGAAGATGCCGAAACACGAATTGAAACGGGTTAAAACGTTCGCCCTGAAACAGGCGGTCGAGAAGATTCGGGCACGGTGGGGCGAGAAAGCGATACGGCTTGCCTCAACAGACAACAAACAGACTGATTAAACAAGGAATAAGAAAATGATGAATGAAATGAATGCGGTAGCGGCTTTGTTGGTTATTGCCATATTGCTGGCGGCGGTAATGACTGTGTTGGTCGAGATATTGGTCGAGCAACGGGTTAAGGAACGGCTGGGGAAACTGCTGGATAAGGCGTGCCGGCCGGATGACGGGTGGCAGGAATGATAAGGAGGGAAATGTGATGGATATGGTACTGACAATTTATTTTTGGTTGGTGGGGCTGGTCTGTTTTGCCCGTTCCACCAAAGAGACTTATTACGCGGAATCTTTATACGGTCTGCTGACTGGGCTGTTGGGGGTGATGTGTTCGGCTTTTGTGGTGTCAGTGTCGGTGGCAAGGGTGATGGGGTGGTTGAAATGAATCAATTGAAAATGACGATCGCCAAACCTGAGACGGAAGATTTTGAAGATGCCTGGGCATTTATCAGAATGCTTAATTTGGTGGCTTATGATTTGAACCCTCTGAAAACTGATGCCGACGGCGAATACGAATATTTGGCGGATGAAGACAAATCTGATGTATTAGATGCCGTTGTTGAAAAATTTAACGAATGTAGTCTTGAGTGGATGTTGTCGGCGCTGCAAGCACTGATGTCGCCGGAGATGGGGGTTATCAACCAAGATTCGGATACGTTGGAGTTGCATCCCAAACTGAAAGGCGGTGCGGAATGAAAGTGCGCTGCCCTACCTGCGGTGCGGTGATGAGCTTAGATGTATTAATCGCCCATGATGATGCACGCGAAGCTCTGATTGCCCTGACAGGCATTTCAGACGACCTTTTTAAGGCGGTATTGCGGTATCTGACGCTGTTTCGCCCCGCCGAAAAGGATTTAAGTTTTAACCGAGTTTCAAAGCTCGTCGGCGAGATTGCGCCGATGATACGGGACGGACAGATTGTCCGCAACCGCAAAACTTACCCTGCGCCGCGCGAGGCTTGGATTTGGGCGGCAACGCGATGCCTTGAGGCACGGGACGCGGGAAAGTTGACGCCGCCGCTGACCAGCCACGGTTATTTGTTGGAAAACATCACGTTTTGGTCGCCTGAAAAGACGGCGGTAACGGCGGTTTTGCCCTCTCCCCAACCCTCTCCCACGGGAGAGGGGGTAAGTACCAAATTGAGGAGCGGTTTGGGCGATTTGATGGAGTGGTCAAATGGAGGACAACAATAGCTGGCTTAAAAAAGCAATCGCGCAGGGTTTTATGATGCTCGCCGCCCTAAACCTCAAAGGCCGCCCTGCCTCGGCGGATTTGACGGCAGTCGCCGAACTTTGGTTGGGCATACTAAGCGGCCGGTCGTGGCAACCGGAACAGGACGGAATCAGGATACAGGCAGCCTTTAGGGCTATCGCGGCATCCTCGTCAGAGTGGCCAAACCCTGCCGACCTTATCAAACACCTGCCGCCGCCCGAAATCAGGATGGTGCCGAAATTGGAAAAGAAGCACCGTCCGACCGAATACGGCAAAGCGCAGGCCGCCGAACTGAAAAAGATTGTCGGCAGATTGGAAAACGCGCCCTGTATGGACAGGGACTGGATACACGGGCAACGCCACCGTACGGTGGATGAGTGTAAAAGGATTTATGCCGAAAGGCAGAAAGGTAAAACAAAATGAATAGCGTTGACATGAAAGAATACAAACAGGATGCCAAAGGCAATCTCGTGCCTCTGGCCAATATTAAAGAAATCGACCTGCTGCGTGACGAGCTGGTGCTGGAAATTGCTGCCAAAGCGCGCGCCGTGCAGGATGACTTAATCACTTTCAAACGTGAGGCGATGGACGATATTGCGGCGTTTGTACAGTTGAGTGCCGACCGATACGACGTGAATGTCGGCGGTAAGAAAGGCAATATCAGCCTGCACAGCTTTGACGGCGCGTACCGCGTCAACCTTGCCATGCAGGATACGTTGGTATTTGACGAAGGTTTGATTGCCGCCAAAGCCTTGATTGATGAGTGTATCAACGAATGGACGGAAGGCAGCCGCACGGAATTGAAAACGCTGATTAACGCGGCGTTTCAGGTGGATAAGGAAGGCAATATCAGCACTGCCCGCGTACTCGGACTGCGCCGCCTGCAAATCACCGACGAAAAATGGCAACGGGCGATGGATGCGCTCTCCGACAGTTTGCAGGTGCATATCAGCAAGCCGTTTGTGCGGGTGTATCAGCGCGGCGAGGATGGGGAGTATCAGTTGATGAATTTGGATGTGGCGAAGGTGTGAACATGGCGACGGTAAATATCCTCATCAGCGATCAGTCGGGTGGCCTGTTTGTCAAGCTGACTTCGGACGAACCGATGCCGAAGGATGACGAAGACGGTGGCAGCATCGCCCAAAGTGCAGGCCTTTTGTGTCTGGCCATCCTTAACCGAGAAATTCGACAGGTAACCGGCAAAGAGCTGGAGTTAGTCAATATCCAATAAACCGCGCGGCACGGTCTGCCGCATTTAAATCTAAATAGGAGTCAAAAAGTGAATAAATCTGAATTAATCCAAGCCATCGCCGACGAGGCGGAATTGAGCAAACGCGCTGCGGCGGAGTTTGCCGATGCGTTTGTCAGCGTGGTAACGCAAGAACTGAAAGACGGAAACGACGTTACGCTGGTCGGCTTCGGCACGTTCCACGCCGCCCAATCCGCCGAGCGTCAGGGACGCAATCCGAAAACGGGCGAACCGCTGACCATCGCGGCGCGCAAAACACCCAAGTTCCGCCCGGGCAAGGCGTTAAAAGATGCGGTAAACGGTTAAACGTCTGAAACCCCAAATCCAAGCGGATTTTTGAAAAGTCCGCTTCAGTTTGAAGTTTTAGCGACGAGGAAAACCATGATGAACACAAACGAACAGTACAAACGCAAGGGGCTGATTGCGAAAATCAAAATCGCGCAAAGCCAGCTTGGGATGGAAGACGATGTTTACCGTGCGATGCTGGCGCGTGTGTGCGGCAAAACATCCTGCACGCAGATGAATCTGGCCGAATTGCAGGCGGTGGCGGCGGAAATGAAGCGGATGGGCTTTAAGCAGACCGCACCCAAAGGCAAAGGTATCCGCCCGCATTTGACACCCGACCGCGAAGCCCTGCTGAACAAGCTGGAAGCGCTGTTGACGGTGGGCGATAAAAGCTGGCAATACGCCGACGGGATGGCCAAAAGGATGTTCGGCAAGGATTTGGTACGATTTTTGACACCCGAACAGCTATACAAACTGGTGCAGGCGCTGCAAATCCATATCAACAAAGCGAAAAAGGCGGCAGAGCAATGATCAGGGTGGATGAAGAAGATTTTGAGGCGGTGCGCCACCTGCTGCCCGAAAGTGTGCTGGCACTGATTACGATCATCGGGCTGACAGAAACGGTGGAGCTGGTGAAAAACTTAGGCGGCACGACCTACCCGTTGCGGCAGGGACGCACCAAAGGCAGCGAATCGCGGCTGGCTTATTTGGAGGAAATCGTCGGTGGTGCGGCAATGGAAAAAATGGTGGAAGCACTGGCCCCCTGCGATCTGTTTATCCCGAAATGCGAACAGGCTTTGCTGGAATTGCGCGACCGCCATATCCGCCGCCGCTTCGACGCGCAGACAGGTAAAGGCGTACCGGCTTATGAGGCAGTGAACGATTTGGCTTTGGCGCACGCGCTGACCGACCGCCATATCTGGCGGATTCTGAAGAAGCCGGATAATGAGTGTGAGCAAGGCGGGTTGTTTTAAATTATAATGCCGTGGGGATAACACGGCATTTTTTATGGGAAATCAAGATGAAGACGTTTTATGTTCTGATGTTGGCCGCAATGCTTGCGGCTTGCGGCGGACAAGAAAACAAGCCTGCTGCCGGCGAAAGTCAAACCGATAATCGGGCGCAGCAATATCAGAATCAGCAAAAGCAGATTGCCGCACGTTTGGCCGATGAAGAATATTTCATCGGTGAAAACAATTTGGAACAAATCCGTCTGCACGCCAATTTGAAAGAGCGCGCTCAAAAGCTGCTGTCTTTATTGGCGCAGGCCGACAAGGAAAGCCGTGTATGGGTTTTGCCCGGCGATGCAGCCAAAATCAAAGAATTCAATGCGGCTTTCGCGGCGGTGGCAAAATCTGCCGAGGAATCTTTCGGCGGCCCTTTTCTTGCGGATAAGGCGGGGCTTTATCAATGTACCGCTGCGGCCAATGCGGCTTACGATTATTTTTTCGCCCGGCAGAGAAAGGATGCGCTGACCGAAAATTACCGTCAACAATACACGGACAACATAGCTGCCTGCCAAGGGCAAATCCGCACCCCGCCAACCGCCCAAGCGACAGTGTATGCGCGTAAAGGTATCAAGCTGCCGTTGAATAATTGTTTGCCAGTATTGGCCGGAGATGAAGAATTTGATACCTACACCTGCCCGATGGAAGTAAAATAGGCCGTCTGAAACCCGGATTTCAGGTTTTCAGACAGCCTTTAATTTTATGGCTGGTCTGGCTTGGGTGCTTGTTGGTTGATTTTTATCAGTTCCCGCACCCAATCGACTGTTGCGGTGCTTTCCCAAGAGGTGAATTTTGCCGTGGGAGAGTTGTTCGTACATACGCCTTCAAATAATAATCCGTTTAAAGCCAGCTTGGCGCTAACTTCTGGTTTGGAATAGGCATATTTTCTAAATTTCTTTGCATAGACAATATAATTTTCCCCTTCATCCAAAATATCGAATGTTACGATAGGCATGGCATTTTTCTTAAGTTCTCTTTTCTGATGTTCGATATATTTGAGGCTTCCCGATAACCGCTGTTCGTTTGGAAGTTTTATTAAAGAAGGATTGAGTAGTTCCATACTCACTAAAAAACATGTTTTTTCAACCAAGCCCGGGGAACATACTTTCGTAGAGTAGCGTCCGCTTCCCCTTGTATTGCATGATGGTTCGGGATAAATATAATATGCCCTCGCAACCTTCCCTACTTGCTGAATCTGGTCGAAAAATTTTTTTACTTCTTGAAATTCTTTTTTTTCAAAATCAATCGGTACGCCATTTTGAGGAGTAATCACATTAATCGGAATATTGTGAACCTGGATTGCTTCCTGTACCGGTTCAACCGGTTGCTGTTGCTGATTATTGCAGGCAGACAATAAGCTTATGGCGAAAAGCAGTATCATCTGTTTCATCTTCATCTCCATTTTTGTCAAACAAAGGCCGTCTGAAAACCTATTTTCAAAGTTTTCAGACGGCCTTTATCTTAGACC
>ERZ772928.1388-NODE-1388-length-10513-cov-17.677759_pt1 | contig 10513 bp, 7 predicted proteins | sample MGYA00511686_ERZ772928 | MGnify/ENA primary metagenome ERZ772928 (study PRJEB29015, sample SAMEA2738063) | human oral metagenome | biome: human oral; feature: human-associated habitat; material: saliva | place: China | collected 2219 ... | reverse complement strand
CTGGCCCAGAAACACCGACATTGATGACCACATCTGCTTCACCGACACCATGAAAAGCACCTGCCATGAAGGGATTATCCTCTACCGCATTGGCAAAGACGACCAGCTTGGCCGCCCCCATGTCAGAAAGCTGGGCTGTTTCCTTAATAATCCTCCCCATATCCGCAACTGCTGTCATATTGATACCGGTCTTGGTTGAACCGATATTGACAGAGGAGCAGACCTTGTCTGTCTCCGCCAAAGCCCGCGGAATAGAATTAATAAGAATTTCATCGCCTTTTTGATAGCCCTTTTGGACCAAGGCAGAGAAGCCACCGATAAAGTCAACACCGATTTCCTTTGCTGCCCGATCCAGAGCATGAGCCAGAGGCAGATAGTCCCTAGCATCCGTCGCTGCCCCAATCAGAGAAATCGGAGTAACAGACACCCGCTTGTTAACGATGGGAATCCCCAGCTCAGCTGCAATCTCATTTCCAACTGCCACCAGATCTTTCGCTTTTGTCGTAATTTTTTGGTATACCTTGTCCGCTGTCCGCTCAATATCCGAGTCAATACAGTCCAAGAGAGAAATGCCCATGGTGATAGTCCGAATATCAAAATTCTGCTCCTCAATCATGGCAATGGTTTCTGTAACTTGTCTAATATCCATCCTTCACTCCTTAGATATTGTACATGGCATCAAAAATGGCTGCGCTTTGAATGTTGATTTTGACATTGAGGGTCTGACCGAAGGCATCAAATTCACTACGAAGTGCTGCAAAATCCTGCTTTTCGTCGCTAGAAACAACGGCCATCATGGTAAAAAACTCGTCCAAAACAGTTTGAGAAATATCGTCAATATTGAGCCCCAGCTCGGCAATTTTACTAGCTACACCAGCCACAATCCCCGCCTTATCTTTTCCAACAACCGTAATAATCGCTTTCATCGTTTGCTCCAATCATCTTTATTGCTAATATTGTAGCATAAATGCCTGTTTTTTGCATGAATTTGCAGAAACTCAAACTGCGAATATTGCGGGCTGTGTAAATATCAGACTCAATTACTCTTCAGGAATTATACATATCTCATCCTTTTGTTAGAAGTTTATTTTTTATCTATGTTTTTGTTTGTAAACGATTTCAAAACCTGTTATACTAAATTTAAGAACACATTAAAAAGGAGGTTTCTTATGAAAAATTCTTATAAGAAACGCTTATATACACAAGCCCTCAGCCTATCCGCTGCGGTTCTATTGGCCGTTTTAGCTCAAGGAAATGCGGCAGCTGATACGCTTAACCCTGCTGAACCTCCGCAAGACAACAGCAAAATCAGTACTCTTGTGGAGCAGCCTACACCTGCAAGTACAGAGAAAGCAGAAGAAATTTCGGCTACTCCACAAGCTGATTCACTAGAGAAAAGCAGCTCATCTGAAGCTACCGACAGCAAGGGCTCAAGTCTTCCTACCACAGCCCCAGAGGAAAAAGCAGCTGATGCTAGCCAAAAACTGGATACTACGACTAAAACAGAAGTCCGCGCAGCTAGCACCCAAGAAAACAAGGTTCAGCTTGCTGACAGTAAGGTTTACATGTCCGAAAAAGCTAGTATTGAAGAAACTATTCAAGAGCAAGGAGCTCAAGCTGGTAAAATCACCTGGACACTAGACAACAAGCCTATTAGCGAGTGGAAAACTTGGAAAATGGATGACGGCACCTTCACTGGCGACCCATTTGTCACTGTCGAAGAAAAAGCTGATGGAAATGACCTAAAAGTTTCCCTCAAATTTAATGAACTATTTGGTCAAGACTTAAGCCTGCGGACACCGAACAATATCCGTAGAACCTACCGCAACTTTATGGGAAGTCATGAATTAGTCGGAACTAGTGAAGATCTTGGCCTGACCATTCGCAAGAATATCGTCCTTCGTCCTTACGAAGATTTCCATACCCACGATGAAATGCTGGCAGCTATCGAAAAGAGCCGACAAGATGCTAAAAAAGACCGGCTGGTCCAAATCGAAACAATTGGTAGCAGTGCTCAAGGTCGTGATATCAAGCTCGGTATCATCAGCTCCGACCAAAAGAGCATTGACGACTATCTCAACACAACCAATAAAGTTGCCCTTACTAAACCAGCTGAAATGTTAGCTGCTCTGAAAAATGGTAGACTGGACTACAAACTTCCAGTCCTTATCAATAACACCCACGCTGACGAACAGCCAGCTATCGATATCATCACTGGACTCTTTAATACTTTTGCGACTAAGGAGCAAATTTCTTTCCAAACAACTGATGCCAACGGTGCGGCTAAAAATATCACCCTCAATGTCAAAGAACTCCTCAAGAAATTCATTTTCCTCTTTGACTTTACTGAAAATCCTGACGGGGATGTTGCCAATACACGTGCTCTTGCCAACGGAATCGATCCAAACCGCGACACTAGCTATCAGGCCAACCCAGAAACCCGTACCGTAGCCGGACTTATCAATAAATGGAATCCAATTGCCCTTTACGATATTCATGGATTTGTTAAAGAATTCTTGATCGAGCCAGCGACACCGCCGCACGATCCAAACTTTGAATATGATCTTTTGTCAAAAAATATGCTGGAAAATGCTCACCATATGGGACGTGCTGGCGTTGCCAACTCCAAGTATAATAGCTACATCATCCCTAAATTAGACTGGGGCGATGGCTGGGATGATTCCTTCTCTGGCTACACTGGTGTCTATTCTATGTACCACGGCATATTAGGCCATACCATTGAAATCCCTGAGGGCAATCAGGAATCCTACAAGGCTGGCTATCACGCTGTCCTCGGAGGCATCTCTTACCTATCTCAAGATCCTGACAAGCTCATGGAAATGCGCCTCAACTTCTATCTCCGTGGCATCAACAAGGTTGAAGATCCAAAAGCTGAAAATGAGTTGGTAGGACCTGACGGCAAGGTCGTTGGACGGATAAAAAATGGTCAGAAAAAATTCTTCCCTGATTATTATGTCATCCCAATGGGACTCGACAAAGACAATGATTCCCAACAAGCCTTTAATATGATTGAATACTTCAAGAGAAACGGTGTTGTCATTCAAGAATTGAAGGAAGATGTTGGCATCTATAAGAAGGGCGATCTGGTTGTCGATATGGCTCAAGCTAAACGTGGCTATGCCAACCATATTCTCTACAAAGGATCAAACGAATCTGCTTGGGCTGCCATGTATGCTGAACTTTTGGTAAACTTCCCAGATATGAGAGGCTTTAAAGCTGAGCCTATCTTTAAAGATAAACTCTTTGATGGCAAACTCGGTGAAGTCACTGCTCTCCGTGCTACTCGGACACGCGATATCAACTACTCAGCACCTTACTATGTCATCGCTAATACATCTGACAGCGCAGTCAAAGCTGTAAACCAAGCCATTCGCCAAGGCAAGAAAGTCTATCTGACAGAAGATGGCTATATCGTTGATACATCAACCTTTGCAAATCTCTTAGGTGATTATGCTATTTATGGAGATGCCTTGTATAAGGTTCCGGAAGGGCCAAGCTTGAAAGCACTGAAGGTCTATGCACCTCCTCATCAATTCTACTGGGCAGGAGTGGACTCACCTGCTCATACCGCTCTGGCATTGAAAAATCTAGGCTTTGATATTGTCGATACACCTGAGGAAGCTGATGTCATCGTCCTTGAAAGCAACAAGTTTGACAAGTCTATTCTTGGTCGCAAACCAACGATTGTAGTGGGCGGCTCTGCTATGCAACGACTTGAAAAACTCGGTGTTCTAGATGGATTTGATGCGGAAAGATTCTCTGGCGGCAGCGATTTTGAAGGCCTGATGAAGGCTATTATAGACGATAAAGATCCATTGACTAGCGGCTATAAGAAGAATGATCTCTTCTATTCTAATTCTGGAAACTGGATCGCAAAAGCTCCTACCAACTTCAAGACTTTGGCGACTATTGCAGACAGTGACTACTACATTGCAGGCTGGTGGCCAGGCAATGAAAAATTAGCTAATAAAATCGTTGCTATTTCTGGTAATTACAAGGAACATCCGCTCTTCGTTTATGCTGGAAATCCAACCAATCGTCTGCATACCATTCACTTCTACCGTTGGGTATCGAACGCTGTCTTTGGCAATCAATTGGCTGAGCTGAAAGATATGCCTGTCACTCACAAACCAAGTGTCGAAATTGTAGAAATTTTGAACCAAAAGCCTCAGCCAAAACAAGCAGGCAAAACAGCCGACAAACCGACAGCTCCGAAAGCAAAAGAAGAGCAATTAGAAAGCCTAGCTCAGAAAACAAGCGAAGCTCAGCCTACCGCTACAGCTCAAAAAGCAACAAATACTCAGCAGGCTCAGCTCCCACAAACAGGAAGCAAGGAAAACTCTGCTCTCTTTACAGTTGCAAGTATTCTTCTGGCTACAAGCGGTGGTCTCTTCTTACTCAAAAAGAAAGAAGCGTAAGCATTTCTATTCTGCTAGATAGAGCTTGCTCACGATAGCTCCTTAAATATAAAAATCGCATAGACAAATCATTTCAGATTCATCCATGCGATTTTTTTTCGTGACTTATGATCTTGTAATTTTATCCGATATTGAGGAAAGCTCAATCGGATATAGACTTTCATTATTAAGCTAAATCAATTCGAACAGCGCTCACAAGAAATGATTTCTGCTCTTTATCATGGATTTTAGGGACTTGAATCATTGCTCTCTTAAACCATCTCAATCCAAGAATCAAAATGCTGCTCCATAAAATGAGTCTGCTCCGCTATCAACGTTTTGTTAATCTCCTCATTAATAGGAGCTAAGACCCACTTGTCTTCTATATCATCATGCCGATGGATGATAGCAACTAACTTTCCTGTAAAATTTTCCAGAGGCTGCTGCTGGTCATGGGAAATAATATACACATCCTGCTCTTCGCCATCTCCACCCATCAGCTCAGGGATATAGCCATAATTAATCGGATAGACATTCCCAAAAGAATCTTCAAAACCGACCGGCCGATCAATAATAGCACTAAACATTTTTTCCTTGCATTTCACCCTTTCTTTACCTCCATCAGCTACTTTCTAGCTTCATTATACAAGAAAAATCCCGCCGGAGCGAGATTTTCTATCTATAGCCTGATTATTCGTTTATAGTTCCTATATGATGTAAACCTTGCACCACATGAAATTAGAATAGACTTCGCTGTTTTTCCTGTTGCTACTTGTCAAGGACTTTTTAATCAAAATCATCTTCTTTTCGTCCGATTTTCTCCTAAGCTCCCTCAGCATTATTCTTGTAAGTTTATCTTGCATTGTTTCAGTTGCATTTTCATTGAAATGGACAAGAACCTCATAGGTGATCTTTTCAATCTTTCTCTTTGTGCCAATTCCTTTTTTTATCTGTGTTTTTCAGTTCTTCTATAAATTAACCTTTCCGTTTTTGAATTTTTGACAACAAAAAAGGAAGTATCGGCTATTTGCTTTTACTTCCTCTCTATCTTTTTTATTTGTTTTACTTCGACAAACTGGGATTTAGATTTTAAACCTTACAGAAAATCAAACGGGCTATACTCCTGAAGTATGTTCCATAACATTATAGTTTCATGCAGAGTGTCGCCATATAGTCATTTCCATAGCGTGATAATCTATTTCTTTTGTCACACGATTCATAAAAATCGATCATAGCGAGACCATTTTTAAGTTGTCCTCTAATCTGAGTTTCTAAGGTATGGCTAAATTCATAGCCATATTCTGGATTTATGGTTATCTTGCCTTCCGCTTCAAGCTCTTTTGAATTAAAAGGGAGTGAAAACTGTAACAGTAATTCTTCATCGGGTTTGTCCCATACAATGTCAGCATCATACATGTATATCCAAGGGTTCATAAATCCGACCATTAACAATCCACCCTTTTTCAATACGCGAGAGGCTTCTTTATACATGTTTTCTAAATCTTCTATATATACATTTGAAACCGGATTAAAAATAATATCAAACGTTTCATCTTCAAATGGAAATGGCTTTGTCATATCGCCTTGAACTGTATTGATTTTTAAGCCTTCTCTTTTAGCGACCATCTCATCTCTTTGTAATTGTGATGTAGAAAAATCCATGATGGTGACATCATAACCTTTTGCAGCAAAAACTGGTCCCTGCTGTCCACCACCACAAGCTAACCCTAATATCTTTTTTCCGTTTGCTTTTTCAAACCATTCTTTTGGAACTTTTTTCCCAACAGTTAATGCAACAGAAATTGGATGATTTCTAACTTCTTCTAATTCTTCATGTGTTACTGGCTCAGTATAGTCATTTTTTACATTATTCCACCTATCTTGATTTAATTTTATATAATTGTTCATCTTATAATCTCCTCGTAATTTTATATTATTTCAATTTAAGTTGGATGTGTTGCCATTACTTGATTTCATTTTATTATACCATATATTTAATTACTATTTTTGATGCCTTCTTTAAAATATTTGAAGCTATTGCACTAGCTATTCCTGCCATTCTAATTCAAATATTAACGTCATCGATCAAACTCTCGTACTAATGATGATTCTATTTCAACTCACATTTTTTGTCACACACATATCAGCTTTTTAGCTGGTCAAGGAATCCCACTCGAATCAATTCAAGATCGTGTTGGGCACACACGAGGAAGTCGAGTCACAGATATCTATTTGTACCTTACACAAAAAAACAAAAGATCTCATTATTCCTGTATTAGATTCGTTAACTGAATAAGTGTGGCAAATTTGTGGCAAAACAAAGAAAAAAGGTTTATCCAAATTGGATAAACCCTATTATATCAAGCATTTACAAGCTTCTTATGCTTTACCTTCTGAACATAAACCATTTAGTTACTATGCTTCCTCATACACTAAAAAGGGCTATATTCAGGTATTCTTCTACCCACACTGTATTAGAAAGATGCTTCATTATTCCCTTTAGTTCTTAAAAAGTGTGGCAAAATAGGGGCAAAATCTTAAGTTGAATTTGCCACAAATCATATGATCTGGTTTGAGAAGAACTCTATGTATTTAGATCCAAAGAGCATCAACCATATCCTCCTATTTTACATGTAAAACTTTAATAAGTTAATTTTTCACTTTTCTCTCAACTCAACTATATAATCATATGTATCCTTTTTTAATTTTGATAGTGAATGATTTAAATAGTCGTCAAAACTATCATTGGCAATCTCTCCAAATATCATACTATCGAAAAATTCTTCTGAAAATTCATTTACTATATTACCTTTATCTCCCAAAAGAGAAATTAAATAATCACGATATTCTTTACAATATTTTTCTTCTTTCATAAACATTTCAGCAACGTCTTTTTTATGAATTTCATACGCATCTTCTAATTTTAAAATATTATCTTCCTGTGATTTCTCACCAAAAAGAATCTTTATTTTGCTGTCCTTACTTGGTGGAGACACTACAAATTTAACTTCTATATCCTCCTCAAGATCAAAAGGGCAAAATTCATAATCATTGGCCTGTTTTATCCTATTACAAGTGCTGCACGAGGGAACTAAATTTGAAAGTGTCAAAGCGAAAAAAGGAAACTTGTCTTTGCTGTAATAATGGTCAAACTCACATCCTAATTTATCGTGCCTAGAATTAATATAATTTCTATTACAATAAGGACAAACTGTTATATCAAGATTTTTGATTAAAATCATATTATTTCTAATCCCAATAGTTTCATCTATTTTATGAAAAAATTCAGAATAATAACTTTTATAAATTCTCAAATCTTCTTTACTTTGCTTTAAAAGATTTTTATATCTCGGTTTGTCTGTAGCTAAAGAATCACAAAATTTTTGTAGATCTGAGAAATTCATAGTAAGTAATTCATAAAAGCTCCCTATCTTTATTTGGGGAGATTTTTTCTGTGGAAGTTGATTTAATAAAGATATCATAGCTGTTCCCTTACCATTAGTTTTAACAATTGATGGTTTCTTTTTTAAAACAAAATTATAATATCTATATAATTCCTGTTGACTATAAAAACTATTTATTTTTATCATTTTTTCCTTCTTGAAGTTCTTTTATTTTATCTTGATATATCTTGATCTTTCTTTGGTACTCTAAAATTTGACGTTCTTCTCTACCCCATTTTATACTTTCAAGCTGAATTTTCAAATGATTACGAATAATATCTTCACCAATCATATCTACTAATTTTTCAAAAAAATTGCGAATATCCTGAGCCGGTGTATCTTTTTTTAAATGTATTCTGTATCTCTTAATAAACTGTTTATATGTTTTATTTCGTTGAATCATTTCTTCATTTGAGCAACTCCCAAATATTTTCAATAAGTCTTCAATCACTTGTTGTGAAAAAGCTCCTTTGGGAGCCTCTAAGAAAAATGAATTCTTAAATAAACTATAAATATTCTGGCCAAAAGTTTTTAATATTTTATTAGGCTCTTCTGGTAAATATATTACATCCTCTGCTAGAAAGTCTGAGAGAATAATAGGTGAATGTGTTGATAATATTACCCGAACTGCATCATTCCCTTTCTTCATAATTTTACCGATAATAGGTAAAACACTGTTTACCCAATTTCTTTGCCACTCAGGATGCAGCCCTAGGTCAACTTCATCAAGCAATACCAGTACTTTACTACTATTAAGATTACTTGTAACACTATTTAAACGTCCAAGTAAATTAAGTAATGCTAGTTCACCCGAACTAAGTCCATTCCATTCAAATTCAAGGACAGAAAATGTTTCTTGTGAAATCAAATTATCCGATTCTTCGGTATTTAAACTTTTAAAAATATCTTCTAACGTCTTTCTATCATCATCCTTAGTAAAGACAAAGTTTCTTCCAACATTACTAATAATAGTACTTAAAGCACTAAAGAAATTCCTTAAATGAGCTATCTTTGATTTTGTATTGCCATTTAAAAACTTATTTAAATCCACATAGAATCTTTCAGTTGGTTGTATAGTTTTAGGATCTATTTCATTAATTAAAGATACGATTTGTTCACGACTCAAGTCGAAAACAATATAATCGCTAAATACTGCAAAGAATTTTCTCAATAATACTTTTATTATTTTCTTTTCTTTATCTACATATTCTATTATTTCTTTTAGTTTGTTTTCCCATTCTTTATTCAATGGATTACCTTTTAAATAATATTTATCATATGAATGTATCCCTTCACCTATTTGATTTAATCTAAGAAACACTTTTTTATCCGAAAGTTCAATTAAATTTTGCCATTTCGTATTTCTATTTTCCTCTTTATAATAATCAATCACTACTTTTACTTGTTTGATCGAATCTTCACGATTCAAGTTTACGAGATCCATCGTATTTAAATATGCAGAGGTTGAAATGTCCATAGAACCACTAGGAATAACTTTTATATTGTTCAACTCTACGGAAGCTGAATACTTAACAAAAGAATAAGCTAATATATCCTTGGTGTCCTGATAGAATTTTGCAATTGAATCCTCATCCTTTTCTAATAAAGAATTTATCAACATTGTTTTTCCCGAACCGTTTTCACCAACTATACAGTGCACAGATTCAATTTCATTAGAATAATTTAATCTATATTTAAAGCTACTACGATTATTTTTCATTTTAAATTTCCTTTACTATACATTCAAAGTGTGTAAGCTTACAATAAGTATTTAATCTACTGAGAACTATTTCTATATCTTTCATTTCCTCTTCATGTTTCTGTTTATCATTATCAGGAATTTTTACTGTTAACGCACCTTGAATAGGCCCTGTTTGATTTTTTCTACCAATAATATGTCTAAAGCCCTCTTCTCTATCTTTGTAAATTTTATTAATATTTTGAATTCTTGACAGACTGGGGGCAAAAGGATGATCACCACACCATTTTTCAATATCCACATCTAACGGATATGGGATAAAAATTCGAATTACATTCTTAAGAATTAGTTTATACTTCCAACTTTGTCGACCTGCCCAAATATAGTCTAATTCTTTAGCTTCGATTTTCTTAAAAACAGTAGCTAAATAAATTGCAGCATTATTATTCGTAATAAATATAAGATCTCCCGATTTAGGTGGATTTATTTTTAAATTATTATCATTCTCACTATAGCCCCAAACAGAGAAGGATTCTTCTATGGATTCTAGAATTTCTTTTATATCATTCAAATCTCCATTTTCAGATTCTAAAGCAGATATAATAATAGATTTGGAAACCTTCTTCTCTATTGTATTAAGATAAGGTATTATTACACCCGTCCCCCCAGCCATTACAAATACATTCTGATCTGTCATCTTTAACTCCTAAAAAAATTGGAAATTTTATAATTGTATAAATCATTTTACAAATTCTTATAAAATCGCTTGCATAGTGATTATATCATAATATTTTATATTTGTTCTAAAACGAAGAAAAAAGGTTTATCCAAATTGGATAAACCCTATTATATCAAGCGTTTACAAGCTTCTTATGCTTTACCTTCTGAACCGAATACGTCGATACGTTCTTCAACTGATGCTTGGATAGCTTTTACACCGTCAGCCAAGAATT
>ERZ772928.1382-NODE-1382-length-10556-cov-23.341015_pt1 | contig 10556 bp, 5 predicted proteins | sample MGYA00511686_ERZ772928 | MGnify/ENA primary metagenome ERZ772928 (study PRJEB29015, sample SAMEA2738063) | human oral metagenome | biome: human oral; feature: human-associated habitat; material: saliva | place: China | collected 2219 ... | reverse complement strand
AACAGGCAGATGAGGAGACTTTTTATCAATTAGCTCCTCATCTTTTTGTGACAACGAATCAGGAAGATCCATTAGTTGTTAGTGAACTAGATGCAACTCCTGAGGGTTATCTTTTATTCAAGGAATTGGTCGAGGAGGAAACAGGATGGTTTTAACAAAAGCACAGGCAAAATCGCTGGATATTTTAGAAGTAGCTCGTAGTATCGGAATGGAAATGAAGAGAAAGTCACACCGAGAGTATTACTGGGCTGAACATGACTCATTTAAGATCGATACGGTCAAGAATACCTGGCATTGGTATTCTCAAAACCTCTTTGGTGATACCATCAATCTCGTGCAACAAATGCAAAATGTCAGCTATAAAGATGCTATGGTATTCTTGGAGACGGGTTCCTTTCCTGAAGCAAAACTGGTAGAGGAAGAGCGAAAACCTTTCAACTATACACTAGCGCCTTACGAACAACCATTTGTGGAGGCAAGAGCCTATCTCAAGGAAATTAGAGGTCTCTCTGATGATACAATCGACTTCTTCCTTGAGAAGGGAGTATTAGCCCAAGCTAAACGTAAGGACAAAGAGGGCGTTATAGAAGACGTATTGGTTTTTAAATACTTGGATAGAAATCAGCAACTGGTAGGTGCGAGCCTTCAGGGACTTGTTTCTGATCAAGAACGTCATCCAGGTAAGGGCTACTTGAAACAAATCATGTATCAATCAGAGGCTATCAGTGGCTTAAATGTTTCTATAGGCTCTCCTGAGCGTTTAATTGTGACAGAGGCACCAATTGACCTTATGAGCTATTATGAGCTTCATAAGGGTGAATTAAACGATGTTCGACTGGTTGCGATGGAAGGATTGAAAGAGGGAGTATTATCCCACTATGTTCTTGAAATTTTACAGGATCTAGGGGAGATTGCGATGGATGAAAGGGATTATACCAAGTTTAGCGAACTAACACGTACCTCGAGATTCCTATCTGTTGCAGCGGAAACCACCACACTTTTCCAAGATCACAAATACGATGATCTCATCACGCTGGCAGTTGATCGTGATAAAGCAGGTACAGACTTTATTACCAAACTACGGGAGAAGAAAATCCCAGTTGTCGATGCAAGACCACCAAAACGTGAAGGCCAGGAGAAGACAGACTGGAATGAGATCCTGAAGCAGGAAAAACAACTGGAGAGAGACGTGCCAGATAACAGTCGCTTGGCGCAAGCTAAACGAAAGCTAGAGCGACTCAAAGGAGAAGCCGATGAGGCAATCAATGCGGCCTATTCTCATCAATCCCTAACGAATGGCCAGCCTATGAATGATAAACGAGGTGGGGGCCGTTTTATGCAGAAGCAAGAACAAATTGAAAATCGTGTCTTCTCTAAATTGGATGAAATCAAAGATCAAGAAGAGCGAATTGAAAGACTCCAGGAAAGAGAAGACCAAAAAGCAGCAGGCCTCAACCGGCAGGGGAATGGTCTGGATATGAGTGTCCAAAATATTCCCCGTATCCGGGAAGAAATTGAGAAGGCAGAACGTGGGGAATCGAGTTATAGGCCTGAAACTATCAAGCGTTACAAAAAGGAATTAGAGCGCCTAGAAGCCATTCAAGATAAAGTTGACGGACTGGTTATTCAACCAGAAACACAAGCTTTAATTGATGCCGGAGAGGTTAAGCAGTGGGCTAAGCAGCCAAATATCTACTTCGTAAAAGGGCTACGTCGAGTTGCTTTAGAATTGACGAAGGAAGGGAGATTTGAATTATCTCCTAAATATCGCCCTAATACGGATGAAGAAAAAGAAGTGGTGAATCAGTTGTTAGATAGACAGTCTGTGAAAGAAAAAGGAGTATCGGAAGAAATTCCTCAGACGATAAATGTCTGGTATTCAACTGGCGAAAATGCTGTTTTATCAAATTTAACACCCAGCCCCTTAATTATCAATAATTTTCGCTTTGAAAGTGTAGAACATGCGTATCAAGCATTAAAGTCTCAAGGTTTTACAGAAGAAGCACTTTCTTGGGCAGAATCGCAACGTTCAGCTTTTAAGGCAGGAAGAAAGGTTCAGTCAGTGCATCAGCTTGGACCAACGAATCAATCAAATAGTATTAGATTAATGGAATCACTTTTAGTTGAACGTTATAGACAAGATGCGGCGTTTAGGCAAGCACTTAGTCAAACAAAAGATTATCAGATCACTCATAGTCAAGATAATGGAATTTGGAAGACAGAGTTTCCAAGACTCTTAATGAAAGTAAGGGATACTGAATCCAGAACCCCAGATACCAGTGATCTATCTCCAGAAGAAACGGAGTGGTTAAGGGAGAACTGGAATAATATCAGCTTTTCAGTAGAGCCTAAAAAACAGATGGTTATTGATTCAGATAAAACAGTGACCTTTGAAAAACCTCTTGGTGATTCTAGTAGAGCGCTGGAAGAAAATCAGAGCACAAAGGAGGAAATATCAATGGTAGAACCATTTACAGATGTACAAAAGGAGCATATCCGTGAATTTTTTAAAACAAGAATTTCGGATGTTCAAACAGACTATATTTTCTTAAATAGCGGACAAGAAGATTTAGGTTACTTTTTAGATGGTTATCTATTTGCTAATCATTATGCAGAACTGTATCCTTTGTCTCCAGAAAAGCAGGTAGACATTCTCATGTCTCGACTTATTTCTGATGATGGCCGAGAATTTGATGAAATTGAATTAGGATTTACGATTAACCGGATTGATAAAGATTTTCTCCAAAATAAATTCGGTTATAATCCAAATACCCCAATTGAGGAGTACCGTCAATCAGAAAAAAATATTGATTGGATACAAGCTAAAGAGGAAGAGGCCTTCTTGCAATCCATTGATCGGGAAGATTTTAATAAGGTCCTTGAGCTGGTAAAAGAAAATGATGTGTGGACAGTATTTCAGTTACAAACAGATGAAGAGCTGGGAGTAAACACCAGTCAAGTTTATGACTTTATTGAGCGTTATCTAGATCCAAACCATGACTTGGATTATGGATTTGATAACCAATTTTTTTCTAATTTAAGAACAGAAGACTTGCTCAAAAAAGCAGAAGAGAAAGGACTCTATTTAAACCAGGAAAAAACATCAACCATTAACCAGCTTAGGGAGAAGGAAGAGGCTGTTTTACCAGCCGTAGAACAAGAAATCCACCAACACAATCGAAAAGATGAGATGGATCGAGACTTGGATGGGGATGGCATTTCAAATTCTGATGAGATGTTACAAGGAACAGATCCTTACAATGCTGCTTCTAACCTTCATAAAAAACAAGAAGAGCGAGAAAGGAAGGCAGATGCTGAGGTAGCAGCTGGAGCTACTATCACAGAAGCAATTGCTACTAAAAATTCAGAACAAAACAAAAAGGCTGAGACAAAACTCGGGGATTTTCCTGAAGAAACTCAGGGGGCAGCACCTCTACCAGAAGCGAATGTATCGCAACCTTTGAATGACTTGTCACCAAGTCAAACTCGATCTCAACCTTTACTTCATTTTAGCATAAATGAGGATAGAAAGTCAATTCATAAGGATAATTACCATCCTATCTCAGATAAAGATTTGCGAAAATTAAACCGTTATGCTCCTCATCTTCAAAATGCAGCCTCTTGGTATTTAGAAAATGTAGCTGATTCACAAGTTACCTATTTTTACCAGGATGGTGCAGATACAAATAGCCTTGCTATCTCCTATAACAAAGAAAGTTTTATGCACTTAACAGGTATTTATCCTTATAGAGAAGGGCAAACTGCAGGACAAACTTTATTGGATTTTGCTGCTGGAAATGGACAATTTGATAATATTTTGATTGCCAATAGAGGTGCTGCGTTTGATAAGTTGAAAGTTCTTCCTGAATTACCTGCCATAGTAGACGCAGAGTCCTTTTATTTTGGAGACTTATCAGATGTAGAAAAGTTTCATAGCCTAAATTTGGATAAGGCAATTCGTTCAAATGACCAAGATGTTTTACTTGCTTTTCGGACGGTAGATGGCACGGTTCTGCCAGCTAGTCTTATGCGATTAAGACAAAGCCTTAATCTTCTACTGGACCAGACAAATCAGGAAAAGATTATTTTAGGTGTCTTTAGAGAGCGAGATGGTCACTTTGAGCAACTTTCAATCAATCAGGAATATGTTAAAGACAAAGGCGCAGAAATGCTGTCAGTTTTGAAGAATAAGCAGTATGAAGAAGTTTCTAAAGAAATTGAACAAACGATCGCCATAGTTCGAGATGAATTTGAGAAATCACAAGAGGAAGAAATCAAACTAGAAGAACAAGGACACAATAAGCAGGAGTTGAAAGGTGATGCTGATGCTGACGGTGTTTCTGATGAGGAGGAGTTGCTTCAGGGAACGAATCCGTATGATTTTAGATCGAAACCAGGTTCTAAACCAGAGGTCGACGAGAGTTTACAAGCGGATGAAGTTGTTTTAGCAGCTGGTAGTCTTGCAGTCGCAGATTTTATTCAAAATAAAGATATGGCAGGATTAAGTCGTCATCTTAAAGAAGGAATTAAGGAGTTTCTGGACTCAGATAAGTACAAAGACTATCTAACGAAAATGAGCCAACTAAATAATTATTCTAATCGTAATTTACGCTTAATTCTTGCACAAAATCCTGAAGCAAGGCAAGTAGCTTCTTTCAAACAGTGGAAAGAAAATTTTGGCCGCTATGTAAAAAAAGGTGAGAAGGCTTTACGTATTTTTAAACCTATGACGAAAATCAAAAAGGATGAGAATAACCAACCAATATTGGATAAAAATGGGAAACCAGAAACAGTTACATTCTTTGGTTTAGTGCCAGTTTTTGATGTTAGTCAGACAGAAGGAAAGGAGATGCCAAAAGCTGCAGAAGTTAAAGAACAGCTGACTGACTTGGACTATGCAAATCTTTACCGTGCCCTAATGGCCATTGCGAAAGAAAATGATGTATCGGTTCGATTTGAAGAGATGGAAAATAATAAACATGGATATTATTCTATCCCAGAAAATCAAATTGTTTTACGTAGTAATGAGATGAATAAGGCTCAAATTATTAAAACTTTCTTACATGAAATGGCTCATGCAGAGTTGCATCATGCAGACAATCCTCAGAAAGAAAATCTGACTAGAAGCACAGCTGAACTCCAGGCTGAAAGTGTCGCTTATGTTGTTTCTTCATACTACGGTATTGATACGTCAGAGTATTCCTTTAACTATCTATCTGGGTGGTCTGCTGATAAGGAGACACTTGCTGATTTAGAAGCACAGTTGGATATTGTCCAACAAGAAGCTAAAAGTTTAATGGTTCGGATGGATCAAGCATTGGAACAATTAAGATTGAGTCAGGAGAAACAAACGAAGCGCAGTTTTGAACAAAAACTGGAGAAGTTTAAAGATCAGGGCAAGCAAGCTGTCGAAGAACACAAGCAGGAGTTGAAAGCAGATGCACAATCAAAAAAAGAGAAGGGTTTCTCGAAATGACCGAACGGGACACTCCAAATAAACCCAAGGTCAAATTAAAAACAAACCATCATCAAGGAGGACAACACTCATGACCAATGAACAAGAAGAACAACTTATCATCATCCTTTCAGACTTTATTCCAGTCATGGATGGAGACAGAGTTGTAGGAGTATCGCCAAACGCTAGAGACTTGACTCGCCAAAAAGTTCTAGAGCAACTAGAGGAAGAACAGTCTCAACTACCTGAAGGAGATCCTGCTCTTTTGGAGTGGGAAGAAGAAAATATTGAGCTACTCAAGATGATTACAGATGAAGAATTTCAAGCTGTACTCACAGAAAAAATCTTACTGACTGAAATACAAATTGGGCAATCTATTTTCCAGTCTTTAACTACTCAACAACTTTCTGTCCTAGCTGAAAAGTTACAAGGTCAGAAAGAAGAAAGTGTAGAAAATAATGATAAGCAATCATCTATTTTCAAAAACATCTTCAGTTGGCTACGATAAAATGTTAGAAGTTGTACTCCAAAAGATATAAGAAAGGGGCTTGGGGATTTCCCCAAAACTGAGAAAATCAAGAAGGAAAACTGTAGGGTTCTCCTTCTCTGATTTTTTTAAATTTCGCAAATGGATATCCATTTGCTACGCTTGCCACAAGGAAGTCAGGGGCTGATGCCTAGTCAGAAAATGCCAGAGACTTTGAGAGAGAGGATAAAAAAATAATGCAGAAACGAGAAAATAGAAAACGCTATATACAAAAATTGATACGACTAACACCAGAGGAAGATCGCCAAATTAAAACAGCGATGGCCCAAATGGGAGTTCCATCTTTTCAATACTATGCGAAGAATCAACTGGTACAAGGAAAGGTGGTGCAAATTGATTTTTCTGAATTGAAAGACCTTCGAGTTGCCATCAATCGAGTGGGTACGAACATCAACCAAATTGCTAAACATGCCAATGAAAATCAAGGGGTTACGCCAGAGGAAGTGGCACAAGTCATTGACTATCTATCTGAGTTGAAAGAGATGGTGGCTGTCAAACTTTCTAGTGCGGAGAAGAAAAGTTTACAGGAACGAAAAGTGAAAACAATAAGGACGTATGACGAATGGTAGTAATCAAAACACCCAAACAAATTAAAACTCCTTCCAATTTAAAAATAGCTGTACGCTATATTCTGAATGAAGCGAAAACTCTTGTATCAGAAACTGCAGAAAGTGATCTGGATTTTCCTCTTGTCTATCATAATGGTGAGCTTCAAATGAAGCTAGTATCTGGAAATGGGATCTCTGATTTTAGTGTAGCAGATGAAGAAATGGTCATGACAAAATTAGCTGCAGCCTTTAAAAAAGGAGATGATGACTTGAAAGAATTATCTTCAGGAAAACAAGTATTGGCTCATCACATTATCCAGTCTTTTTCTCCAGATGATAACTTGACCCCTGAGCAAATTCATGAAATTGGCCGTCAAACGATGTTAGAATTGACAGGCGGAAATTATGAGTTTGTGATCGCAACCCACACGGATAAAGATCATCTTCATAACCATATCATACTTAATACCACCAATACCTCAACGCTCAAGAAATTTCGCTGGGAAAAGAAAACCTTGAAAAATCTGAGGGCGATATCGGACAAGCATGCGGCACGTTATGGTGCTAAAATTATTGAGCCTACTATGAAAAATTCTTATACAAAATATTCTGCTTGGCGGAGACAAAATAATTATCGGTTTGAAATCAAGGAACGTCTGGATTTTCTTCTGAAGCATTCTCTGTCGTTGGAAGATTTTAAACAAAAGGCAGCTGCGCTTGATCTTCAGATTGATTTCTCTGGTAAATTTGTGAAGTATAAATTGCTTGATCAGCCCCAACAAAGAAATGTCCGAGATGATACATTATCAAAGAAAGGACTCTATTCTCTTGAAAAAATAAAAGAGAGAATTTCTAAGAATCAGTTAGTTTTTGATGTGGAGGAATTGAAAGAACAATATCAAGAATCAAAAGAAAAAACGGCAAATGATTTTGAATTGAAATTGGAAGTGGAATCCTGGCAGGTCGAACAAGAAAGCAAGCAAGGTATTTACGTACAGATGGATATGGGAGCTTTAAATAGTGGTACCATTTTAATACCTTCTCATAAAGTTGATAAAAATGAGGATGGAAATTATACCATCTATATCAAAGAGAAAGACTATTTTTATTTTCTCAATCCAGATCAATCACAAAAAAATCGGTACATGATGGGCTTGACTGTTGCAAGGCAATTGGCCAAACAAAATGGCGAGACACTCGTAACTAAAAATGCTCAAATTTCCTCTATGCGTGAACTGATTAAGGAATATAATTTCTTAGTCGAGCACGGCGTGACAGATGGAGCACAATTTCAACATTTGGAGGATCGTTTTAATGAAAAAATAGAGGCTACTCAGGAGGAATTAAGACAGCTAGATGAGCGACTTGGGCGTTATCATAAAATTGAAGGAGCACTTTTAGCAATCCAGCAATCTCCAGAAAATAGTCTTGCGGCGGTACAACTATTAGATGATTTAGGAGTTCCAAGAGATATGGGACTGGAAGATGTCAGTCAACTGATCAAACAATTCCAAATTGAAAAAGGAGCCTTACAAGAGTTCTTTGACGATACTCTAAAACATTACACAGATTATAGAGATGTTAAGGAGCATGTGCGTAGTCGTGAAGAGAAAGTGGGCCGACGTTTTGAAGATGAAAAAACCTTGTAAAAGTTTCTGATGTTTTCAATCTAGTCATGATTTCAGTACAATAGAGAGTATGTTTAGATTTGATGAAAAAGAATTTGTCGTAGAACTAGATCGCAAACGTGAGCAGCAATTCCTGAAGCGAGTAAGAGATTATGACGAGCAGATAGCTCCCTCCATGAGACTGAAGGGATATAAACGGATAGACAGTACAGAGAGGACAGTTGTCTTTACATTTGGAGAGATGACCTTTTCTAGGAATCGCTGGCGAAAGGGAAAGAGAAGCTGTTATCCTGTAGATGAGTGGCTAGGCTTAGAAAAGTATATGCGTTATTCTCCGGAGATGATTTTTCACATGGCAAAACACGCTTCCGTTTTATCCTACCGTGAAGTTTGTCGAACCGTTAAGATGGCTTATCGTCTGGAGATAACAAAGGATGCTGTGTTGAAGTCTGTAAAAATGGCAGGTAGACTCTTTTCAGAGAGGGAACGCTATCGGCTTTTTAGAGGTGATGAGCAACCGAAAAAAATCCAGGCAGATAAAATCTACCTGGAGGGAGATGGTGTGCTCGTCAAGACAACATCAAGCAATGATGAACGACACAATACAGACTTAGCCCATTTTCTAATCCATACGGGAGCGAAGAAGAATGGAAATAATCGATATGTACTCGAGAATAAGCATGAAATTATCCATACAAGCCATGAACAAGCAAAGGAAGAATTGATAGACTATCTCTACAATCATTTTGAAATCACTGATCGAACTCTTCTTATCACTAACTCGGACAATGGTAAAGGATATACTCGAAGAGTATTTCAAGAAATCAAGAAAGCTCTACGGATTAAACGTCATGAGCATTTCTGGGATGCTTATCATGTCAATGAAGAATTAAAAAGATTCCTGAAGCCGTACCCATCTACACTACTTGATTTGGCTTTTAAGGCTATCCAAAATCACCAGAAGAGCCTGCTTCAGACCGTACTAGATACAGTAGAGTCTCTTATAGAAAGTCAGGAGGCTTTTGATAGCTTTTACAATTTCCGTAAAAAATTATTGAGAAATTTTGGGGATACCAGACCACCTAAACTTCGAGGGTTGTCCTCTCATGGTATTGGGGTAATGGAGAGTCAACACAGAAAGGTTACTTACCGCATGAAACATCGAGGGATGTATTGGTCTATTGAAGGGGCTTGCACTATGGCTAGGATGATACTCCTTGAACGAATTGATCAGCTATACGAATTGTTTTTCGGGGATTGGCGGAATGAGTATGAGGAGTATAGGGCGAGCCGTTTAGGAGCAGGATTTCTTGTTGACCACCGCCCCCATGGAGCCGTCATACGAAAACGAGGGCGTAAGCGAAAGTAAGGAAAAGGTAAAGAAAATCCTCTAAAAAATGCAATTTTAGAGGTCTTTTTGCTATGCTTTTTAGACAAAACAGTTGCTTTTTTGCCTAATATGTGTTACAATAATAGAGTAAATGAAAACGAAAAAGGTGTAGAAGCAGCAACTCCTACACCACCGATTAAGACAAACACACACTTTGCTTAATCAGTCAAACAATATTGTAGCATAAATAGTGCAATATAGTCAAGGGCTGGGGTAAAGTGAGGAACTTTTTCCAGTTTTTTTGTCTGAAAAATCTCGCTTTCTTATTGAGTTATAAGGGTATTTGATTATTCCCAAAAATTTAGACACAAAGAAAATGTGTAAAAGGCTTGCATTTTCAGTAAAATTTGATAAAATAGTAAGGAAAGTTAGACTGTATTGCCTACTGTCTATCTATAAAATATATTTTATTGGAGGCTTTTACTCAAATGGCAAAAGAAAAATACGATCGTAGTAAACCACACGTTAACATTGGTACTATCGGACACGTTGACCACGGTAAAACTACTTTGACAGCAGCTATCACAACTGTATTGGCACGTCGCTTGCCTTCATCAGTTAACCAACCAAAAGACTATGCGTCTATCGATGCTGCTCCAGAAGAACGCGAACGCGGTATCACTATCAACACTGCGCACGTTGAGTACGAAACTGAAAAACGTCACTACGCTCACATCGACGCTCCAGGACACGCGGACTACGTTAAAAACATGATCACTGGTGCCGCTCAAATGGACGGAGCTATCCTTGTAGTAGCTTCAACTGACGGACCAATGCCACAAACTCGTGAGCACATCCTTCTTTCACGTCAGGTTGGTGTTAAACACCTTATCGTCTTCATGAACAAGATCGACTTGGTTGATGACGAAGAATTGCTTGAATTGGTTGAAATGGAAATCCGTGACCTCTTGTCAGAATACGACTTCCCAGGTGACGATCTTCCAGTTATCCAAGGTTCAGCTCTTAAAGCTCTTGAAGGTGACTCTAA
>ERZ772928.1376-NODE-1376-length-10574-cov-9.874798_pt1 | contig 10574 bp, 7 predicted proteins | sample MGYA00511686_ERZ772928 | MGnify/ENA primary metagenome ERZ772928 (study PRJEB29015, sample SAMEA2738063) | human oral metagenome | biome: human oral; feature: human-associated habitat; material: saliva | place: China | collected 2219 ... | reverse complement strand
CATATTCCAAGGAGCTTCACATGTTTAAGAAAATTTTAGCACTACATACCGGAGGAACCATTTCGATGGCGGCAGACGACTCTGGGGCAGTGATTACCAATGAAGTCAATCCCATGACCCAAGTTACTTCACCAATTGAAGGAATTGCAGTCACCTCGGAGGACTTCTTCAACCTTCCCAGCCCTCAAATGACACCCCGTCACATGTTAGCCCTATATCAAAAAATCAAAGAGGAAGCTCACAACTACGACGGCATCGTTATTACCCACGGGACAGATACGCTGGAAGAAACGGCTTATTTCTTGGATACTATGGAGTTACCTGAGATCGCTGTGGTCATTACAGGAGCTATGCGAAGCTCCAACGAGCTCGGAAGCGACGGTGTCTATAATTTTCTGACAGCCCTTCGAGTGGCTGCCGATCCAAAAGCACGTGATAAAGGGGTCTTAGTCGTCATGAACGATGAAATTCATGCGGCTAAGTACGTCACCAAAACCCATACCACCAATGTCAGCACCTTCCAGACACCAACCCACGGTCCACTAGGTTTGGTCATGAAAAAGGAAATCCTCTTCTTTAAAACAGCCGAGCCAAGGGTGCGCTTTGATCTCGATACCATCGATGGTTTCGTTCCGATCATTGCTACCTACGCAGGGATGAAAACCGATCTGCTGGACATGCTGGATCTTTCAAAGCTCGATGGCCTCATTATCGAAGCCTTTGGAGCTGGAAACATCCCTAAAGAAACGGCACATAAACTCCAAGAATTCATGGATGCAGGTCTTCCAATCGCTTTAGTATCCCGTTGCTTCAATGGAATCGCTGAACCCGTCTACGCATATGAAGGAGGAGGCGTCCAACTCCATCAAGCAGGTGTCTTTTTCATCAAAGAATTAAACGCCCCCAAAGCGCGCATCAAACTCCTCATCGCCCTCAATGCCGGCCTAAAAGGACAAGAACTCAAAGACTATATCGAAGGGTAAACTAAGATACAAAGCCCGTAAAATGCCATATTAAAGGGAGTAGAGTGGAATCCAAAGAATTTCCACTCTACTCCCTTTTTATATTTTAGTCTAAATGTTCTTTCTTTTCTAAGTAAAGCGAGAGCAAATGCCAATCGGGGTGTTCGCGCCAATCTGGCGTGGCTACAATCTTGCTGGCGACTTTCCGCGCTTCTTCCAGAATGGGATAATCTTCTACCAAATCCGCCACTTGAAATTCTGGAATCCCAGATTGACGGGTTCCAAAGATTTCACCTGAACCTCGCATTTTCAAATCTTCTTCCGCCAGCACAAACCCATTGGTTGTCTCTGTCATGATTTTCATGCGCTGCTTGCCACTATCTGTCTTAGGATTGGCTACTAGAATAGCATAGGATTGCTTGTTTCCCCGACCAACCCGACCTCGAAGCTGGTGAAGCTGGCTAAGACCAAACCGATCTGCATCCATAATGACCATAACGGTTGCATTGGGTACGTTGACTCCTACTTCAATAACGGTCGTAGACACCAAAACATCAATGTGGTGCTCTTTAAAGGACTGCATGATAGCATCTTTTTCTTCACTTTTCATCTTCCCGTGAAGAAGAGAAACGCGTGCTCGCTGACCAAAGAAGGCCTCTAGCTCTTCTTGGAGGGCAAGGGCGTTTTTCAAATCTAGCGCCTCTGACTCTTCAATCAATGGAGAAATAAAATAAGCTTGAGAACCTTTGCCAAGTTCTTTGACTAACCAGTCGAGGACCACTTCTAACTGCTCATGCTTGACCCAACGTGTGATGATTTCCTTTCGTCCAGCAGGCATCTGGTCAATGATGGACACATCCATATCTCCAAAGGCTGTAATAGCCAAGGTCCGGGGAATAGGGGTAGCCGTCATCATCAGGACGTCTGGATTTTGTCCTTTTTCTCGAAGGATACGGCGCTGGGAAACCCCAAAACGGTGCTGCTCATCAATAATGACCAAGCCTAGATCTTGGTAGTGAACTCCCTCTTGAATCAAGGCATGTGTCCCCACAATCAGTTGAGCAGTTCCTGAGGCGATCTCTTCTAAGACTTCTCGTTTCTCAGCCGCCTTTAATCCTCCTGTTAAAAGGGCAATTGGCAAATCAGGAAAAAGATTTTGCAAGCTTTCCTTGTGTTGCTCTGCCAAAATCTCCGTTGGAACCATCAAGGCTGCTTGCTTCCCAGCGCTTAAGGCTGCATACATGGCAAGACCGGCCACGACTGTCTTCCCGCTTCCCACATCCCCTTGCAAGAGGCGGTTCATATGATAAGGAGAAGCCATATCTGTCAAGATTTCATTCAAGCTGTTTTCTTGAGCTTGCGTTAGCTCAAAGGGAAGCTGTTTTTTTCGTTCTGCTAATTTTTCTGGATTCCAGGCCAAGGAAATCCCTTGGCTGGCATCGTGATTTTCTTCTTTTAGCACTTGGAGTTGCAACTGGAAAAAGAGGAGCTCTTCAAATTTTACCCGGCGAAGAGCTTGCTTGTACTCTGCCAGATCCTTAGGAAAATGCATAGCTTGTACTGCTTGGGAACGAGACATTAGTTGATAACGATCTCGTAAGATTTGGGGTACATTCTCTTCTAAAAGCTGGTCCATTCCCTGGTCGAACGCTATTTTGATCAATTTCACCAGGCTGTTTTGGCTGACTCCTTGCGTCACTCGATAGACCGGCTGCAAATCATCTTCCACTTGAGCCAGGAGCTTCATTCCTGTCAAACTCCCTTTGGCCTTGTCCCATTTCCCAAAAATCGCCACTGTCTGCTGGACCTCGATTTTGTCTGCTAGATAGGGTTGGTTAAAAAAATTAACCGCAATCACTTGGTCTCCCTGTTTGATCGAAAAACGCAAGCGGTTTCGTTTGTAGCCATAATATTGGACATTGGCTGGTGTTGCTACCACCCCAGAGATGACGGCTTTTTCCCCATCTTCTAACTCTAAAACATTGCGCGTTTTGAAGTCTTCATAACGAAAGGGGAAATACAAGAGCAGATCTTCTAAAGTTTCAATCCCTAATTTTTTAAATTTTTCCGCCGATTTTGGACCGACTCCAGGCAGTACGGATAAGGGTTGGTGTAGATTCATTTCTCCTCCTTTCTTTTATAAAAAAGCAGGTCCATCCGGGAAAATCCCACCTGCTTCTTCTTATTCTTCACCTGTATAGTCACGAGGAATCCGATCGCTCAAGAGACAGACCACTTCATAATTAATGCTACCACAGTAATCTGCAACCTCTGTTGCTGTGATTTCTTTCTCGCCCTCTCGTCCAATCAGGGTAACCTTGGTCCCCAGAGGCAATTCTTCGGGAAGGCGAACAGTAATCTGGTCCATCGAAACGCGACCAACAATGGGACAATAGTCCCCCTTAATCAGCACATGGAAGTTTTGCATCTCTCGGATCCAACCATCCGCATAGCCAATAGGAATCGTCCCAATCCATTGGGGTTCTTCTGTCGTATAGGTTGCCCCGTAGCCAATATCTTGACCAGCTTCTAACTGTTTCACATGAACTAATTCGCTCACCAAACTCAAGGCTGGCTTGATTTCATAAGGCAAGGCTAACACAGATCCACTCGGATTCAAGCCATACATGACATCTCCCAAGCGCACAGCTGTGAAAATCGTATCCGCATGCCACAAAGAGGTGGCTGAATTACTAGCATGGACAATGGGAGGAAGGGTTTCAAGGGCAGCCAATACTTCTTTGAAAAACTGGTATTGCGCTTGGAATTTTCGATCATCTGCCTCATCTGCTGTCGCAAAATGAGTAAAGATTCCTTCAATTTCAGCTCCAGCTGCTAAGAGAAGGCGTTCAGCCTCTTTGATCTCTTCGATCCTTCGGAATCCAATCCGGCCCATTCCTGAATCCACCTTGATATGGACCTTCAAACCTGAAAGATCTGCTTCTTGTCCAAGCAATTGATCCAACCAAGCAAGACTCGCCACCGTTAAGCGGATGTCATGCTCTTTGGCTAGATTCACTGTTTCACTTGGCACAACTCCCAAAATCAAAATAGGGTGTTGCAAGCCTTCTTCACGGATTTCGAGGGCTTCATCCATATTGGAAACACAAAAACCATCTACCTGAGGCGCCAATTTTTTGGTCACCGCAACGACCCCATGACCATAGGCGTTGGCCTTGACGACTGCATATTTCAAGGCTTGACTCGGAATATGCTCACTGACTTGTTGCACATTAAAGGCAATGGCATCCAAATCGACTCTTGCAACAGTTGGTCTATGTTTACTTGCTTTCATTTTCTTCCTCCAAAATGACACTGGTCGACACTAGGTCTCCCTTATGACTGATCGAAATCCAGACCTTCCCAGAAAAAGGAGATTTGGAAAAATAGGGAGCTCCGTGGGCATCATTTAAAATCTCTAAATCTTGAAAACCAACCGGTCCAATCCCTGTTCCCATTGCCTTTGAAAAGGCTTCTTTGGCGGACCATCGGCCCGTTAAATATTCCATTTTCCGTTTTCCAGTCAATTCCTCAAAGCGCTCTCGCTCAGCCTCAGTTAAGACTTTTTCAGCGAATCGGGTATTCTTCTGATAGGCTTTTTCAATCGCAGCGATCGATTCGATATCGATGCCATGTCCTTTGATCATCTTGTTTTATCCTTATTTATCGTTTCAGTATCGTTTTACTGACAAAAGAGAAGGGGCTAAAGAATCACTCCTTCCGCCCCTGCCTTTTACTTATTCATCGTTGCAATTTCTTTGACCAAGGCCTGTGTTTTTTCCCAACCCAGGCAAGGGTCTGTGATGGATTGACCATAAACCACTGGTTCATTTTGACGACCATCTTCTAGATAGGATTCAATCATGAAACCACGAACTAAAGTTGCCAAATCGTTGTTCCAAGCACGGTTCATCATGGTTTCTCTCACGATGCGTACTTGCTCTTCGAATTGTTTGCCAGAGTTGTCATGGTTGGTATCCACCAGGATGAAGGGATGTTGTAAGCCCATTTCGCTATAGCGTTTTGCTGCCGCTAGCAAATCTTCATAATGGTAGTTTGGAACATTCTTACCACTTGCATCCAAGCCCCCACGAAGGATCGCATGGGCTAAAGGATTTCCTGATGTTTCCACTGCTTGGGCATTGAACAAAAAGTTTTGGGGATGTTGGGCAGCATAAATCGCATTGAACATGACAGAAAGATTTCCAGAGGTTGGATTCTTCATGCCTATCGGAGCAGAGATCCCACTAGATACAAAGCGATGCTGCTGGTCTTCAACCGAACGCGCTCCAATGGCATGATAAGAAATCAAATCCTCAACATACACAAGACTTGCTGGATAAAGCAACTCATCCGCAGTTGTCAAACCAGTTTCTGTAATCACACGGTAGTGGAGATGTCGAACCGCTTTCAAACCATCCACAAAGCTTGGTGCTGCATGCGTATCTGGTTGGTGCATCAAGCCTTTATAGCCATCCCCATTGGTCCGAGGCTTAGCCGTATAGACCCGCATCACAATGAAAATCTGATCTTTGACTTGCTCTTGCAAGTCTGCCAATCGACGGGCATACTCCATCACAGCTTCTTCATTATCAGAAGAGCAAGGCCCGATCACAAGAAGGATCCGTTGGTCTTCTCCTTTGATAATCGCTTCCAACTCACGATCACGCGCTTCTTTGCGCTCCAAGGTTGGACCTTCCAAGCGGTAAAGCGAAGTGATCTCTTGCTCATCAATCTTATTGCTCTTCGTAATGAATACCATACGGCCTCCTTATGCTACCTAGACCCATCCTCTCTCTGTTCAAGAGGAACTCTTAAAATTTACGTCCGTGACAGTTTTTAAATTTCTTGCCTGAACCACAAGGGCACAAATCGTTGCGTTTCACTTGTGACAAGTCAATATCTGCTGGAATATCTTGTTGTTGCGCTGCAATGTTGCGAGTCGCAGTTGTTGAAATACTGTGTTCCGTACGTGGACGTTCTTGTTCGTGAATTTGGGCTTTCATCATGAGACGAGTCACATCAAATTCAATCGATCCGATCATATCGTTAAACATACGGAAACTTTCTGATTGGTATTCTACCACTGGGTTATTTTGCGCATATCCACGGAGTCCAACCGCATTTCGCAATTGATCCAGAGCATCGATATGGTCCGTCCACTTGCTGTCCACCACACGAAGGATCAAGACTTTTTGGAATTCTTGCACAGACTCTTCGTCACGCAATTTCGCTACTTGGCTAGCATAGATTTCTTCTGCACGTGCATACAAGTAATCGATGACTTCCTTGTCAGATTTTCCTTCAATATCGCTTGCAGAAATCGTATCTTCCGGAACCAAATTGTATTTGGCAAAGTTCAAAATCGCTTCGATACGTTCTTCCTTGCTTGAGTGGCTGGCTCCTTCAACAATCCGTTTGATGGTCCGTTTGATCATGGCCTTGATCTCAGGCGCCAAGTCACGGTTTGCTGTGATGACATCATAGCGTTCAGCGTAGATAATTTCCCGTTGTTCCCGCATCACGTCATCGTATTGAAGGACTTGTTTACGGGTATCGTAGTTGTTTCCTTCAACCCGTTTTTGTGCACCCTCTACCTGACGTGTGAACATATTTGAACGGATCACCGATTCTTCTTCGCTCAACTTGAAGCGATCAAGCACTGCTTTGATCCGTTCAGAACCGAAACGACGCATCAATTCATCTTCAAGAGACAAGTAGAATTGAGATTCACCTGGATCCCCTTGACGTCCTGAACGTCCACGAAGCTGGTTATCGATCCGACGGCTTTCGTGACGTTCTGTCCCGATGACACACAGTCCACCTAGTTCGCGGACACCTTCACCAAGCTTGATATCCGTACCACGTCCGGCCATGTTGGTCGCAATGGTAACAGCGCCACGTTGACCAGCGTTCATGATAATTTGCGCTTCTTTGTAGTGGTTTTTCGCATTCAAAACTTCGTGAGGAACACCTGCTTGAACCAACAATTGAGAAAGGTAATCACTGGTTTCAACGGCAACAGTACCTACAAGGACTGGTTGCCCTTTTTCATGACGAGCCTTCACATCTTCCACAACAGCCTTGAATTTTGATTTCAAGCTTGGGTAGAGAAGGTCTGGATGGTCAATACGGGCAATCGGACGGTTGGTTGGAATTGGAATCACGCGAATGTTATAAATTTCACGGAATTCTTCTTCTTCAGTTTTCCCTGTCCCTGTCATCCCTGACAACTTCTTGTACATACGGAAGAGGTTTTGGTAAGTAATCGATGCAGATGTTTTAGTTTCTTCTTGAACTGGAACACCTTCTTTGGCTTCGATCGCTTGGTGAAGACCATCAGAATAACGACGTCCTTCCATGGTCCGTCCAGTAAATTGGTCGACGATCAAGATTTCTTGATCTTCGCTAACTACATAGTCGATATCCAAAATCATGATGTAGTTTGCACGAAGGGCATTGTCGATAAAGTGAGTCAAAGCTACGTTTTCAATATCGTACAAGTTTTCAAGATTAAAGTAGCTTTCTGCTTTATCGATTCCTGAATCAGACAAACCGATGGTTTTAGATGGGACATCGATAATGTAATCGTCCTCTGTCAAGGTCTTCACATAAGCATCCGCCATGTGGTAGAGCTGGCTCGTATCAGAAGCTGTCTGACCAGAAACGATCAATGGAGTACGCGCTTCGTCAATCAAGATTGAGTCTACCTCATCGACCAAGGCGTAGTTCAATGGACGTTGAACCATGTTTTCTGCACGCACAACCATGTTGTCACGCAAATAGTCAAATCCGATCTCTGAGTTGGTTGAGTAAGTGATATCACAGAGATAAGCTTCTTTTTTCTCAGCTGGAGATTTCGCTGCAAGGTTGATCCCTACTGAAAGGCCAAGCCATGAGTAAAGTTCTCCCATCTCTGTTGCATCCCGCTCTGTCAAGTATTCATTGACGGTAACAACGTGCACGCCTTTACCAGACAATGCATTCAAGTATACAGGCATGGTAGCTGTCAGAGTTTTTCCTTCCCCTGTACGCATCTCTGGAACGTCACCATGGTGAAGAACGATCCCCCCCATAACCTGTACCTTGTATGGGAACAAACCGAGTACCCGTTTTGCCCCTTCACGAACAACCGCAAAAGCCTCATACAAGAGATCATCTAAAGACTCACCGTCTTGGTAGCGTTGTTTAAACTCAACTGTTTTAGCTTTTAATTCGTCATCTGACAAAGCTGCCATTTGGTTTTCATAAGAAAATACCTTATCAGCCATTTTTTCCAGGCGTTTGATTTCGCCTCGATCATTTTCAATAATTGTTTTTAATAAATTTGCCATTTTTTTCCTTACTTTGAATCTTTTAAAATTTAAAACGTTCTTTTTATTCTAGCATTTTTTTAATATTTTTTCAAGATCAATGCTGTATCCTACAGGACATTTTAATAATTTTTTTCGTGTTGAAGGATTCAAAAAAATGCCTGCTAAAGCAGACATCTTTTCTTTGTTCGATGTTTATTCAGACAAATGGTAAGAATAGCTTGCTACAACCACTTCTTCATGCCAACGAAGAGCGTACTTCAATTTCAAACTCATCTGGTTGTGGAGAACATTTTGCCAATGTTTTTTAGGAATAAATTGAGGGACTAAGACTGTAACAGTGTTCCCTTTTTCCTTGGCCTCCTCAGCTACTTTTGAGACAAATTCAACCGTTGGTTGGATAATATCTCGGTAACTCGTCATGACATTTTCAAAGCGAATATGAGGGAAATACCGCTTAAATTCTTCTGCTACCTCAGCGTCTTTAACCTTGGTTTCTTCCGTTGAGACGTGCATGGCTATAACATCGTTTCCTAGGCTATTTGCATAACTCATAGCTCCCACACTTACCTGAGTGACATTCCCAACAAGGACAATCACGGTATTGCCCGCATAACTTGTCTTTTCGATCTGACCTCCCAAGCGCAATTGAGCCGCAACTTTATCATAGTGATTACGGATACTCAAGAACATCCAAAGCAAGAGACCAATAATAGGGAAGAAGGGCCAGATCTCACCCAAACGGAATAATAAGAGGATCAAGACAATCCCATAACAGATGGCTGCCCCCAGGATATTGGCAAGCGAATACTTAAGAAATCCTTTTTGATATTGGCGTTTCCAGTGGATCACCATCCCTGTTTGAGAAAGGGCAAAAGGAATGAAGACCCCAATGGTATAAAGCGGAATCAAGCTTTCTGTTTGCCCATCAAAGATCAAGAGCAAGACGATGGCACCAATCGCCAAGGTCAAAATCCCATTGGAATAGCCCAGACGATCCCCTTTTTCCATATACATGTGTGGCATGTATTTATTTTTAGCCATGTTAAAGGCCAACATTGGAAAGGCTGAGAAACCGGTATTAGCCGCAACTGCCAAGATCAAGGCTGTTGATAATTGGAAGATGTAAAAGAAGGCTTGTCCAACTGGGGAATTCCCTAAGATGGCTTGGGCCATTTGGGCTAGAGTTGTTACCCCTTTTGCCGGAACGACACCCACCCAGTAATTGAGGAAGGTAATCCCTGCAAACATGATCCCCAAAATCAAAGCCATAATGGTCAAGGTAGAAGCTGCATTCTTTGCTTTTGGTTTCTTAAAGAAAGGAACCGAATTGGAGATGGCTTCAACCCCTGTTAGGGAAGCGGATCCACTCGTAAAGGCCCGCAATAAGAGAATGACACTAACCCCTGAAATGGTTTGACCCACATGAGCAGTTGCGTTATAGGCCAAGTGACCCGTCAAGATTTGGATCACACCATAGCCGATCAAGGCAATGGTACTGACAATGAAAAGATAGACCGGAATCATCAACGATGTCGCTGATTCGCGCAATCCCCTCAGGTTCATTAGCATCAAGATCAAGACCAATAAAATGGAAATGTGAAGATTATAAGGATGAAGAGATGGAATCGCTGACGTGATGGCATCTGCACCGGAAGACACAGATACTGCTACTGTCAGCATGTAGTCGACCAAGAGACTACCACCAGCGATCAAACCCGCTTTGGGAGACAAGTTCTCCGTAGTCACCATGTAGGCCCCTCCCCCTTGAGGGTAGGCATGAATGACCTGGCGATAAGAAATCGTTAAACTGGCTAGGAGAACCAGGACCACAATCCCAATCGGAATGGACCACCAAATGGCTCCCGCTGAAACGGTCATCAAGACCAGGATAACTTGCTCTGGACCGTAGGCGATAGAAGAAAGCGCGTCACTAGAGAGCATGGCCAAGGCCTGCATTTTCCCAAGCAATCCGCCTTCACCTTCTGCACCAGATTTCAACGGACGGCCAATAAACCATTTTTTCAATGTTGAAAACATAAAAAACTCCTTGAAAAAAGTTCATGAGGCCGGGAATTCCCTGCCTCTTTTCATAAAACAGGGGTTATTCTACTCCTTTTTTTCAAGACTGTCAACCGAAATTGTGAAAGTTTCATAAAGTTTTCATTCTTTCCTTCCACCTCCCATAGATAGGACTGTTTCTTTTCAAGTTTTTCCAAGTAAAAAACGAGGCTGGGACAAAAATCCTAGCCTCTCAATTATTTTTGGATTGTCGAGCAAGACGCAGTGGTTGAGTGGG
>ERZ772928.1368-NODE-1368-length-10615-cov-6.543750_pt1 | contig 10615 bp, 5 predicted proteins | sample MGYA00511686_ERZ772928 | MGnify/ENA primary metagenome ERZ772928 (study PRJEB29015, sample SAMEA2738063) | human oral metagenome | biome: human oral; feature: human-associated habitat; material: saliva | place: China | collected 2219 ... | reverse complement strand
CGAATGGCGTGCCACACCGGAGAATTAGAGCTCATGTAAATGTGGGAGATGCCCATGTCCTTCTCGGGGTGCTCCTCGTTAGGGATAGCCAGGTTGAAGCGGCGGGAAGCATCACGGTGGCGAATGTAGCCCTGAATACCGGAAACGTTGCGGTCTGCCTTCATGTTGCCCGGCTCGAAACGCCAACCATCAGCGAACTCAAAAGTATCCGCAGGCAGAGCCTTGGAATTTTCAACAACGGAAGAAACCACAGCCCAGTCGTGCTTGTACTGATGCTCCATAGACACCACGAGAGGGTTCTTACGCCAGTGGCGGCGGAACTCATCATCCATAATTGCGTAAGCCGGGGTTACCGAGGTAGCGCCCAGGTACAGGGTAATATCCTGCTTGCCGCCACCCTTAATATTTCGGGTAGCACGCACAGACGGAGAATCCTTGCCGGTATCTACCTGCTGTTCAGTCGGCAGAACACGAACACTCTGATTAGGGGCACTCGAAATGTAGATAGGAACGAAGCCTCCCTCAAAATCACCAGCCAGAATCACGCCATCCTCATAACCGAAGCCATGTACGTCATCGCGGTGAGAGCTGAAAGCAATGAACAGGGTTCCGTCAGTGCTCGGTGCAGAACAGATGGAGGTAACGTGCTCTGCCTTATACGGCTTACCGTCAGGGTCTACAATGTTGCGAAGAGTCCAGTTACGGTTCGTAATGTCGCTTTCCCAAACGGCGGTGCGGTTATGCAAGTGCTTGAAACCGGCAGGCTGAGACGGGTCAAGCAGAGGAATGTAAACGCGACCCTCAGCATAGAATCCCTTAATTGCTTCCGAACCGGCAGGCTGTACATTAGTGATGCTGTTACCGTCACTGTCAAAAGCAGAAATGCTTACTCGGCTGGTGCCCCAAGAATCACCATTGAGGTTGAGGTTACCGTAGCCGGGAATAACGTTATAGGTCGGGGAAACGGTCACCGAGTCGATAGCCGCCAAAGATTCGAGAGAACCGTTGCGCTTAATGGCGTGACCTACAGCAGGAGTAGGAACCTTAGTGACAGTGGGGCTGATAGCGGGTTCAATAAAGCGCTCGCGGGCGTTAGCAGAGGTGGAGCCCATAGCTACGGCGGTGGCACCAGCAATAGAGCCAGCAATCAGAGAACGGCGGTTAATACGCATGTTTAATTTTTCCTTCCAAAATGGAATAAGTTGAAGTGAATAAGGTGTAAGGTTTCCAACCTGAAACCGTACATAGGGAATTGTAACACATGTTTTTAACGGTTTGCAAATCGGGCTGTGAGGTGCCCCATAACCGCCAGCCTTACCTACAGGAAACCCACCTATGCTATACTTTGGACAAGCCGCGCGCACCCCGCACACGGCAATAATAGAAAGAGGTAAGCTCTTATGGCTAAGGAAACAATCTTCACCCGCATCACCCGCCTCGCAAAGGCAAACATTAACGCCCTGATTGACAAGGCGGAAGACCCGGAGAAGATGCTCGACCAGATGATTCGTGACTACACAAACAATATTCGTGAAGCCGAAGCAACCGTCGCGCAGACCATCGGAAACCTCCGCCTCATGGAACGCGACTACGAAGATTACCAGAAGGAAGCCCAGGAAAACGGCACCAAAGCTCTAGCCGCTTCCAATAAGGCAGACACCCTCCGCGCCGCAGGCAACACTGCCGAGGCAGATAAGTTTGACAATCTTGCAAAGCTTGCCCTAAATAAGCAGTTGCAAGCAGAGAAGTCAGCGGCAAACCTTGAACCTACTATCGCTTCTCAGACTCAGGTAGTAAACCAGCTCAAGGACGGGCTGGAAAATATGCGCACCAAGCTGGACGAAGTGATTTTGGGCACGAATTACGAGCGCACCGCCGACTGCCGGAAAGTGGAAGTGTTCCGCCACCTGCTCAAACGCAAACAGCCGCACATCAAAGTAAGGCATTCGTCATTGCCGATTAACCCGCCGAACAAATCTGTAAGCCAGCCGTAGGTCGGATACTTGTATCCGACAAAAGCCGCTGCATCTCAAATAGCCGTCGGATTCGAGAATCCGACCTACTGAAACTGGGGATATAAGATGAAATTGTTACTTGCTTGTTTTTTAATAGTTGTCGTCATTGTTTTTTTCAAACTTATACGACGGAGTGTAGGTAAAAAAACTGCGCCTGATTCTATTCAAGCTATTACTCAGTTGGCAGAAGAAGGAAATGTCCAGGCTCAATATGAATTAGCTGGGTTATATTGTAATAAAGAGCCTAAAGATTATCGAAAGGCAGTGCATTGGTATATGAAGGCAGCAGAGCAGGGATATCTTGATGCGCAATGCCTTTTGATAATGGAGTATTCGAGGTTTTTGACCAATCGGGATTATGAGCAGTTGAAACAGTGGCTGCATGCAAAGGCAGAGAATGGAGATGGGAGAACTAAATTTTCTTTGGGAAAGCTGTATTTGGAGCTGTCAGATTATGAACAGGCATTGTATTGGTATCGTCTTGCCAGTAGCCAGGGATATGGCCCTGCTGATTGCCAAATAGGAACAATGTACGAGTATGGAATAGGTGTTCCTCAAGACTATAAACAGGCAGAAGAATGGTTTATTAAAGGTGGGCCATATGGGGAGCCTCGATGGCACTTGTTTATGATGTATTCTCGTATGGCAAGTGAAGGAGATATAGAGGCTCAATACAAATTGGGTTTGCAGTATCGATACGGTGGAAGTGTAGATCAATGGGATCCTTCTTTTGGTATTGATTATAAGCAGGCACTGTCTTTATTTCGTAAATTGGCGGAACAAGGGCATGCCGATGCTCAGTTTGAATTGGCTCAGATGTACAATGATGGAGTAGGCGTCACGCAAAATGATGTGTTGGCGATTTATTGGTATCGTAAAGCGGCAGAGCAGGGAGTTGCATCGGCTCAGTTTCGTTTGGGCATTAAGTATAAACTTGGCCAAGGTTTTCAACAGGATGACACGCTGGCTCAAGAATGGTTTGAGAAGGCTTATAGCAACGGGTATCCTCGTGAAGAGTCTTAAGGTTCAATAAGTAGTTGCTCAAGTAACCTGACAATAATATTAGGCCGTCTGAAAATCCCTAAATATTTTCAGACGGCCTTTTTGTATTTTTTCCATTTCCTGTATTATTCATATTGATTTGAACACTCTTTCTTGAAAGGTAAAAATAATGTCGCTCACTTTAAAATCTGTTCTGATCGCTGGTTTGCTCCTTCTTGGATTCAAAGCCGCTGCCCAAGATATTCCGCAAGCGTTTCAAGGAAAATGGGCCGGGCGTTATGAAGGGAAGGTATCGCCCAAACATGTAAGGGCTTTATGTGCCATAGGTTATGATACAAATGGGAAAGAGCTTAACGCTGCTATACGCAATGTTGATTTGTCGGAAGATAGCGGCTTTTATATTGAAATAGGTAAAAAATCAATTGAATTAAATGGTTGGGAATGGGGTGCGAAATATACGAAACTGAATTATCGAATTTATTCACCCGATAAAATTGCAGGTACGGCACGCGTTCGGGAAGAGGAGCCGGAGCAAGGTACGCAGATTTATAACGATAATTTTGAGTTTTCGTTAAACCGAGGCGTGCTGACGCAAAGATTCCGTGATTTTTCAACGGACGGCTCAGGCAAAAAAGTTTGGCGGACGCGTACGCTGATGCGTTGCAAATAATATTCGGTAAATTGTAGCCAGCCTACCAAACCTAAACCCAAAACCCATCCGAGGCCGTCTGAAAACCTATCTTATGGTTTTCAGACGGCCTTTATTCTTCCTGCCGACAGGCATACAATCAAAAGTGCAGTACCTTTCATTGATTCAATATAAGGAGACAGTTATGCGCGGCATAAAATCAGTTGCATTGTTGTGTACTTTGGCATTGGGTGCGCCGGCGTTTTCGGCGGGTTTGACCAAAACGCTGCCGGGCGATTTGACGACGGCTCAGGCGCAGGCGGTGGTGCAGGCTTCGATGAAAAAGGCGCGTGAAATCAAGGTGCCGATGAATATCGCGGTCATGGACGCAGGCGGTAATTTGAAGGCGTTTGCGCGTATGGACGATGCGTTTATCGGCAGTATCGATATTGCGCAGAAAAAGGCGAAAACGGCACGCTATTTCAATATGTCCACCCGCGATTTGGGCAAGGCTTCGCAGCCGGGCGGCGAGCTTTACGGTATTGAGGTGACCAACGACGGTTTGGTGATTTTTCCCGGCGGTGTGCTGCTGGTGGATAAAAACGGCGTTATCGTCGGCAGCGTCGGCGTGAGCGGCGGCTCGGTCGATGAAGACGAAAGCGTCGCGAAAGCAGGTGCGGCGGTATTGTCGGGCAGGTAAGCCGCAGCTTGAGGCAACCCGGCGCGTTTCTTTTCATTGATTTGCGTTGGGTTGCTGAAATACGCAGAGGTCGTCTGAAAATGCGGGTCTAAACTCCCGCTGTCTTTTCAGACGACCTTTTTGCATTTGTTGACATTTTTACCGCTTCGGGCATGACGTTCGGGCATATGGGGTCGTCTGAAACCTGAAATGCTGTCTTTCCCAAGCACAATTCGCTGCAATGGGATATGATTATCCTTTTTCAGACGACCTGTCCTGATATGGGGTCGTCTGAAAAGCCGATTCCGTCGGGTGCGGCGGAGTCCTGAGAAGCCGTTAAGCCATACAAGAAAGCCAAGATGTCCGAAACAGCAGTCCAAGAAACCCAAGAAACGCCAAACAGTGTGCCTACGTCGTCTGAAACACAACCCACCCCGCCCAAGCGCAAGAGACGCTGGTTGCGGGGTCTGTTGCTGACGTTGGTTGTGCTGGTGTGCGCGCTGGCGGGCTTTATCGGCTGGCTGGTGGGGACGGAATCGGGTTTGCGTTTCGGTTTGTACAAGATTCCGTCCTGGTTTGGCGTGAAGATTGCGTCGGAAACGCTGGAAGGTACGCTGGTTAAGGGTTTTCACGGCGATAAGTGGATGATTGAAACGGATGGGGCGGATGTGAAAATCAGCGCGTTCCGTTTTGATTGGAAGCCGTCCGAGCTGTTTCAGCGCAGCCTGCACATTACTGAAATTGTGGCGGGCGATATTGCGGTCGTGCCGAAGCCGACGCCGCCGAAAGAGAAAAAGCCGTCCAAAGGGCTGCCTGAGAGCATTGATTTGCCTGTGTTGGTGTTTATCGACCGTTTTGAGACGGGCAGACTCAGTGTGGGCAAAAATTTTGACAAGCAGACGGCCTATCTCGACCATCTGAATGCGGCATACCATTACGATCAGAAAGAACACCGCTTGGATTTGAAAACCCTCGATACGCCGTGGAGCAATTCGACGGGTTCGGCGGTGGTCGGGCTGGAGAAGCCGTTTGCGCTCAATACGACGGTTCAGACGAAGGGCGAGCTGGAAGGCGAGACGATAGAGGGTAAGGCGCGTCTGTGGGGCAGCTTGCAGGACGTGCAGACTGAAATCCTGCTGGACGGCGACGATGTGCATTTGTCGGCGAAATCTACGGTGCATCCGTTTGCCGCTTCGTTGGACAAGATGATCGGCGAGGTGCTGATTAAGGGTTTCAACATCAACCCGACTGCTTTCCTGCCGTCGCTGCCTAAGGCAAACCTGACGTTTGACGCGACTGTCGTGCCTTCGTTTACGCACGGTATCGCGCTGGACGGCTCGCTCGACTTGGAAAACAAGGCGGCGGGTTTTGCCGATGACAAAGCCATTCCGGTACGCAATATTTTGGCGGACTTCACGATTAACGACAACGGCGTGGTAACTGTCCAAGAGTCTGAAATCGGGCTGTTGGAGGAAGGTTCGTTCAATGTCGCCGGTACGGTCGATACGGTGAAAAACGCGCTGGCGCTCAAGATTAATGTGAACAACCTCGTTTCAGACGACCTCGTCCGCACCAATGTTGCCGGTCAGTGGAACGGGTTTATCGGCGTCAAAGGCGAAACTTCATCGCCCGCTGTGGACTGGAATCTTGAAAGCAGCAACGCGCAACTTTCCGGACTGCTGTCCTTCGCCACCGACAGACAACTCGGTCAACGCACCCTCAAACTCGACCGCGTCCGCGTCGCTCCGCAAAACGGCGGCGAACTGACGGCGCAAGGTTCGCTCGAACTCTTCAAAGACCGCCTGCTCAAGCTCGATGTTTCCAGCAAGGCGTTCAATCCGTCCCGCCTAGACTCAAAACTGCCCGCCGGCAGCGTCAACGGCACCATCAATCTTTCAGGCGAACTGGCGAAAGAAAAATTCGCCGGCAAAATGCAGTTTGCGCCGAGTACGTTAAATAATGTGCCTCTCAGCGGCAAAGCCGACGTCGTTTACGAATCCGGACACCTCCCGCGCGCGCTGACCGACCTGCGTTTGGGCAACAATATTGTCAAAACCAACGGCAGCTTCGGCAAAAAAGGCGACCGTCTCAACATCGACATCACCGCTCCCGACCTTTCCCGTTTCGGTTTCGGACTGGGCGGGCTGCTCAATACGCGCGGCTACATTTCAGGCGACCTCAAAGGCGGGCTGAAAACCTACGAAGCCGACCTCTCCGGCGAAGCGCGCGCCCTGCGTGTCGGCGAAGCCGTCAACATCCGCATGCTTGATTTCAAACTCAAAGGCACGCCCGACATCAACCGTCCGCTTGCCGCCGACATCAAAGGCAGCCACATCGCCCTTTCCGGCGGCGCGACCGTCATCGATGCGGTCGACCTGTCCCTCAACGGCACGGGCGCACAACACCGCATACACGGCAGCAGCAGCATGGCGTTGGACGGCAAACCTTACAAACTCGAAATCAACGCGGCGGGCGGTCTGAACAAAGACTTCAATCAGTGGAAAGGCAGCGTGGACACGCTCGACATCGGCGGCGCGTTCAACCTCAAACTGCAAAACCGCATGAACCTCGAAGCAGGCGCGGAGCGCGTTTCCATGAGCGCGGCGCGCTGGAGCGTGATGGGCGGCAGCCTCAACCTGCAAAACTTCGTTTGGGACAAAAAAGCCGGCATCACCAGCAAGGGCAGCGCGCAAAGCCTGCACATCACCGAGCTGCAAAACTTCGTCAAAATCCCCGTCGAACACAACTTGGTACTCGGCGGCGATTGGGATTTGGCGTACAGCCAAAATGCCCGCGGCTACCTCAACATCAACCGCCAAAGCGGCGACATCATCCTGCCGAACAAAGACCCGAAAAAACAAATGCCCTTGGGTTTGAGCGCGCTCGCCCTGCGCACCCGTTTCCAAAACGGCCGCATCGACAGCACGCTTGAAGGCAATACCCGCTTCGGCAGCGTCAACGCCGATTTGGGCATCAGCCAGCAGTTCGGCAACAAAATCGCCAACGCGCCGGTCAGCGGCAAAATCAACCTCAACGTCCCCGACTTGGGCGCAATCAAAACCTTCCTGCCCGCTACCGCGCAAGGCATTACAGGTCGTCTGAACGCCGCCGCCACCATAGGCGGGCGCGTCGGTTCGCCCACCATCGCCGCCACCCTGAACGGCACCAGCAACTACGGTACAGCCGAAGGTACGGTCAACATCGGACAGGGCGCCAGCATGGACACTGCGCCTTTGAGCGGCAAACTCAACCTCAACGTCGCCGACCTCGAAGTCTTCCGCAACTTCCTGCCCGTCGGACAAACCGTCAAAGGTCGTCTGAATGCCGCCGTCAGCCTTGGCGGACGCGTCAGCGATCCCCAGCTTTCCGGTACGCTCAACGGCGAAAACCTCTACTACCGCAACCAAACCCAAGGCCTCATCCTCGACAACGGCGTTTTACGTTCCCATTTGCAGGGACAACGCTGGATTATCGACAGCCTCAAGTTCCACAAAGGCGGTACGCTCGAGCTGAAAGGCTCTGTCAACCTTGCCAACGCCGATCCAGATGTTGACGTAGATGTCGTCTTCGACAAATACGACACCCTCTCCCGTCCGAACCGCCGCCTGCGCCTCTCCGGCAGCGCGAAAGTGCAATACAACCAAGCCAGGGGCTTCATCCTCAACGGTACGTTGAACAGCGACTACGGTATGTTCGGTTCGCAAAAATCCTCCATGCCCTCGTTGGACGACGATGTCGTCGTGTTGGGCGAAGAGAAAAAACAAACCGCCGCCGTGACGCCCATCAGCCTCAACCTGACTCTCAACCTCAACGACAACATCCGTTTCGTCGGTTATGGTGCAGACATCACCATAGGCGGCAAGCTGACCATCACTTCCCGCCCGGGCGAAGCCATCCAAGGCGTCGGTACGGTTAAAGTCGTTAAAGGCCGTTACAAAGCCTACGGACAAGACCTCGACATCACCAAAGGTACGGTTTCTTTCGTCGGCCCGCTCAACAACCCCAACCTGAACATCCGCGCCGAACGCCGCCTTTCCCCCGTCGGTGCGGGCGTCGAAGTCCTCGGCAGCCTCTCCAATCCGCGCGTGACCCTCGTTGCCAAAGAGGCGATGAGCGAAAAAGACAAGCTCTCTTGGCTCATCCTCAACCGCGCCAGCAGCGGCAGCGACGGCGACAATGCCGCCCTTTCCGCAGCGGCAGGCGCGCTCCTTGCCGGACAAGTCAACGACAGGCTCGGACTGGTGGACGATTTGGGCATCACCAGCCAACGCAGCCGCAACGCCCAAACCGGCGAACTTAACCCCGCCGAACAAGTGCTGACCGTCGGCAAGCAGTTCACCAACAACCTCTACGCAGGTTACGAATACGGTCTTTCCAGTGCCGAACAGTCGGTCAAGCTCGTGTACCAGCTCACCCGCGCCATCCAAGCCGTTGCCCGCGTCGGCAGCCGTTCATACGGCGGCGAGTTGAAATACACCATCCGTTTCGACAGGCTCTTCCGTTCGGATTACGAAAACGACCGCAAAATCGAAGAAGCGGAAAAACAGAAAGCCGAGCAAACGCAATAACGCCGCCGAAAAAGAAAAGGTCGTCTGAAAACCACACTTTAGGGTTTTCAGACGACTTTTTTCATGCGCGGCAATCTCGTTCCTTTTTCTTGAGGACAGGCAGGCAGGTCGGTCATATCCGTTTCGCAGGGACGCTGTCGGACAGGTTTTCAGACGACCCCATAGCCCCCGTCCCGCCCTAAAATCCTGTTAGAATACCGTTTCATTTCATTCATAATAATCAAACCATTCCCATTTAAAGCTGCGCCCAATACGATGAAACTCCCGCCGCTCAAACCCCTCATCATCACCTCGCTGCCCGTCTTCGCCAGCGTCTTTATCGCCGCGACCCTCGTCTGGCGGTTTGGCACGCCCAAGCTCGCCATGCCCTTCGTGCTCGGCATTATCGCGGGCGGCCTCGTCGATTTGGACAACCGCCTGACAGGTCGTCTGAAAAACATCATCATCACCGTCGCCCTGTTCACCCTCTCGTCGCTCGTCGCCCAAAGCACACTCGGCACCGGCCTGCCCTTCATCCTCGCCATGACCCTGATGACCTTCGGCTTTACCATTTTGGGCGCGGTCGGGCTGAAATACCGCACCTTCGCGTTCGGCGCACTTGCCGTCGCCACCTACACCACGCTCACCTACACCCCCGAAACCTTCTGGCTGACCAATCCCGTCATGATTCTGCTCGGGACCGTGTTATACAGCACCTGCACACTCGTTTTCCAAATCATCCTCCCGCACCGCCCCGTCCAAGAAAGCGTCGCCAACGCCTACGAAGCGCTCGGCGGGTATTTTGACGCCAAAGCCGACTTTTTCGATCCCGACGAAGCCGCTTGGCTCGGCAACCGCCAAATCGACCTCGCCATGAGCAACACCGGCGTCATCAGCGCCTTCAACCAATGCCGCGCCGCCCTGTTTTACCGCCTGCGCGGCAAACACCGCCACCCGCGCACCGCCAAAATGCTGCGCTACTACTTCACCGCCCAAGACATACACGAACGCGTCAGCTCCGCCCACGCCGACTACACCGAGCTGACCGACACCCTCAAAAACACCGACCTCATCTTCCGCATCCGCCGCCTGCTCGAAATGCAGGGGCAGGCGTGCCGCAACGTTGCCGCCGCCCTGAGGAACGGCAAAGACTACACATACAGCAAACGCCTCGGACGCGCGATGGAAGGCTGCCGCCAATCCCTCGCCCACTACACCGACGACCACCCCGAAAGCCGCAACATCCACCACATCCGCCGCCTGCTCGACAACCTCGGCAGCGTCGACCACCAACTGCGCCAACTCCAACACAGCGACTCCCCCGCCGAAAACGACAACAGCAGCGACACCCGCATCGCCGCCCTCGAAAACAGCAGCCTGAAAAACGTCTGGCAGACCGTCCGCAGCCAGCTCAACTTCGAGTCGGGCGTGTTCCGTCACGCCACGCGCCTCTCCATCCTCGTTGCCGCCTCCTGCATCATCGTCGAAATCCTCCATCTCAACCTCGGCTACTGGATACTCCTGACCGCACTCTTCGTCTGCCAACCCAACTACACCGCCACCAAAAGCCGCGTGTACCAACGCATCGCCGGCACCATCCTCGGCGTCATCGTCGGCTCCCTCGTGCCTTATTTCACCCCCTCCGTCGAAACCAAACTCTGGATCGTCATCGCCAGCACCACCCTGTTTTTCATGACCCGAAGCTACAAATACAGCTTCTCCACCTTCTTCATCACCATCCAAG